>Ga0209401_1000193_pt1 | contig 41642 bp, 66 predicted proteins | sample M_140807_MF_Meta_FD_187318 | JGI IMG/M metagenome (GOLD analysis project Ga0209401, IMG submission 187318) | Freshwater microbial communities from Lake Montjoie, Canada to study carbon cycling - M_140807_MF_MetaG (SPAdes) (version 2) | ecosystem: Environmental > Aquatic > Freshwater > Lake... | reverse complement strand
TTGTATAAGGGCAGTGTCGGCATCCATTCCTGCAACAGTAACCGCGCGATCTATGATATAGCTCTGTAAATACGTAATTGCCTTCTTCGATGTAATAATGTAATCCTTCTTTAAGTTTGGTTTCACTCTTATTCTCCTGATTCATTTAATATCGAATAATGTTCATTAATCATATTAAATAATTCCGTTAAAGAATTTAAAGACTTAATCGATTCTTCTAAATACATATCTGATGAATATACTGAATGCATCATAGTGTCTTTACCAGTCGTTATATCATATTCTGGATTGTCCGTTAAAAAATCAAGAACAACATATTTCAATCGTTTTTTAAGTTTATCTCTTAAGCTTGTATCCATTGCGGATACTTGATTTGCAGGTGATGTATAATTACCTTGTGGCGAAATTTTCATATATTAATAATTATCTATTCGTATTAAAATATTCATTTTTAGTAATTTAAGATATTCTCTATTAGAGATATTCAAGTCTTTAATTAGATCTGGCTTTTTTAGATATACTATATTTGACCTTATATCTTTTAGAGGCTTTTTTTGATTTATAGCATTGATTTTATTTGATATCTTCATACGATCTTTAGTTTCTATAGATACTATTCGACCTTTTAAAGATTTAGATAACTTATCTTTCGTTTGCTGTGATAAAGGAATACCTCGTTTAGATTCACAATGAATTAAAAACTTAGCTCTAATATCTGGATTTGACAATCTCTCTTTTGTTATTTCTGATATTTTCTTTTTAGTCTCTTCGGTATGAGTTTTACCAGTGCGTGCTTTAGATATCTTATTTCGAAATTCATCAGTAATTATTCTCTCAGAATTAATTCTTGCATATTCGATTTTAAGATTTTCATATGTTCTAGATGATATAATATGTCGAATTTGAATATTATTTTTCATCGTACTCATTGCCCATAAAGCTCGTACTAATTTATTATTATCCGGATATATTAACGTTAATAATCTATGAGCTATAAAATGTTCTTTAGCAGTTAGTAAGATAAGGTTTGATTTATTATTATTACCGCCCATGCATCTTGGTATAATATGATGTGACTCATAATATTTAGAAGTGCCTTTATTTCTATTTTCTAATCGAGCATTTTCGATTATACTATTATAGATTTTTTGGTAGTCCATTTTTATTAAAGCCCCATTTTTTAGTTAAGTAAAAATAAAGCCCAAAGAATGATAGAGATATACAATAAAAAATTACATCCGTAACCCAAAAAGACTCTGTCCAACGCATGATTAGAGCGAACAATACATCGAAGCCAAGTGGCAGAAAAAATGTAGCCGCCATCAATATTATCATTAGTATGTTTTTCTTGAATGTTTCTCTGAATGTCATTTCTTAATTCTCGCGGAGGATTATCCATATTGATTATATATTAGCTGTCTTTCCTATTTCCATCTCTAATGCTGCAACTAAACCTTTAAGCTTTACTGGAATATCTCCTACAGCAACTTTATAATCTGCAATTGACATTTGACCAGCTTTATAAAGATCTAAGTTAGTTTTAAGAGTGGTACTTAATTGATCGATAGCAGATTGTAATTTACTTATCTTACTAGATGCTTTAGTATTAACACCTAAATCAATTTTACTTGGAGCATCACCCATATTTACACTTCTTGTAGCAGGTAATTCAGCTTCTTGGTCATCAAACCCTTCTGCTAATACTTCTTTGTAGCACTCTTTTATAAGAGTCTTTAATATGTTTTTATTCATCTTCTTTTTCTTTAATATAATTATATACTTTTATATAAACAACCGTTATTTTTTATTTTATTGATAATTGCATATCATCTAAAGGTTCTTCCCTAAATATAGAAAGATGTCCTATTTGCCCTGGCATATCTATATTTGTATCCCAACCTGGCAACAAATGAATATTCTTTATGATATATTTCTTATATAACTCTTCCCTTTGATTTGTTTTAGATCCTTCTTTGTCAGCGCCTGAAAATACAATAGCATCTGCAGGATATTCTTCTATAAAATCTTTCATGATATCCATTATTGTAGATATGATTTTAAATTGTCTGCCTTTATTAGTTACTGTACCCGAATCATATTCACTATTGGGTTTAGATTCTTTAACATAAAAATCCAATCTCCAATCATTCCCTTCAATGCCAGTAAATACGACACGATATGAATCATTATCTTCTGTAGTAAAATGATAATTAATATTTCCAGATTGTTCTTGAGGCCCGCTCCATTGATAAGGCGTAACGCCTTCTCCTACTTCTTTTAATAATGTTTTAAGTTTTATCATATTATCTAGGTCTATCGCTTAATGGGGTATCAAATTTTGATTCTTCAGCATACCAATTTAAAAATGGCGCTAATTCACTATAAGTGGTAACTGCAAGTAGATCAGCTTTCTTTCCTGGTCTTGGTGCATGAAATTGTTTATTTGCTTGTATTCTTGATGACGTCATCCAACCATATAAATCTGCAAAGCGCTTAAAATTCAATAAATAATATTGATCGCAATCTACCAATACTTCTCCTGTAGATTGCGTTGGCCAATCATCCACATATGAATCTATCATAGGCTGAACGGGCTCATTCTTTTTTATTGCTTGACTTATATTAGAATAAATATCATTTACTTTAGGACTCCAAATTGTTTTGAATGGAGATATTGGTATCATTAAATATTCACGGCCAAAGAAGCCGCCTCTTGAACTTTTATAAGAAGTATATACTATATGATCCATTCCGAATTTATCGGTTAGTTGAGTAAAGTATGCTTTTATTTCTGGTTCGTAACTTAAATTTAATCCAATCTTTCCTTTAGTCCATTCTTCTGTATATACAAGATATAATCCAAACCCAGCCTCGACGCCAAATTCTCTTGAAAGAAATTCATGGTTACCTAATCCTTCACATATATCAGCTATCTTATTAAATTCAGCATTTATATTAGAAGGATTAAACTCTTGTATTTTTTCTAGTAAAGGTTTAAGTTTTATCATGCAAGTTTCTTTTGAAGTTTATTTATTGCAATCTGTAAGCTTTTCGCATAATCTTGCTTTTGTCTAATATTTCTATCTTTCCAATTAGGGACTATAGAATTATAACGGTCGGTTTTTTCTTTATTATAAAGTGCTTCATCATTATCATAGTTTCTTGCAGCATCTCTTTGAATCATTTCTTCCCAAGAAGGCCATACATAATAATCTGGTTTTGATGTTACAGATTTAAGAATTTCTTCATCGCTCATTTTAGAGTTCATTTCAATTTCTTTATTTGTATTATCTATTCTCTTTTGAAAGCTTTCAATTTCTTGATTGATTTTATCTATTTTGGATAATCGTTTAATCTTTTCTTTATAAACGTTAGTAATCTCTGAATTACCCGTTTTCCCTAATCGTGTTTTGGTAATATAACGATAATGTAATTGCTGAATATTATGACCTCCAGCTAATATAGCTTCCGTTTCAAATGGATATGAAACTCCATCTCTTTCAATCTCAGCATTTATTTGAATACTTCCTTTACCTGATCTTCTTGCTCTTACTGAAATAAGTTTATCAGTTGGTTTAGTGTATGATTCAACCGCCTTAACCATATCTACAATAAGATTATATCTAAACATTTCTCTGTCATGATCATTAACAGGCATTTTATATTTTTCTCTAACCCAATTTTCTATTTCATTTACCATATCTGATATAGTAGGCTTTAATTCATCTAGTATAGTATTTACTATATTTTTGTCTAATGATTCTTTTAATAATGATCTAAGTTTTATCATATTATATAGAGCTCCAAATTATTTCTTTAAAGTTTTCTGGTTCGATACCATAGAACTTACATTTCCAATTACTTTGTTCAAAGAATGGTAATGTAGACCATTCATCTTTTCTTTTAATTAATTCTATCGCAGCATCATCCCAATTTGTATTTAATGCTAAATATTCAATTTTGTCTTTCATCTTCAATACTTTAGAATATTCAAATGAATCCCATTCATAATGAAATACTTCAAATACATTACCATTATCATCTACATAATCAATTGAAAGGTCTATACCCCACTTTGGATTAATAAAGATTAATTTATTGATAAGAGGTAATTCTTTAGCCCATAAAGATAATTGTTCTAATGCTGGGCCGGAATATCCTTTACGTTCAAATAAAAGAGCATGATTAATATGACAGCCTGATATACTTTTATCTGAATCTATCATCCAATCTTTTTTAATGGCTTGTTTATACCGATGCTCAGTTGCAGACATATTTACTTTAGCATATTCTTGCTCTAGCCCACATAAATCATAACCATTAACATCAAATAAAGAAATATCATTAGCCATTGGTTGATATTCTGTGATTATTTCATTAATCCAGTATTTAGTTTGACTAAGTTTATTAGATGTAAGTTCTAGTTTCATTATTTAACTTTATCTTTAAGAGGTCCACCAACTACCCATGCATCGCAAGTACGTTTAGCTGCACATTTAAACTTTAAGAATCTGCAATATCCCAATTGCCCAGCATTAATAACTTGATATGGATCTTCCGAACCTTCATCATTTCCAATACCTTTAGCAATACAATCTAATGTTTTAGTTGTCATATCGAATGCAGCACAATTTCCGCAAAGAGATTTTTTAGCCTCAGCTGCAGAATCCAATTGCCACATATCCACTTTCTTTTGCCAGAACTTTTCATTCTTTTCATTTGGATTCATAGGACCATATCCATATTCGTCAATAGCCTTTTGTCTGTTTTTAAGATTCAACTCTATGTTTTGAGTTGCTGGAGGACATTTAGCTATCTGCCCTTCATTTAATATATCTGTTAGTTTGATCATTTGTGTTTAATAATTAATTCGCCTAATACTTCTAATCTACCTACTTCTCGTTGAAATTCATTCGGAGTCATAGATAATGAAATTTTCTTGTATGTTTCTTCAAACTCTTTCTTAGCAGACTCCATATCAAATTTACCTTCAGTGGCTTTTTTATAATAAGGAAGCTTTACTTTGAAATGATGCCAAGTAAGAAGAGCGAAGCCTCCTTTCTCATGAGCATTGTTAGATATCTTTTCTGCACCGCCCATTCTAGTTTCTGCGAATAATTCGAACGTGTCCTGTTTCTCTTCTGGTTTCTTAGCCTCTGAGATTATAGATTTAAGTTTTATCATAATTATTAAGATTTACGCCAGCCTCCACCAGCTTTTTTATACATTTTTGCAGCCCATCCGTTTGCATACGCTGAAGGATATACATCAAATTTCTTTTTGGCTTGAGACTTGTAATAAGACCATTTAGATTTATCTGTAGGTATATTCTTTTCTAATAATGCTGAGAGTTGTTTGTATTTCGCGAGGTCGGGTGTATTATCATGATGACATTTATGACATAGATAAGGATCTTTACCGCCTTCGGCTATTTTCCATTTCCATTTACAATTATCACAAATAACTTCTGTAGCTGTTACTAATTCTTTGATAGGGGCATAGCCAGACCCATATGGCGCTGCTTTGCCTGATTCCGGATCTGATGTTTCTTTTAACTTTTGATTATTCTTCCCTTTAAATGGCATACCAATTCTTTCAGACTGCTCCGGTGTTATTTCTTCTTTAACCCCCATTTTTACTTTAATAGCCTTTTGACCTTTAGTTGTTTCTCCACCCTTTTTAGCGTCTCCGCCTTTAGATTGGGCAGCCCTTTTTCTTTTTACGAATGCTGCTCTTCCTTCTTTACCTAATTTCTCTGCTTTTTCTTTTGAAAGGCAAGCTGAATAAGCATCTCCTTCTTTAGCATCTCCGCACTTACCTATTCTATCTCCTGATGAATTATATCTATCCCATCCTCCTCCACCTACTCCGCCTTTACTACCTTTACCAAACCAATCACGAAGATCTTCTGTTATTTCCGTTGTGCTTGATTGGATATTTTTATAAAATGAATCATTTAACCATTCATTTCCATATTTTGATATAAATCTTTGGAATTCTGGTAATTCAGTTAAACTAGAAACTCCGTTTGTTGCTTCAGCATCATAAAATTTATTATTAAGCTTGACCCATGAATGCGCATTAGGTTCATTAGGAAAGTCATAAGACCATTGATGTTCTCCGCCAAACTTCTTTATAAATAAACTAGCCCATAAATCACAATAACCATCATTAATTTCCCTAGGAGTTAATGTTGTATAGTTTTCATGATATTGTTTATTGATATAGTTTATTAGATCAGAATTAAATTTCGAATCAATATTAACATTAGCATTCTCTAATAAGTCTTTGAGCTTAATCATATTATGTTTTCTTTTTATAGATGCCTTTTTGTTGTTGAAGCTTGATAGCTGCTTTAGCTATCTTCTTTCTGTTCTTAGCTTTCTTTTCTTTTTTGGTCATTTGTTATAATTCGTTATGCTCAAAAAAATCTGGATATTCCTCGTGATCACCCATACTCTTATTTTTTAGTAATCGCTTGATTCGTTTCTTGCTTCATCCTTTGCAGCATCAATTATATCAATAATAAGCTCTGCTAGGTTACGAGCGTGATTATAGTCTAAGATTGCGTTGGTTTTATTTAAGTAAGCTTCTAAACTTTGAACAGCTATTTTAACTTCGCCTTCCAAACCTGGAGTAATAGAATTTAAAAGTGCTCCCTCAGATAAAACTTCTTTAATGTTCTCTTTTATAAGAGATTTTAATTGTGATATTTTCATATTGTTATATTTTATATTGTTATTTTTTCGTAATTAATTTAGCATTCATAACGGTATTGGGTAATTCTTTAGGATAAGGAATCATTTGATCTCCCTGTTTCGCTAATACTTTATTAAGCTTGCCCAATTTATTTTTGTGACGTTTCATTTCAGCAGCATTCATCATAGCACCGCCTTCAGCAATAGGGTTTTTTCTTTTGTATAGATCCTCAAACTCACGAAATGCCATATTGCCTTGCTCGTACGCTTCTCGCTCCAATTCGCTCATATTTGAGTCGTCTAAAGCATATCCTTCATGTGTAGAAGTATTAGTTAATCTTCCTTCACAATTTTGAACGTGATGAATAACTTCATGAGCAAATGATCTTAACATATCTTTAGGATGTCTTCCAAAACTAAATACCGTAATAGTTTTAGTGTCTGGTTGATAGTTAGCTGTTGGCCCTAAAATATGAGATGATTGTTGTTTGTTGTTGATAATGAATTTTGGATATTGATTCTTAAGAACTTCATATTTATCAGACATATGTTTATATAGCTGATAAGTTAAATCATTAAAGGTATTGTTATTATGAGTTAATGGTTCCATATGTATTATAATTTTTCTGTATTAGTCATCGCCAAATTCTTTTTGATTTGAGACACGACTTGACCAAACTCTTGATCATTAACGCCAAATGCAGTTGCAATAGCAGTTAATATACTCGCCCTTTGATCTTTACTCTTTAACGCACTTCTTATTCCATCATCAGCAATTAAATCAGTAAGTCTAGATCTCATTGATGATGGTACTTTTAGTAAAGATTGTTTAAGAGTATTAGAAAGTTTTGCTGCAACCTTTGGATCTGATATCTTTTCTCCTTCAGGTCCTACTGGAACAATATCATCTTCTTTTAATATCTTGCGTATTTCTTCTTTAAGAAGTAATCTAAGTTTATCAGTCTTCATTATGCGAATGGATTTTCACCTGCCGGTGCTTCTTCTTCTTCTTCACCACCTGCTGGCGTTTCTTCTGCGGCAGATTCTTTTCCTCCGCCACCTTCTTCATCTTTACCTTTTTTACCCTTAAATTCTTTATCTGGCTTTTCAGCAGCTAAATCAGTTTCTTGATCAATTGCTTTATCAGATAATTTTGCTATCATACTTTGACGATAATTAACAGGGATTCTATTTACAGGAACCAAATTAAATAAACCATCTAATATCTTAGGAAAGTCTTTCATAGATATTTCTATCTTTTGGCCCATATCTGATTCTGAACCATTAAATGATTGAGTAAGAACAATATTATCTTCAAACATTGACATATAAATATTGTCTGCTGATTGAAATCCTTCTTTAAGAATTACTTTTCTGATTTGCTCTTTAAGTAATTGTCTTAGTTTATCGTATTTTTTCATTAGTTAGTTTTTTAAGACTGTTAAGTTCATTCTTTAAATCTGCAATCCATTTAGTTAATGTGTCAATCATCTTTTGATCGCCTTCTTGTTTAGCTACAATAAGTCTATTTGATAATATACTAATATAATTAGCAATATCATTTCTTGAATTAGATTCTGACATCATATTAGTATTATTCATATCACGTCCTAACTCATTACACATCCAAGTTCCTACTTCACCTACATCATCTGCAGAAGTTGAAATATGATCTACAGCCCATCCATGGCCATCAGATAATAATGTGTCTACTTCTTGTGGATTAAGAGCAAGCATCTTCTCTACCATTCTTTTAATAGTATGAAGATTTTGAAAGAACATATAATTTTGTTGATCATGTTCTCCTTCTTTAAGTATAGATCTTATTTCTTCTTTGATAAGTTTTTTAAGAGTATTATTATTCATTTTATTCTATTTATTATAATTATATCTTGGGCGTAAAAAGGGTGGAGATTTTATTCCCCACCCCAATATACTAATGGCTTTAATTATGCTTTACATTCTTCTACTGAAGCTTTCTTGTAATTAGTAATCATAGCCTTAAGGTTTTGAATAGCTTTTCTAGCTCTCGCTGCTGCTTTCTTCTTACCTGTACTTGCAAAATCCGAATGATTTGTTTCGAATTCTGTCCATAAATCTTTCATGTCCGTAAACATTACATTTGATGTTTTTTCTTCCATAACTGTTAAGTTTTGTTTTTATTTATTGGTTTATTTATTTTCGGCTCTATTTCCGATTTTACTCCATACTCTGTCAAGTTAGATTGAATTGACTTCATTTCATCATATTCACCTGACACTGCTGCGTATTTTCCTTTATTGTGAATTAACATCGCACATTGATTTGCTTGCAATTCCATTAACCCTATTGACTTTAATATTAAGATAATCTCTAAAAAAGATAATTTATCATTATTAAATATTATTAGGTTAAATATTTCCGGTATCTTCTTTTTCCCTGCCATCTAATGCTTTAAGTTGTTCTATGACTTTAATACCTTTATCAGATAGCCTATATAATAATTGCCCATCAGGGTCTACTGCAGTTATATCTAAAAGATCATTGTTAGTTAATATTTCGATAGCTGAGCTTAAATTTAATTGGACTTCATTATTGATTAATATATTTACCTGACCTTCCAAAATAAATACTTTCGTCGTTTGCTTAAAATTATCTTTAATAATATCATATGCAGATGCAAAGAATCTAGGCTTATTAATAAATCCTTGACCAATTAATCTTTTGAATCCGGTATGAGATTTTAAATCTTCTTTAAGTAATTTGAGAGCCTGTGATGGAGTTTTTAATTCTATGTTTTCGTCCATTGGATTCTTGTTTTTGTTGTTTAATGTATTTGTATAATGGCTTTTCAAGACGCGCACACTTTAAATAATCTTCTTTATCTTCGAAAAACTTAATCATTCTTTGAAAGAAAAGGATTCGCTCATCGTTAGTTATGTCTCTTGGAAATTTAAGATTGGGTGATGTTAAAAGATCAACTCCCTCACTAAGTACTTTATGTATATAATTCTTTTCAGTCATTGTTTAAGGTATGTGGTAAAATTATATTTAATCTTGCAATCCATGCATCTAATATTACTGGGTCATTTACATAATAATAATTTCTGAGTAAATCATTTATTTCATCTATGATGTTAGTTTTAAGATATTTTCTTTTATAATTCAATCCATGTAAGAAAGCATCTATTTCATAAGGAACTGTAAAGTAATCTAATTCTGTGGTTGCTGCTGGATAACCATATATATCTTCTTTGCCATGCACTTCATGATATTGTCCAATATGCTCCATTTCGTGCCTTAAGAATTCTCTTACCTCGGCATTGAATTGATTATAATCTTTTGAGCTGAATAATTTAGTTGATATAGAAATATTCATATCAATGTCTTCATCAGAACTACTTCCCCATATATCAAATGCTATATCTATACCTGCCCTTTTAATAGCTACTTTTAATTCAATAACTTCATCATTATAATTAAATTCAAACGATAAAGTCTTAGTCTTATTTAATTTGACAGCATTAAATATCTCACGAGACATAAAATTAATAAAACTCCGTAACTTTGTCTTATATATAATTTTAGATCTTCCCATACCTTAATATAATAATTACTTTTTAAATTTCCAAAGGAATTTTTTAATACTTTCCCACCAGCTATATTTACGCAATTTTAAATATGATTTAAGTAACTCTTGCTCTTTTGGAGATAAGTTATTTTCCATACTATAATCGTCCGTATACAAAGAGGTAAACCGGCTTATTAATAAGTTTTTAGCTACTTGGTGATCTAAGAAGTGTAATATTTGAATTCCTGCTACATCTGCTGCCATCTCTTGTTCTTTTGATGGAGCATTCATATCATGTTTTAAAATATAATGGGCAATTTCGTGGGCCTCCACTGCATAAATGTGTGAAGTGGTATATCCATCCTTAATGAATTCTTGACCGTCAATAAATACAGTCATGCTAGGAAAATGTAAAAATGCGACACCATATACTTTAAAATAATTATCATACATTTTTTTAAAGGATGGATTATTTGGATAAATAATTTGAGTCTTGAAATTCGAGTCTATTATAGAATTCCATTGCAATGCATCTATATCGTCGTCTATTGTCATAGTATGTTATTTTTTAATGTTAAACTTCTTAATATCATTTAAAAATTTCTCTATCGTAATTACTTTCCTATCAGATCTGATAACGGTAATTTGATCTAGCATATCAGGTCTTCTGTCAATAATATTGTTTAATGCTATCAATCCATCTCCAGGCCAAAAGTTATTATGTGTACTTTCTTCTCCTAGGATGTTGGCATCGGTTATATTTTCTTCGGTATCGCCTGGAAGAAGTATGTAATATGTATATAATTGATTTTTCATATGTAATTAAGAATAAGATGCTTTACCATCTAGTATTTTATTTTTTGATTCTTTCATTTTCTTTGGAGCTACCTCACGAAGCATTTCTAATAATTCGTCTGATAATTTTCCATCTACTTTAATATAATCATATAATAATCCAAACTTGATATCAAATAAATCTAATATCTTTAATATTTCTATTTCAGACATCGAAGGATATGATAAAGTTAATAACTCTTGTGACCAATTATACCATTCTACGTATTGCTCAAATGTTAATTTATGCGATAAAAATAAAGCAGGATTAAGTTTTACATCTTCGACTGTTAAATTAACATATCCAAACATCTTTTCGCTTACTTGCTCTACTGGAGATTTCATATTATAATATATAAATTAAACTTTGTAAGTCCTAAAGATATTTTTCATTATTAATAGGATTATGCTTTATACTTGTACCCCATTTATAATTTCCATATACATGACAATCATGTTCTATTTGTTGATTCTCTTGAACTTTTTCTGGTGTTCTTGTTCCTAATGAAACAAAATGATAAAAATGGCAGTTATATGTTCTTAACATCTTCATACCATTTAATCTGCACTTAAGAAAAAATTCCCAATCAACTACCCAAGGCCCTGGATATGATTCATCAAAGCCTCCTACTTTAAGATAGTCTATTTTATTAATTAAGAATGGAAATGTCGAACCTGTTTCACTAGGATGTTTAATATATGTGACATCATTTAATTCTTCGCAGTAAGTTTGATATCGAACTAAATCAAATGTCTTAGGATCTCTTCCCATATCTTTAATAAGAAATTGAGAAAACATACTTGTAGTAGGTTCTATTTGATTAGGAGATAAAACACTATTAGGTTTATAATCATTCTCTAAATTAATATCCCAATTTAAAGGAAATACATTATCATCTTGGACGTGAAACACTAAATCATACTTAGCATTCATATGGCCAAAGTTCATAGCTCTAATCATTCCAACATTCTCTTCTAAGTTAAGGACTTGGATATCATCTTGATATTTATCCAATACTTCCTTATTGATATCATAGAACCCATCAACTACGACTATGATTTGATTTTTATTTTTTTGTCCTTTGATGGCTGACCTTAAACATAAATCTAATGCTTCAGGTTCTTTATACGTAGGTATTATTACACTTATCATATTTTGCTCCAATCTATTAATGGTGTTAACCAAGCCGTTTCTCCATGTGTCGAATAACCTGGAATGGGAGTTAATAATCCCTTTTGATTTTCTCTTAATGCCAAAAACATTTCAAAGTCTCTAGGATAAGAACCTTTAGTAAATTCTCTTAATATAGATTCATCTTCTCTTAAAGTTCCTACGGTTGAGGCAAATGTCATAGTAGTTGAGTTAGTTAATTTCCAATGACAAGAATCAGTTAACATTACTCTTGTTACTTCACCGCCATCTTCTATAAAAGGATTTCCTCCATTTTGTTTATTAATATACTTATCTGGATGATCATATAAAGAAACATAACCATATCCCAATTGTAATCCTTCAACTATGACTCTAGGAGAACCTTGTTTATGAAGATAATCATTCTCTACAAAATAAACTATTGTTTCATCATCATATTCCAATGCCATATCCAATGCTAAATTAAAAGTTCCAGCACCATGACCGACAGATACTATTGTTATTGCACTATGATGAACGTATTTAGAAACCATACGTAAAGTATCTTCGCTACAATTATCAGCTATGATATGAAGATCGGTATTACCGAATATATTAACAAAGTTTTTTAAACATAATTCATTATTGATATATTCTGGTTTTATTTTACTATATCCTGCATCGGATATTCTATATATTATTTTCATATTCTACTTATAAACTTATTAATTTCTGCTTGTAAATTATTCTCTGCTTGTGTTCTGAACTCACTTTGTTTATTAATCAAATATAATAAATTTTTGTAAGGATCTTTCCTATATTTTAAATTTTCTGCAACAATCATTCCTTCAAGGACATACTGATAAACATCATACCCTTTTTGTTTTAAAATGCCACAACAAATCATTACATATAAATCATCAATGCCATAAGGACCAAAGGAATCAGGTATATCCGTTAGTTTAAGTAAGTTTGTTGAAAGAAGATTAAACCAACCACCTCCAAATTTAAACTCATTTATTGGTTTGATGGTTATGGTATCTGTGCTGTGAGATATTATCGTATATGGGTCTATAGTCGTATAATCTTGGGAGGCTTTAAGGTTTATGAAGTTGTCATTAACTAATGAATCCCATGAATCATCCCATAACTTATATACTTGCGGAGATATAATATAATATTCATTAGGAACTGCACTTGCGGCATCTATCATATATTTTAATAGCTCTGGTTTAAATATAATATCGCTATCTAAATAAAGTATATTATCTGCTAATGAAGATCTGATTGAGTTTCTTCTTTTATCATCACAGCCACGGCAAATATTATTTTCGTCAATATCAAACTTTGTTTCAGCCCAATCCCATAATTCTTTTATTTGATTAAACTTATCAATAAAGAACTCTTTAGATAGTTTAGACTCATCCCAATTAACAAGATTAAAGTTTAATGTAGCATCTATTAGTATCTTATCATCTTTAGATAAGAATGAACTTCCTAGTTTGAATTGTTTAGATTGCCATTCAAAATGATCTAGCTCGTATGGCATTAAATGAATTACGATCTGTGTTAGCATTATTGAAAGTAATTAAAATGTAAAAAGTATTGATAGTATTTACTGTGCTTACCATGAAATCCAAAAGGTTCTATATCTTGTATTTCCGGAATAGGCATTTCATGAGAAAATTTAGCAGCTACTTCAATCGGGGCTATCTTACAACCATTAGCTTCATATATGTGTCTATTATTAACAGTCATAAATCCATCATCATTATAAAATCCATAAAATGATTCCCATGGAATATTTAGCTCTGATGCTAATTTCATTATCTTTCTTGATCTTAAAGTAAATCCACCATTACCAACTCTTTGAATATTCCCATTAATATCCTTCATAGAAAAATTATCTGAAGGTATTGGCCATGGAGCTCCGATATAATCATAGTTTAAAAAATCATTATCCCATTGATCAGCATTAACTATTAAACCATCATAATCTATTTTAAGCACGAATTCAGTATCTACATGTTTCCACATATCATATACTGCATATCTACTGTAACCAATATAATCTAATTTCTCACATTTCTCCCATTTAACTATATCATCAATTACTTCTATATCAGTTACTATTTTAACATCAGCAAACTTAATTAAGCTCGAGCAATGTCTTAATGCCTTAACTGTTTCTTCTATCTTTATGCTCGTTAATGCTAATAACGTAACGTTATTTAATTCTATCATGTTATTGTTTAAATAAGTGCAAATATTTATTTTTATGTAATTTTATATACTCCGGTATACTTTCATTATCTATAATACATTTAAATGGCCTACCTAATACATCTAATCCATTATCTAATCTTTCTTGTATTAGATTTTTAACTTCATCAGTATTACATTCTTGATGTCCAAAATTCTCTAATTTAGTTTTAATTTTATCAATACCACCTTGATATGTAAAATGCCAACCACCATTATCAATTAATTCATATCCAATTTTAATAAATGTATCTAAATGGTTTATACTTGCATTTTTTATATTTTTATATCTTGTATAAAAAGTGCCAGCCCAATATTCATTACTTCTTAAATTTAAAAATGTAATAAATACATGTTGTTTAAGTTTATAAATAGAATATTCATTGGGTGATATATGTAATTTTGGATTCCAAATTTCATCTAAGTCTGATATAAAACATATATCATTATCATTTAAATTTGCATTTAATAACGCCCTATTAATATTTTCTTTAATATAGAATTCGCGTAACCAATGAACCTCATCTTTCGGCACATTGGGAGTAGTAAGGCATCGTATTAAAATAGTTTTTTCTAATTCGTCTTTAGGATTTAATAATCTTGATTGAACCTCTTCAAATGAATTAGGTACATCATCTACTATATGATAAATAATTTTATGATTAAACTTTTCAAATAAATGTTTATTTTCATAATAATATAACGGCTTTTGTTTACCAGTAAAGCTAACTGTCGCCTCTACCAAAACAAATGTATCTACCTTTTCATTTAATATATTAAGACGAATATCTAATGTGTCTAACTCATTAAAAAATATAAATGAATCTATTATTTTTATTGCCATGATTATTAATTACTATAAATTTCTGGGTGTGATTGTTTATATAGTTCAAATTCTCGTCTGCATTCATCATATGATTGTAATTTACCATCTCGATCCATATATGTAAAATCTTTGAATAGGTTGGTGCTCATTGCCCAATATCCATCTGAAACATTATGTCTAGCCCAATATTTAGGGGCTATAATAAATTTAGCTTCTTCATTAACTAATGCAGGGAAATAAGCAAAGCTTGAATTTGAAAGTATTAACCATCTTGCGTTTTTAATAGTAGCATAATCTTTACCTACATCAAAATGATATATATTATCTGATAGTTCCGGTAATAATCTTTTTGCTGCTTCTACGTTTTCGGTAATAACTAAAAATTGCATATTTGGATTAATTTTAGCCATATGATTAATAGCATTTATCCAATATTCTCTAGTTAAATATAAAGCAGGATCTCCTTCATAATCCCTTACATTTAAAACACAAATATCATCTGAAGTAAAATCATAACTATCATGTTCAGGTTTAAGCCGCAACCAATCTTTAATCTGCTCTTTATATTCATAAAAATAATCTTCGGATTGCATAATGCCATCAATTTTAGTATTATCAGGAATGTTTATTAGATTCATATCTGTCATACGAACATCACATCCTAAAGTAGAATCATGATAGTTATGGTTACGTTTTATTCGTATTTCCTTTTCCGTATAATGATTTGTGATTAAGTTTAGATCTACTTCTTTACCTAAATCCAAATCCATAAAATAGACGCCTTGATTATTATATCTTTTATCTCCGATATTCTCTAAACCAATAAAGCCAAAATCATAACCATTTCTTAATGCAATAGCTCTAGTAGCTACATATACAGCTAATTGATTACCTAATCCTTGGCCATAATAAAATTCTGTTATTATCATATAAAATAATTAAATGTCGTTTGATCATATTTAGTATCAAGCCCGAGGCATGATGTAACTCCCCATAAAGGTATATAAACTGTATTTGCTATACCAAAGAATAATGAACTTAATGCAAAATTGCTTCTAGATAAAATTACTACTTCACTATTACAAAGTAAAAATAAATCATAACATTCGTCTTGATTAGATATTACTTTATATGGCAATGTTGATAAATCTTCTCCAGGATTCGTTACTATAATAACTTCATATCCGGGTTTATCTTTTAAAATACTATCAATAATTGTTTGTATTCTTTCAAAAGGAATAGGAGATTGCATAGCACTTATAGGATGTTTTGAAATTAATTCATTTACATTTGTTTCTGTAGGTATTATATTATACTCAACTAAATCTTTAAAATAGTTTGCGCAAATGCTGCCATCATAATCCGGTCTATTCTTAACATCTTCTAATCTAAGATGAATCAATATTGTATTTTTAGTATCAAAAGGAACTTCATATCCTTTATTTTTTGCATACTCCATAAAAATACTTCTAAATTCATTAGTATATAAATTCTTATTAAAATAACTAAATAAATCTTGCTGTATATTTAATAATGTTCTAGCACTTACTTCAAAATGTGTAGGTGATGTTAATTCGATATAATCATTAAGATCTTTATTATATATAGAATTATTATGGTTATCTATAATATCAAAAATAGTTTGCATAAAGATACTATCATTATAACTTTGATTATATGAATAATAAACTCTTAAATTCGTTCTATTATATCTTATATAGATATTATTATGAAATGCGTATAGTACTTGTGCAATCATATCAGCTATATTTCCACCAATACGATCGCTAGCACCGAATAAATCTATGTACATTTATTTAGATAATTTATTTCTCCAATAATCTAATAAATCGTACATTGTCTGTTCAATAGTTATTGTTGGAGACCAATTTGTTAATTCTACTAATTCTGAAGAATCTCCTATTTGTACTTGAATATCAATAGGTCTATAATATGGAGTATAAATTCTTTGTTCAATTTCATTATACTCAAATTTAGATGCTTTAATTAATAAATCTGTATAGTATTGCATTTTATGCACTTCAGACCCACATACATTAAATACTTTACCATTGCTATCTGCATTCATCATTAACAAATAATATGCCATCACGCAATCTCTAACATCTATTACGACTCTCTCAGTTTGTAAATTACCAATATTTAATATAGTATCTTGCAAGCCCAATTCCATTTTAGCAATTTGATATGCATCAGAGCTAATACTAAATATTTTACCTCTTCTAGGGCCTGTATGAGAAAATGCTCTAGTAATAAATCCATTTAAAAATCCGTTAGAAGTTCTTTCTTGAACATATAAATCCATCGCTGCTTTTGATGATGCATATGGGTTACTAGGTTTAAGCGGAGTATTAATTGTTAACTTCCCTACATCTTTACATGTATCTCCATATACTTCACTCGTTGAGCAAAACATAAATCTGGTTGATGAGCCTTCTAATGAAGTTATTAAATTCATTGTTGCAGTTACATTTTCTTCGTATGTTAATATAGGATCTTTAAAACTAGTAGGTGGATGTGATTGGGCGGCTAAATGAAAGATGCCATCATACTTTTCATTTTTAAGTAATTTATCAATACTGTAATAATGCTTTAAATCTAAATAATGAAATTTGATTTGTTGTATTTCATCTAAAGACATAATATCAATCAAATCCATTTCTCTGCCATTCGCAGTTCTAACTATTCCATGGACTTCATGTCCATTGTTTAATAAAAGTTTTGCTAAGTTAGGTCCAGCAAATCCCGTAATTCCAGTAATTAAAAATTTTTGTTTCATTTATTATTTTGTTTATTTTATGACCAACTTGAATTTATCATATGTCCTGTTACGTAATTTACATTATCATAACAAAAACAACTCTTATTAGATATATTATCTGAAAATGTAACTATTTCTAAGTCAGAATTATATTTCCATTTTATAGCAGATGCTAAATGAGAACCGCCTGACCAAATAGTTATAATCTTTTTGCATGAATAAATAGTATCAGTATAATTAAAAATATCAGATGTTACTATATGCTCTGCTCTAATAAAATTAAAGTTATAATCTGTATTTGAATAATTAGACTCATTAGGTATGATAAAATATATTGACTTATAATTAGATTGATTAATTTCTTCGTTTATATATTGTTCAATTAATGGCCAATTATAACCATATCCATTAATTGTAAATGAATGCCCATTTAAATCTATTAATAAACTATCTTTAAATTTATCTATTAATTTTGGTTGATAGTATATTATAGGAAATTTGCTATCATGTTCTAAAATAGATTCTGGAAATCCGAATTTTATTTCTAAGTTTCTATTCATAGAAAGGTTATGATCCATATTTTCAAAGTCTGTAATGCCATGCCCACAATTAGCAGGCTCATGAGTAACACCTTTAAAATATGGATTTTGAAGCCAAACTAAATCTAAAGTTTGATTATTTCTAAATTGACAAGTATCGCTTAAATAAAAGTCGTATCCATTACGGTCGCATACTTCAGCCAGTGTAGAAAATGCTAAATGATCTCCTAACCCTCCAAAATCTGCTTTTAAAATTTTCTTTTCTCTCATAAAATTAATTAATTCCAAATTGCATTAACATCGCCTATATTTGAAAATATTAGACCATTAAAATTAGATTGCATATCTCTATATAATTTTTTAGCATCATGAGAAGGAATATACTGGTGATATTCAATTCCAATATATTGAAAATCGTTTAACTTATCCATTATAGTAGGTATGACATCATATTCACATCCTTCGCAATCAATTTTAAAATAAGAACATCCATTAACTAAATACTTATCAATAGTTTCTGTTTTACAAATAGAATTAAAATTTCCAGCTTCAAATACAGATGAACCTCCGCTATTAAGTATAGGAGTACCTATTTGTATTTCTCCACCATCTATATTCGTAATGGCACAATTATGCAATTCAAAATCGCTTTCTAAAAAGCCATTATGTATAATATTTCTTTTTAAATTTTCAAAATTTTCTGGTACTGGTTCAAATGCTATCACTTTACAGCCAAATTTCTTTTTCATATAAATAGAAAATAAACCTACATTGGCGCCGATATCAATAATAATATCATCTTCTGTTAAATGTATATCTTCTATACCATAAAAATTATTCATTAACTCATTCCATACATATGGCACTGTATTTGAATTTCGAATATCTTCAAAGATAAAATTTGTATCTCCCAATCCCGTATATTCAAGCGGTTTCATATTAAAAATTTGTGTTTCCATTTATTATATTAGTTTATTTGATTATTAAAAAAATTCTTTGCGTGCAAATCTTCTACTTCATTAAAATTATTTTCTTCAAAGTTTGACATTGGTCTTTTTCTGTCTTCTCCCGAACCACAAGCATTACCTCTATTTCTTTTATACACAAATTCAGGATATGTTTTTGTAAAATAATGATTTAGTTGAGCTATATCAAAATTGCCACTAGGATTAAATCCATTATATATCATATTAAAATTTAGGTCATAACATTGATCATTACTAAAATGAATTTGATGACACAATATAGGGCTTAATTTACAAATACTTTTGAATTGCCCATGCTGTCCATTTTTTCTCATAGTAAATCTATCTATTACGCCTCTTCCATCAGGTTCTGGTAATCCGCTATCTCCGAACATGGCCCAATTTATAGCTACACAATTAACACTATCATATGCTGCTATAAATTCTTTCACATCATTAGTCTTTTTAAGAACTAAAAACTCATCTACATCAAAAAAAGCCGCCCATTCATATTCTTCATAGTAATTTCTAGAAAAATCTGTATAGCATTTAGCTTGTATATTCTGTTCCCATATCTCACCTTCAGGGGTTAAAGGCGTTTCTCCATCCCATTCATGAAAATATACATTATCTTGTTCTATAGAATTATTAAATCTCCAATCATTCTGAAATATATGTATACTATTAAATCCCAATTTTAAATGATAATCTATCCATTCTTGTAAATAATCATCTTCTTTTTTTGCGATACACACTAATGCTATCTTTTTTTTCATACTGTAATATAATATATTATTTTAATATATCCTAATTTATTATTTATATTTTTTGTCTAACCGACTCGTTTCTTCATCTATAATTTCTTTAGTCATTGAGTTTGTTACTCTATTTGGCTGTTCTCTATTAACAGCACCAATTTCATTTATGATAGTTGGTAATCCAAACTTATCATAACATCTTTTATAATATTCTACATCTACCAACCACAATAATGATTCGTTAAATAATAACATATCATTATTATTCTTAATAGTCATTACCGTAGGGCAACTTATAGTATTTTGTCCTAAGTATATCTTATCATGATATCTAGGTACCATAGGTTGAAACATATTCTCTGCATCTTCTGTATGAACACATCCTGTAAGTATCCATTTAGCATCGGGAACTGATTGTATTTTATTGTATATTATTTCTAACGAATCTATATCATATAAAAAATCATCTTGAAATAATATCTTAATATACTTACCAGTGCATTGCTTTAATCCATAGTTAAGATTGGGAGCAATAAAGCCTCTTCCATTTTCATTACGAAAGTATTTTATATCTAATATACTGCCCCAAATATCACATAAATCTGCTATTTCATAATCTTGACTATTATCTGAAATAATAATATCAAAATCTTTAAATGTTTGATTTGCTAGTATATTAAATGAATGCTCTAAATATTCTACACCTTTACCTTTTACTTCCCAGGTAGGAATACATACACTAAAAAATTTCATTATTTAATTTATTAACGTTCATAGTTATATTTTCTGGAGCAATATCTGGTTTAGATATTGGATTGGTATTAAATTCTTCTTTAGTTAAATTAAACCATGTCTTTTCGTTAGTGCCTACATTATATACTCCAGATGCGGTCTTATTAACTAACTTAATAATCAAGTCTGAAATGACGTTAACATAATCACCGTTTGTATGTTGATTAGCCCAAGCATCTTTATATGGAAATGGATAAGGTTTATGAGATGTTCTAATAATTAGATTCTTATCATTTAATTGTACATAAGCATCTCCTAATAATTTAGTATAGCTATACCAATTATTTCCATGGATAGGTATATCTGTTTCTGATGCTTGAACTATTGAATTGGAATAAATATAATCTGTTGATATATGAACTAACTTTATATCCCATTCGCTACAATAATTAGATAATTTAATAACATCTTTATAATTAATATTCCAATGTAATTCTTTATTATCTGAATACGTATCTGTATGTGCGATACAATTAATTATAACATTATATCTATGCAACCCAAAAGAATGATAGGATGATTTGATTGCTCTAATATCAAAACCATCCTTCTTTCTAGATACATAATCCCATCCAGTTTGCTTAACTATCTCAGATCCTAACAAACCATCTCCTAAAACTAATACTTTATTCATTTTCTGGAAATACTTCTATACATAAAACGTTCTTATCATTTATTAAAATCATCCTACCGTCAATAGTATTTAACTTAGTAAATTGACCTTGCTTAACGGTGGATGATTTTATGTTTTCAAAAGTACGCTTCTCTCCTCCAACAAAATGAATGATTTGAGTAACATACTCTCCTTGCTTCTTAATAGATGATTGAAGATCAGTTTTCATTATTTAAAATTCTTAATAACTTCTTCGATATATTCAAATACAGATTCTGTATAATGCGGCGCTGCTCCAATAAAAAATACTTTATCTAATACCTTATTAGCTTCTGGATATAATTTATAATCTTCTAATGAACTATATCCTGGATGTAATAATATATTACCCGCAAAATAATTTCTAGTTTGTATCTTATTGTCTTCTAAGTATTGAACTAATCTAGGTTTCAATCCTTCTTCCTCACAAATAAATGGAGTTCCAAACCAACAAGGTTCAGATCCTTCTAATACCTTAGGTGCTTTTAATCCAGGAATATTATTTACAAATATCTCAGTTATTCTAGTATTAGATCTTTTTCTGTTAGCTTCGATTTCATCTAACTTATCTAATTGAACTATACCTATTGCACCTTGTAAGTCTAATGGTTTTAAATTATATCCCATTTCTGAGAATACATATTTATGATCAATTATACCGTCATAGTTTTCTAACCATTTATCAAATCGATTACCACAAGTGCCACAACTTAATAAGTTAGCAGATCCTACACAATAGCAATCTCTACCCCACCAACTAATACTTACAAATAATTTTTTAAGTTCTTCATCATTAGTGCAGCACATTCCACCTTCACCTGTTGAAATATGATGAGCAGGATAAAATGAATTAGAGAATGCAACGTAATATTCACTTAAGTATTTACCATTCCATTTACTTCCTAAACTATCACAATTATCTCCAATAAGCTTTATATCATACTTATCACATAATTGAACTAATTTATCCATATCAGGCGGATTTCCTAATACTGGAGATACAAATATTCCTTTTGTCTTAGATGTAATTTTTGCTTCAATAGCATCTACATCAAAATTTAAAGTATCCCATTCAATATCAATAAAGATTGGCTTTAATCTATTTTGATAAAGAACTGATATTGTTGTAGCAAATCCTACAGGAGAAACTATAATTTCAGAATCATCTTCCCATTTGAATCTACGTTTTAAAGCTGCAATTAAAACTAAGTTAGCTGAACTACCAGAATTAACCATATGTGAATATTTCACGTTAAATCTTTTGCTAAACATACTTTCAAATCTATGTACCTTCTCTCCCGCCGTTATCCATTTACCGTTAAGAAATGATTCCATTGCTGCTTCAATTTCTTTGTTATCCCAATAAGGACCAGAATAGTAAATAGGAGTTTTACCTTTTTCAAAGTTCTTCGCATTGTAGATGTAAGGAGCTACATGATTACCTACTAATGCTGTAATGTCTTGTTGTTGTATCATAGTTTTATTTTAGTTGATGAATGAAAAATATATGGTTCAAATCTTTCTATCGCCCAAGGCGCATATTCTTCGGTTTCTAATAATATAAGTATTTTTTTATAATATTCCAAATCTTTTAAAAGAATTTGTTCTCTGGAGATACTAAAATGACCTCCTGGCGTAAATTCTATCTCATCTAAGATTGGAATATCAAATATTTGATTCCATATTTGTTCTAAAGGCAATCCTTCATGTTGCGGATATCCGTTAGGATGACACCATAAAATCTTACCTCCAAATTGTTTAGAATCATATAAACTCCACATCGTACCAATGTTATTCCAATGATATCCCCAATAACCTTCAAAGTGATGACTGGACCATTTATTCCAAACTTCTTCATTTCCATTAATAATTTCTTTATATGATCCTATATGATCAAATGGATAATCCTGTGAAAAGAATGTATAATCTGCTAAATTATCGTAATTATTAACTATATGATAAAAAAATGTATGTACGTCTCGACCTACATTATTCTCTAAATATATTTCATTAGGGTGTGATGTTATATTACCTTTTCGATATACAGTGATCTTAACATCATCATTAATATCTTTAATCCAATCTAATGGTCTATCATATAAAGATATAACTAATTCTTTTTTCATAGGTCGTATTTCGTTTAATATTATAATTTCTTGTAATAAATCTTTAAATCTCATAAAGTATTCAGCATAGTATATTGCTTTACGATAATTTATTTCGATATATTCTTTTCTGTCTTCATAATCCTTTTCAGTTAATGAATTAACTAATGTAACTAATTCATCTTCAGTATTAAATGTAAAAAATCCTCTGCTATCGAAATACTCTTCTATATCTGAACATCCATAATATAATGGAATTGTTTTAGAAATCAAAGCATCTACTATCTTTTCTGAAAAATAACCTTTATTTTTAGAGTTCTCTACACAAATATGGAACATTGAACTTTCATAACAAGGATCTTTAGGACCTTCTAATGTATAATACCATTTCTTAGGTATATTTATAAGATCTCCTTTTTTATAGATTCTTTGTCTTAATTGTTGTCCTTCTATTTTATTTTTGATGCCACATAAAAATGATACTTCAAATTCTTTTTTCATTGAAGCTAATTCCTTATACTTATCTTTACTATGTAAAAATGTCGTACCGAATGGAAGTAACATTGAATTTTCGCAAGAATCTAAAATTGGTTGGCTCCAAGTAAGTATTGCGCTAAATAAATGAGAGTTTTGAATTACCCAATCATGAATACCAAATAATTGATTAGGCTCTAATACAATTAAAATATTATAAGGATTAATTGCTAATTCTTCATACGAAGGTTGATAATCATTAAAAATGCTAATGGGCTTATCTTTAAATTCTGGTAAATCACATACGAACTTATTATAAAGTTCTGCAGGCATAAAATTACTTTTTAAATACATATTATAGTTGTAACCATTGTTGAGGATATAAATCAGAAAGGTCTTTATATTCTGAATACCACATTTGCGGGGCTATCACTCGTTTGTTTTTATTTTTGTTTAAGAATGCACTCCACCAACTAAAAGAACTATTAGCAATGATATTATGATTACATAATGACATTAAACATAAGTCTTCAAATTGATTATTTCCTTCCATAAAGATAACTCCTTCTGGAAATATTTCTTTACACCATTGGATATCATCTGAGAATATTAAAAAAGTATATTTATTATCAGAAAATTGTTCTAAGGCGGCTTGAATATATTCTGGAGTTACTACCCAATAATTAGGATGATTAACATAATCTCCTCTTCTTATATGAATAGAAACGGTATTGGTATAATCTTTAATGATATCAGTGCATTTATTAAGTATATGAGGCTTAAAGGCAAATTCATTAATTATGTCTTCCTCAATACCTATAAGATGCTTATAGCTTTGAAAATAACCATCTATTTCAATAATTCCTTTATCATCATTAATGCTCTCAAACGAACAATTTAAATCAAAGCAATCTAATAAATCTAATTTATAAGGTATCCAAGTATTATCAGTAAAGTTATAAGCCCCATCTTTTTTAATAGCAGTATGGTTTGGTAAGACTATATCTTGATCCATTAACATTGCTATTGACTTTAAAGCAGCATATTGGAACATTTGATTTCCTAATCTACCTGAATACCCTATACTTTTATGCGTTATCATATCTTGTCATAAAAATTATTTTGATCTTCTTGTTTTTTAATTGTCTTAATATGATAAAGGCAAAAGTCTTCATGCTCATCCCAAGGAAGTGTAGTCATAGTTTCATAACCATCTAATACTTCATGAACTTTATTCTTCCACTTAATTCCTTTATTTGTTTTAAATAAACGCATTTGAGGATCAGGATAGTTTATTCTTTCTTTCTCATCAAACCTCCAACCCCATTTTTGAATGTGTTCTGGAGTAATGCCAATTACTTTATTAACTCTAGGAATATAAAATACATCTATATCTCTATTAATGTTAAGGATTGGTTTTATATTTTCTATTAAGAATTCATTAGGTACTTCGTCAGCATCAATTTGAAATATATACTCGCCATTTGCAGCGTCTATAAAGTTGTTTTTAAATGCCGCAAAGTCTTTATTAAGTGAAGTTTCGATAGTTCGTATACGATCACCAAATAATGGTGTATGTTTAAGTATTACCTTAGTAACCTTGCTATTAGTTTTTGTTATGTCTCTAAGTATTATAATTTCATCATCATCCTCTAATAAAGGCAACATATGATTTAATAACAAATCTAATTCTTCATGCTCGTCGCATACTGTTATGCAATATGATATATTCATTTAGTATTCTATTGGTATATTTAAATTACATTCTTCTATACGTACTCCAACCCATTCCATTTCGGTTTGATGTAATGTATAGTAATCCCAATATATTTTTTCATCTTCTTCAGACATAACTTGAGATGTAGTCAAATTAGTCGAATATTTAATTGGGCATTCAGATTTTATTTTTTCTGCTTTCGCATCTAAAGTATTTTTTAAAGTATTCGCCATTCTAAGATTATCAAAAACTCCTACCACCCATTCGTGATATGAATCATATTCTCCAGACGATGCTTGAACTACATATATAGTCTCTGGTGTTGTATTATTATCTTTATTCATTTATTGATCTGTATGTATTGGTAATTGATTTTTTGTTCCTTCTGATTCAGAATATACTGCATACTTAGGAACTAACTGATATCCTTTAGGCATTATCTTACTAATCTTGTCAGCATATTTTTGCGCTGTTCCTTTTTTAAGATATCCAATTGTAAGATGAGGATGATAATCAGGGAAATTACTTGTATAAGGATATGCCTTTAACGCTGTATTAGTATCATTTAAACCTTCACCTCTTACATCAAACTTTAAAACATCAAACTTTTCGTTGTTAAATACTGACGCATTAAATATATTGCAAGCAGAATAAACATGACCGTCTAATACGCGTTTCACTTGATCTACTGTTACTTCAGGATGCAGTCCATATAATAATGTTATATGAGGTTCATCTTCTAATCCATAAGAAGGATCATTATCATTAGTATAGATATCATTTTGATCGATAAGATGATGAATAGTATTTATCTCTGGAAAGTTAAAATATAACATTACACATCCATATTCATGGGTTTCTGGTTTAGCTTCTTTAAGTAAGCTTTTAAGTTTTATCATTACCCTTTTAGTATTGTTTTATTTACTGTATTAGATGAGTTTGTTGTTCGACCATCAATACCATCACCATAGATCTTATACCCACTCGTATCTCTAGACTCAATATTATATTTAGGGTTAGGATCTGTATATACCATACTTAAATTATGCTTGATCGTAGCTAACTCAAAAGATAAGGCATTTTCTCCTGCAGATACTTTTCTTCCATCTAAATAGCCCTTAAGCCATTGTATAAATTGTGATTCGTTCATAATATTAATTATTAAATATTTGTTTAATTCGGTTCAATAATTCCTTAGCTTCGTCTATTTCTGATAACTCCAATGCTTTAATAAATTCATTCTTATCAAATATAATAGCTTGCTCTTGCGCAATACGTCTTTCATAAGGAGTATTGGTAGCAGGATTAATATATAAATAACCTTCTGCTTCCGCTACTTTAACTACTGGAGCTACATACCAATTAAATTGATTCTTACCTTTAGGCTCTGCATAAATAACACCTTTCTTTGAATAAGGTATTACCGATGGAAACCATCTAAAGTTATTATCATCTAATATACTTATAAGCATTATTTCGGGAGGACATAATTCTTTAATCTTTAATACTTGTTCTGAATCTTCTTGATACTGAGAAGTAGTCATTAATCCGCAAGTGCTGCATAAAGAAACTTCGATTTTATCGAATGAATCTTTAAATGCATTACCGCCATTTTTGCAAGGGCAAGGAATGGTTTCTGTTAAGTTTGGTTTTATCATATTAGTCTATTTTCTTTAATTTGGGTAGCTCAATTTTTTTGATTTGAGGTAACTTCAATTGTTGCATTTGTGGTTTCGGTGCTATTACCTTAACAGGAGCATCGATATAATTATAAAGTATTTCTTTCATCTTATCAAAAGAAAAATTATCTTTTAAGTATTTAGTTAGCTTACGAGATGATTCTAATTTTACTTTATAATTTTCAAAGGTATCATTTAAATATCTTTCAACGATTGCTGGATTAGGCATAAACCATTGCGATTGTGCTAATATTAAATTAGGAATTACAGCTGACGCATGAACTGGTCTCATTTCACCTGGAACATACATAACCATCTCATTAGGAAGAAAATCCATATGACCTGAATATTGAGAAACGATAATTGGTTTTCCTGTAACTGCAAATTCTGCTAACGGTCTTCCAAATCCTTCTCCTTTAGTCATAGACACCATAGCTTTTACCTTTGGATGATTATATAATGAATTCATTTCTTCGTCCGTTAAATCACCATGTAATAAGTAAATATTAGGTATTCTTATTCCTTCATCATCAAACATCTTTTTAATTTGATTAACGCGCTTTTGAATTTCTTGACGATCTATTTCAGAATATGAGCCACAACTAATTTTAAGTATCAATGCAGGTACATTCTTCTTACCTTTAAAAGCATTTAAGAAAGTATATATAGTACCTCCCATATTTTTTCTGTCTTCCCACATTTGTCCTTGAAGCCAATGCCCAACAACTAAAAAGCAGAATGTTTCTGGTATTTGTGAAATAAAAGCATTTACATTAGGATTAATGATTTCTATCTTCTTATAGATATTAAAATCTATTCCTTCAAATAAAATATCAATCTCCTTCTCAGAAATTAATTCTCCAACCTTTTGTTTAGTGTTCTGATCCATTTTATCATACTTACTAGATTTCATTACTTCTACTGAATGCTTTGAAGAACAAAGAACCATATCCATACGATTATTTCCTTCTATCCAGGCCGCATCTACTAATGTAGTTTCCATACCTGCTGTAATACCAATAGATTTGCGCGTCCCGACTTTTTGAAATTCATTAGGAACTGTAATCTGAATAAAGGTATCAGGTTGAGGTATTTGTTGATTAGGAGTTGCAAATCTCTTAAGTATTTCTTGATGCAAAGGATCTTTATCATTCAAGAAATTTTGAGGTGTATCACCCCATCTAGTAGGAATAATTGTAACATCATAGCTTTCATTCTCTATTAATGCTTTCGCAATATCCCTACTTCTGGCTCCATACCCCGATGCTGTATTTACCGGGGCCTGGAGAACTATAGTCTTTTTATTTGATGTCATAACTAATTTATAGATTATTTAGATGAATCCGTTGCTTTTTTCTTTTTGTAATAACGCTTTTTCTTTTTAGGAGCAGATTCTGTAATTACTACTTGGTGCTCAACGTTTAAAGTATTCTTTGATTTAAAATCTTCTTTTACTAAAGTAGCAATCTTTTCTTTAGTTTCATTTGATACTCTTGTTAAAGGTAATGTATCTAACTCTACTTCTTTCTTTTCTTTAAACTCCTTTGCTACCTCAATTAAATCAGATATAAGTTTATTTTTTACTTCTTTTGATAAAGGTGCTACATTTGGTAATGTGATTTTTTCTTCTTCTTTTTTGAATGGATTCGTAATCCAATTAATGATTCTGTGAAACATATTTATTTTTATTTATTTGGTTAATTTAGTTAATGTAAATCTTTCTTTAGGTTCGAAATTTTCTAAGCAAGAAGTAATATCTGTAATAACATTATCACACATACCTATTGCGCTCATTTTATTATCTATTAAGTATTGACGAGCTTCTATTCCATATTGTATTCTAGTTTCTTCTGGAGTATTATACCATTCAAGCATAGCCTCAGCTACGTCTTCAAACTTAACTCTATCATCAAAGATATAAGGAGTAGGTACAGAGCCTTGAATAGAACGATTGCTTGGAATGATTGGTTTTGACCAATTGCCCCATTTAGTATATCTTCCATCGTGATTTGAGTGCCAATCCTTTTCTTTATAATCATCTGCTGTTAATAAAGTACCATCATCTTTCATTAATCCAACTTGATCCTGAAGACCACCTGTCATATTAACAATAGTACATATACCTGACATCATAGCTTCTGTTGCTGATAATCCCCATCCTTCATTACTTGAAATATTTATTAATACGTCAGATGCATTATATAAAGTATTCATTTCATGAACATTAAAGGCTCTGTTTGTAAAGCTAACATTATAATCAGGGCAAAGAACATCTTTAACTTCAATTAAGTTAGTTCCATTTTCATCTATTGGTTGAGTATGAAGAACTAATACACATTTAGACGCTTTCTCTTTAGGTAACTTATCACAGAATGTTTTATATGCTAATATAATATCCGCTGTTTGTTTTCTTCTTATGTTTCTTGAATTATATAAAAATACGAATTCAGGAATAACATCTTTGTTTTTCTTGCCCGTTAAGAATGATTTCCTTAAGTCTAAGACGCTTTTATACCCTTCCGAGTCTTTTGATATTGGAAAGAAATGAGATTCGTTTATACCGTGCGGAACATAGGTAATTTGCCAATCTTCATAATTGCAACCATCTAATACTTTATGAACAATACCATAAGTTTGTTTAGATATATTCATTAATAAATCACATGATTGATAATATGGTTTATTATACATTGGTGGTGGTGGACAATCCCAAATATTTAAATACGTAATAGGAATGCGCTGACGGATTTCATTTTCCATATTATATAACCATATCCAATATCTAGGATCGGTAAAATGAAGAATGCAATCAGGATTTTCTGCAGTAATTAAATGTCTTACTAAATCTGGTGTTCCATATCCTGATACTGGATATAATTTTACATTTGCAATCTTACCCGTATCTGTTTTAATAGATTCTGAAAGATCAATAATTTGTCCTTCTTCAGGGTGGGTTAAGGCGCCTCCTACGACAACGTAATCAAATACGTGGCAGGTACCTAAAATAATTTCTCTGGCCATCGTGGCAATACCTGAACTGAATCTAGGATCGTCGCACAAGAAGAGGATTTTTGTTTTCTTGGTGTTTGTCATAACTTATTTTATATAATTATCGTCCTAGTATTTAAAACCGGTTCTTTTTTTAACCTTCATTAATAAATACTATTGGTGATTTTAGTTTTGTAGTTTGAGCCTTAATTAACTTCATATTAAACTTACTTGATACTTCATCCTTATTAATAAATATAATAAATTTTTTGCAGGATTTCAAGAAGTTTCTTATGTGCCTATCTGCTATTGCTGGATGCCATTTTTGATTATGCATCTCTGGCGGAAATACTGAATATAATGTTACTGGAAGAAATAATGGAGTAAATTCTTTATAAGTAATATTAAGCTCTAAGCAATATTTTTTAATGTATTTATCTGCTCCATGTATACTTCCTAATGAATATACTATAAATTCTTGTCCTTTAAGGCTGTTCTTTAACTGAAATAACGTTTCTTTAATTTTTCTTGCATTTTCATAAATTATATCTCCAGCAATTCCTATTTTTAAAATTTTAGGCTTCTCTATCATATCATTAATATATAAAAAACTATTTAAAGTAACAACCTTTATTTAAATAAGTTTGTTGTTTTACGTTCACTCAATTGACATCCTTCATGAGATTTAAAGTCACACCACTTACAATTAATTGACTCTACTCCAGAAATAGCAGGATATTGTGCTTCGGTATTATAACTTCCATCGTCATTAAAGCATTCTGATATAAAAGTATCTATGGATCTCCCAACATCTTTAACTGTCTTAGTTCCTGCGGTAGGTATGAATTCTTGAATTCGTTTTGTTTTGATATAAGGATTATCAGGATTCTCCCATAGCTTACGTCTTACTATCCAAAATACAACTTTAATTTTATCTTCTGGGAAATCTAATAGTTTAGAGAAGTATTTTTTATATAGGATTACTTGGGACGTTTTAACTTTATCTTTCTTTTCTTTATCTGTCCATCCTTTTGTAGATGTTTTAATATCATATATAATAATCTTATCTAAATCTTTATCATACATTACTAAATCTAAATATCCAAGATATGATACATTTTCATTTTTATCTGAAGCTTGGACTAATAATGGTAATTCAATACCTACTAATTCCATTCCCTTAGTTGAAAAGTATTCTACTCTATGTTTAACTATATAATCTAATATTTCGCAGCCATCATTCCAATGTTCTAATAATTGAGCTTTAGTAGCAAAATGAACATTATTATTATTTGCTAAATCTACTGCATAGTTATTCATCATTTGCTCTTTCAGCATATCATGAAGATTAATTTGATTTGCTTTCTTTACGGAATCGTTATACAATACTGATAAAAAATGCTGTAGAGTTTCGTGGAAAGAAGTTCCAAATACTAATGATATAGAGGGTCTTGATATTTTTATTTTATCTATATATGAAAGTTTCCAACTTCTGGGGCAATTGGCCCATTTGGAATATTGACTGAAAGATATTTTCTTTTTTGTCGTATCATTTACATTCAATGATTCTGTCGTCTTTAAAATCTTACTTATTATTGTCATTCTTAATTATAAAGAATTAATTTCATATTTCCTAAGATATTTATAGATATGATAACATTATTTTTATTATTTTTAGCAGGGGCATTAAATGCCACGATGGACGTTCTTTCTTTTAGATATAAAACATCGATTTTTAGTAAATATACTAAATTACAAGAGTTTTTCAACCCTCAAGAATCTTGGGTGAATAAGTATAAGGATAACAATCCAAATTTAGGGCCTAAGTTCTTTGGTTCTAAGACATTCTTAGTATTTTTAACAGATGCATGGCACTTGGCTAAAATGCTTATGATTACCGCATTTACGTTAGCTATTATATTCTATAATCCAATTATAGTAACAGAATCTATATTTGTTAATATAGCAGGTAATTTATTAGTGTTACATTCGGCTTTTAGCTTAAGCTTCGAATTATTCTTCTCGAAAATCTTAATTAAAAAGAAGTAGGCTTTAAAGCATCTATTAATGCTAATTTAATTGCATTTGATAGAACACTTTGCTTAAAAGGAATATTTTCTTGTATTTCTAGCATCATTGCATTAACTGATGTTTTATATACACCTGTACCTTCTTTAATACGACCTGCTATAATAACTTTAACTTTAATTTCAGTTATTTTGTTTTGTAAAGCAAATCCTGCTATTCTAAAGGTATTTTCTGGAAGACCCATATAAACCATTTCTACGAATACCGGATTTCCTTCTTTACAAATGTCATATCCATTATCTTGTAAAATTTCTTCTGTTAGTTGCTTAACGCCAAATTGAATACTTCTATTTTCAATAGCGTCGAATCCTGTTTTATTGTATACGGAATCTACATACATACATTGTCCTAAAGATAATAGCGGCAATGCTAATATCAAAAATAATAATTTAATTTTCATATCCTGTTCTTATTATATAAATATTAGTAACCCCTCCATTAACTAACGGATTTAAAGAATAATTTTGACTTCCTAGTATAGATAATCGTAAATCTGATGTAGTTGTTTGAAGAGTGGCATTTTCTGTTTGAGTTATTATCTTATATGCAGACATTAACCATGATGCGCTATTTTTCTTTTGCAATTGAAGATATAAGTCTGATATAGAAAATATTCCATCTATATTTAAATCATATCTAAAATAATCTTTACCTAATATTGATCGTTTAGATAATATAAGACCGTTATTATCTACAGCATTTATTTTTTCGGGCGGACTAATAGATAAAGTATCAAGCACTATTTTCCATTCTATAGATGGATTAGATGCTCTTAAAAATGAATAATCTCCTACTGAATTTGTTTTTACTGTCGTATCTAATGTCCAAGGTCCTGTCGTTATTATATAATCAAATTCCAATACGTATTGATATGCACTGTTATTATTTAAATCATTCCATTTACCTCCACTAACAAATTGTGTATAATCTTCACTACCAGAATTGTTTGGCTCACCACCATTCCAATTAGAATAAGGATATATTCCAAATCTCCACGAACTAGATACATATGCTTGATCTATTTCATCTGCTGACATTGCTGCCGAATAAACTTGAAAGTCGGCTAATCTAAACGAGCCATAGGCACCTGATCCTAAATTTGTTGTTTCTGTTAATCCGATACCGTAATATAATCCATTTCCATTAGATATAGGATCTTGTCTACTTACTGTAGATGTTCCAAAACTAACACCATCTTTATATCCTGTCAATGTTGTTCCGTCATAAGTAAATCCTACTAAGTGCCAAGCATTAAGAGTTATTGATGTAGATAAATTCCCAGACATATTCCAAATAGCAACTCTTAAAGTATTACCACCCGTAATTTCTATTTGAGAGTCATGCCATCCTGATGAAGTACTTCCAGATCCTAATTCAGTTATAATAACTCCATTTCCGGTTGGATATATCCAAGCCAATAATGTAGTAGTTTTACCAGGTACTTTAGATGCTAAGTTATTTGTTATAGCATATTGATTAGTTCCGTTAAAGGTTAAATAACTACCTGCAGTACTTGTATAGACGGGCGTATTGTAAAGAGTAGCATTAATTGAACCCTTTATATCCACTAATGTATTTCCGGATGTATATGACGCGACATCATAATCTGCTTTTTGATTTGTTATAGGATAAGGTTGAGTCCATCTCCACCCGCCATATGGTTCAGAATAAAATGCTCCTGTCTTATCTTGATAATATCCAATCCATCCTGAAGGCCAAGTATTATATACAAATGTATTTTCTGCAGCATTAGACATTGTTACTAAATGGCCTCCCATTGATTCACAACTTGTTCGTGCTGTAGTCCATACTGCAGTCCCTGTAGATCTATAATATGAATGATTATTATAATTTGTTTGAGATGTAAACCCAGTTAGTGTAGGAGTTACGCGTTTCCATAATTGAATCTTTACATCAGGAACACCTACATTATTAATACCATATACACGCCCAGCATATGAAAAGTTTTGAGCGTAAGAAAAATTTGATATAAATAAAAGTATTAAGATTATATATCTCATAATGTTAATTTAGCCCCAAATAATAATTGATAATTAACGACAGATTCTGTTACTGAATAAGTAGTTCCTCCCGTTAATCCAAATCTAAATGTCTTAGTTAGTTTATAGTTAATATTAAAGAATGGTAGCATTAATGGTTTAGTTACAAATATACTTTCCGTATAATATTTCATGTAAGGCACATATACTACCGCTAATATAATTACCGCATCTATATTGTTTGTTATTTGACCTTTAAACATACCACCTCCGATAGCAACGACAGTAATTAATGGTTCTTGGTTCATAGATCCATACATACCACCTATTCCATATAATGCAGTTACTTTCTTTACATTATCAATACGAATATATACAGCTGTATTACTTATACTACCAGGCAATAATGATACGCTATTAGATACTAAATCAATATGCTTTCTGGTGGTTTTAGTAGTCATCCAAGATTTGAATGCTGATATATTTCCGACGTTAGCTTTTACGGTAAAGTCTACTGAAAGGCCTAATGATGTTTTTTTATCTCCGGCTATCATTATATAAGATGAAGTTATTTTAGCATCTTGTATATTATCTGTGGCTCTTTGCATACCTACAATATCTCCCGTTAACATAATAGAAGGTTTGTCTTGACTGGCCTTTGCCTTTGCTGCAGACTTTGAAGTAGTTTGTGATGTTGATTTTGCTTCTTCTTTCTTTTGTTCTTCTACCTTGGCTTCTTCTTTCTTTTGATCTTCAGATTTTTGGTCGTTAGATTTTGCTTCATCTTTCTTTTGATTATCCGGCTTAGTTTCATCAGGCTTAGTATCGTCTTTCTTTTGATTATCTGGCTTAGTTTCGTCAGGTTTTGTTTCTTCTTTCTTTTCATTATCTGGTTTTGTTTCATCTTTCTTTTGATCGTCAGTCTTGGTTTCATCTTTTGCTTCAGTCTTCTCTGAATCTTTTGATGTAGATCCTGATCCTTTATTATCTCCACTAGCTTTACTGTCATTACCATTATCTCCGCTTCCTGCACTTCCACCTGCTGCACTAGTACCACCCGTTACAGAGGTTGCAACGTTCGCTACTGAGCTTGATGCTGTAGATGCGATATCTGTTATAGAAGTAAGCATTGAGCTTAATGCGACGACATTTGATATGATATTATTAGATACGTTTAATACGTTAGTTGTAATAGTAACAATACCAACTTGTTCACAAGGATTACCTTTTCCATAACTATTATAAATGCCATTAGCCCAGGTATCAAAAGACCCGTTTTGAAGTTCGGAAGTAGTAAATGTTTTTACTTGACCATAATAATTCATTACGATTGGAGAATTACCATTTAAACTAGATATGACAATTGACTTTGATACTCCAGTACAAGGATCTATATAAGAGTATGAAAAGGATTGAGCTTTTACACTCAACCCTATCATTATAAAAATAAACGTTAAAATATTATTTCTCGAAAACACCATCTTTAATCATTTTTGTTACCACTCTAGAACATCCTGTTTCTAAAGCTTTTCTTGTTGAAATACCAATTGTTGATTGGGCAAATTTCATATCAAGAGATTTTAAAAATGATTGACCGTATTGCGTAGCTTCGCCCATTCCTGAGCCAACTTTAATCTCTCCTGATTCTGCGTCTGCAAATCTAATCTGCAAACCCAATCTAGTAGTAACTTCTAATGTCTTTTTTCCAGCAACGAAGGTTTCTTGTTCGTCTACAGAAAAATCATATACTTCAACATAAACAAAATACTTAGCCAATTTAATTTTACCTTTACCATCTAATTTATTTTCGGTAAATCCTTTTTTACTGGCTTGAAATTGCTTAACCATCTTAAGTTTGATTTCTTCTTTATCTTCTGTAAACTCAAATCTATTAGTTCCTTCTAAATAATCTAATGCTAAATTGGTTACGCCCATTCCAACATTTTTTTCTTTAAGAACTGGATACATTGCATATACGTTATCAGTAATACCAATAGATAATATTTGAATAGGAATCTTTGTTCCATCATAATCGCTTACTGTAGCAATTGATTGTTTCTTTTCAAAATCAGCTTGGTATGTTTCTGTTTTAGTAGTTCCGCAAGAACTTAGACCAGTAATAATTAATAATAATGATATACATAATAACATTATTAGCACATCAAATCCTACTCCTTTATTTTTTAGTTTCATCATCAGATTTATTTTTATTAAATATTTTCTCTAAAATCGTTAATCCTAATCCACCTCCAGCAACAGCAGCTAATGCAGTAAACATAAATTCTGGAGTTACATGACCTACGGCTGCAAAAGTTGCAACCCAGGCCATAAGTATAATATTTATTAACGTAAATAATGCCGCAAATCTTTTACTAGAAGTATCAGATTGACTTGACATTAAATTTTTAAAGAATTGCAACATAATATTTAGTCTTTAGTGTTTGATAATGATATACCATCCTCCTCGTCCACTTTTTGAATTAGCATTTTATCTCTATCTTCTGAATTGAACCAATAATCTACTACTTTATTAAGATTACCAACAAATGCTCCTAATAAAATTAATAACATTTCTTTCCAATCTTCTCCAACTGTTAATCCAAATATAATACCTGCATTAATACCCAATACAATAAAGAAAAATAAGAATAATACTATACCTGTTATTTTCCATCTATTGTTTTGCATTTGTTGTAACATAAAATAGAATCTATTTTTGTCTTCTATGTTTTTTATTTCGTCTGTTCCTACAAACGATTTAATTGCTTCTTTTAACTTACTCATATATTTATTTTTTATTATTTGTGATTACCAAGGTGCTTCTTCTTCTTTAGGTTTTTCTTCCTTTTTCTTTTCAACTGGAGCAGCCTTTTCGATTATTCTTTCTTTAATGACTGTATTAGTTGCGGCAGGTGCTTGCTGCTTTTGCTCATTATTATTAGATAAATTAATGATTACAGGTGCAGCTGCTGCTGGTTGAGCAACTTGTTCTGTTTTAGTTTCTTCTTTATCTGAATTTCCTGAAAACAAGGTTGTAGCTACATAAGCGCCTCCTCCTGTAATTACTGTTGTTAATGTGGCTATGATAGTCTTCTTAAGACCTGACCATGTGCCGTCGTTGGTGGTTTCTACTTCTTCTGACATAATTTGTTATTTTAAATAATTATAGTGTCGTGCCATTTAATACTTTAGTACTTGCAAGTATTTTACCATCACATTCCATAACTGCTAAATAAGCACTAGGAGGTAGGTTAGATAGGTTAGCAGTATATCTGTATTGTCCTTTAGGCATTTGCTCATTTATAATGCTAGATACTATACGACCTTCCATATCTACGAAATATATTGAAGTATTACTATTATCTGGAACATTAAATTGAATTGCAACTATACCACTTGTAGGATTAGGATATACTAATATATTAATTTCTCCTGTTAATTTAGCTATTGGAGCTGTCTTCATAATTTCAACTCTACCATCGGTAGGCTTAATACTTAAGTCTCTAGCAAATGAATTTCCAACAAATTTACGGGTTACATATAAAGGACTACCTGTCCATTCTGATTTAGATTTTTTAGCGATAAATTGTAAAACGACAACTTGCTGACCATCAGTTATTTTATTTTCTTCTGACATATCAACACCACCCCACTCAACTTCATTATTAGCTGAATTAGTAAATGTCATCCATTTAGCAGCTGCTGCTTTTGACGCAACACCTTTAAACTCCAATAAAGTATTATCATATTTCATTGATAATTGAACTGCGCCTAAAGTTTGGCCATTAGTTAAAACATTAACTGGAATATTAACTAAATTACCTTCTTCTACATTTAAAGTTGGTAATTTAATTTCAATTTCGTTCAATGCTGCATAATATTCTGTTGTCTGGTCTATTATATAATTAGGAGCATTAAGAGGATTTATGATCTTAATAGGGGCTAATTTCGCCATACGATAACCTGTCTGATTAACGTCACCTGTTGCTAATACATAAACTAAAATTGAATCTACACCCGTTACGATTGTATATGAATAATTAGCAGTTCCTGGTATATCTAAACTATGATTAGTTAAACTATCATCAGTAATGGTACCAAATTGTACATCAGTAAAGAATCTTACATCTGGAACTGAGAATGAAGTAAATCTTCCTGCTATTCTATTAAAGATAGTATATACATCGGAGATTGATATTGCGCCTGAATTATTAGGATCTGAAGTATGGAAGTCAAATGCAACTGGCGACTCAATACCTAATACGAAACGATTTACCTTTTGAACGTCTGCTGTAGTAACCACATTACCTAAAGATAAGGTATCACCTTTAACTTCTACTTTACAAGTCCAGAAAGTGGTATCAACGATTGGAGTGAATCCAAACTTACCTAATAAATCGGTAGTGTCAACATCAACTAATGTCCATGCACCACCTGTTTTTGGTTGCTTCCAAAATCCTACTAATAAGTTCTTAGTAAATGATCCTGTTACGTTTTTAAAGGTTCCTGAGAAAGAAATGCTAGGTCTGGTAAATAAACCGCCAGCATTAAATTTAGTTAATGTAGTATCCTTACCTGCATTAGTAGATGCTATAACTGGATACGTTGCATTAAATGCTAATGGCTGTATCGAAGTTAAATACTGAAATGTGCTTGGTGCAGAATGCTTAAAATTTACTCTAATTAACTCTCCTGACGGATAAGTATAATTAAGATTTGTGCCATTGTATACTGATGTAATTGTGATAGTGCCTTTATTTACATAAAATTGTAAGTAATGATTTGCACTATCAGCCGTTAATAAATATACTGATGGATTAGTGAATGCAATAGTGTCATAAGTAAGTTTAAACTGCATAGCAGTAATCTTTGACGTTGTAGTATTGTTATAGCAAAGAATTGCATTCGATTCATTTGCGATTGAGCTCCCAACTGCATAATTCGACTTAATGATAATTGAATTACCTGTCGTAGTTGGACATGTTTGTGCAAAGACGCTTAAAGTTAGAAAGGTCAGTGCTAAAAGTAAGATTTGTTTCATTGTTTAAAAAGATGTGATTATATTTTATATATATCTTACACACCCCTCAAACAATGAAACAAATTATACTAAAGATCCTTTATTAATGCAGGATTTTCTATGATAGAAATCAAGGTCTTTATATCCCCCGATTTTAATACTCCTTCTGCATTAGCATTACCTCCAAAAAAGGTACTGTATTGGTCTCTAGGTATTGCATACCATGTTGAATTTAAATAATTGTGCCAAAACACGAATCCGTAGATTTCTTCCATTTTATTTATTGTTTTCTAAGTTATTAATTTTGCGTTCTAAATACCATAAAGCTTTTTTAAGGTCTTGAAGTTCTTTATCTTGATCTTTCTTTCCTGCCCGTGAAATATACTTAACCGTATTTCCTAGATGAAAGTCTAAGTCCCATGCTTCAATTACCTTAATTGCTTCGTAAGGATTATCACCCCCGCCGTAATGCAAAGGGTGATTTACTTGTTCTTTGTTAATACTACTCATATTAGAATTTTGATATTTCTTCAATCTTATCTTCTAATTTAGAGATAGTTATAGCCTTTAAAAAGGATATTGATACCCATACTAAAGTATTTGCTATCCACCAATCATTATAAGGCGAGAATATTAAAGCTAAGATACATGTAAGTATCATTATAAGGTGCATAGATATATCTATGATTTTCATTGTTTTATTCATATTATTTATTTATTTAATTATATAAGAAAGATTTAATGGTAGTGATGGAAGTCTACAAATACCAACATTATGATTTGTAGCTCTACTTAAAATATTATACATTGTGTCTCTTATAACAATATCTTGATATTCAGACATTATTATTCCATCCTCAACTCTAATATTTAAAGTATCACCTACTTTACCAACAACACATCTTGTACTGAATATTGGATCGCCATCTCCATTAACTGATAGTAAGAATAAACTATCTTTTTGGCCGTTATTTAGCCACATAGTTGTAGTATTTGACCCTGCAACTCTTGTTTCAATATCTAATATTCGGGTACTAGATTCAGTTGGTGTATTATTTATTAATACTTCTTCTTTTTTAGTGCAACTCCCAAAACTAACCATAGTTAATAAGAGTAATAAATTGATTTTTTTCATGTTTGTTTGTTTATTTATTTAGTTTATCGTATTTTTCTTTAAATTGATTTAAGGTTTCAATCATTTCATCTATATTATTGACAGCCCATCGTTTAGTGTTTATAATAAAAAAATTACCTCCGCCGGCATCTTCTGTCCTTATAGTTAAAAATTGACCATCATCTCTAGATTCACAGCTGTCACTTTCTTGAGTGAATGTTACTTTTAATGTTTGTGTTAATACTGATGCTTTTTCGTTACCCATATATTTTATTTATTTAATCTTCAAAAAATCCTAAATCTCTAGCTCGAGCATACCCAACAAACTTACCATTTTCCGGATTCAAATACTTTCGTTTTGATTTTGGTAATGATTCTTGATAAAGTATTTCGTCTTGAATTGATTTAAGTAATTTTTTATCCCAATCAATCTTTACTTCTAAAAGACCTTTATCATTGTATATCCAAGTGTCAGTACTTAATTCATCAGAAAATACATATTCCTTTTTAGATTTAGGGATAGTTATTTCTATCTTAGGTGCCTTTTCTTTCATACTTAAAGATAATATATTTATTTCAATTAAACAACCGTTTTTTATTTATTTTTCTCGATCTTTCGTTCTGACTTTGTAAGTAATCCTTTTCCGAATTGATTTACGCGTTCATT
>Ga0209401_1000192_pt1 | contig 41679 bp, 32 predicted proteins | sample M_140807_MF_Meta_FD_187318 | JGI IMG/M metagenome (GOLD analysis project Ga0209401, IMG submission 187318) | Freshwater microbial communities from Lake Montjoie, Canada to study carbon cycling - M_140807_MF_MetaG (SPAdes) (version 2) | ecosystem: Environmental > Aquatic > Freshwater > Lake... | reverse complement strand
ACCGTGGTTCGCCCTGGGCGCCGCCATCGCCCTGGCCGCAGCTCTGCTGGCCGGGGGAGTGGCCTCGGGGCAGCCGGCGCGCCGACTGCTGCAGAGCCAGGTGGGCCTGATCCTGCTGGTACCGCTGCTGCTGCTGCCGCTGGCCCAGCGGCTTGATCAGCTGCGGGGGGCACCGATCCGCGAGCTGGCGGTTGAGATCACGCGGCAACGGCAGCCGGGGGAGACCCTGGCCATGGTGGGTCTGATGAAGCCCTCGTTGCACTTCTACAGCGGCGCCACGGTGATCTTCGAGGGGCGCTCAATCTCGGCGCTGCGCAACCTGGCCGATCGGTTGCGCCACGAACAGCGGCCCCAACTGCAGCCCACGGCACCGGAGCAACAGCCCACGGTGCTTGTGGTGATCGATCGGATAACGGCGGAGCGGCCCCACTGGATCGGCTGGCAGGGCCGCGAACTGGCGGCAGCGGGACCCTACCGGCTGCTGCGGCTGGAGCGCCGTTGGCTGGAGCAGCGATCCCGGGAGCTGGCAGCGAGCGGGGCACGCATCACCTGGCGGGATCCCCGCCCTGAGCGCTACTGAAGCCAGCCAGGATCTGCGCGGGAGGCGAGATCCGCGAGCTGCAGCGGTTGGGGCACCTCCAGCACCAGGCCTGCACCGGCGGGATCCAGAAGCTCGAGCCGCCAGGCCTGCAGCCGGTAGCCCCCATCCCCGGGCAGCCCTGTCGGCGCCGCCGCACCGCCGGGCCCATAGAGCGGATCGCCGAGCAGGGGGGCACCGGCGGCAGCGCAGTGGATGCGGATCTGATGCGGGCGGCCGCTGGCGATCGCCACCTCCACCAGATCAGCCCCCGGGCTGCGCTCCAGCAGGGTGAGGCAGCTGCGGGCGGCCAGATCGCCGGGCCCTTTCCCATCGGCGGCACACCAGATCCGGCCCAGGCGCGGGTGGGGGCGGCGGCCGATCGGGGTGGTGACCGTGAGCGATTCGCCCTCCGCCAGGGGCAGGGCCCCAGGAGAGAGCAGGGCGCGGTAAAACTTCCTGCAGCCCGCTGGCGCCAGGGCCGGTGGCTGCATACCGGGGCGATGGCCAGCCGTGGAAGGCCCGGGCGAGTCGCCAGAGGGATCAATGCCCTCCCCGGCCGCCGTGCTCTCCCGCAGCCGGGCGCTCAGCCAGGCCCGCGTGGCCGGCAGCCGAGCGCAGACCAGCAGCCCGCTGGTGAACCGCCCCAGCCGGTGAACCGGGCGGGGGATACCGCCGGGATCGCTGGCGTGACGGCCCTCCAGCAGCCGCAGCACGGTGTGCTCCAGCCAGCCGCCGGCCGGCAACACCGGCAGCCCGGAGGGCTTGTCGATCACCAGCAGGTCGCGGTTGTCGAACACCACCGCCCAGGAGGCCGGAACAGCGCCCTCCATCCAGGGGGGGCGGTGCCAGGCAAGCTGATCGCCCGCCACCAAGGGGGCGTCGTGGAGCAGGGGCACGCCGTTGCAGTGGATCTCACCGGCCGCCAGGCGCTCTTGCCACACCGCCCGTTCGGAGTGGTGGTGGCGAGAGGCGTAGAAGGCACTGGCCTGCAGACCGGCCTGGGCGGAGCCCACCCGCTCGCGGTAGATCCAGCCCTGATTGGGGGCTTCTGGCAGCCAGCCTTCGGAGCCAGCGGTGGGGATCCCAACCACAGGGGACAGGGCGGTACCGGCTTCGGCTCGAAACGGCATCACCGGCCCGGGCGCCACCCCTAAGCCCTACTCCACCAGCCCGTGCTCGAGGGCATAGCGCACCAGTTCGGTGCGGCTGGCGGTGCCGGTCTTGATGAACAAACGGCTCACGTACTTCTCCACGTTGCGGATCGAGGTTTCGAGCCGCCGGGCGATCTCCTTGTTCATCATTCCCTCGGCCACCAGCTGCAGCACACTGGCTTCGCGGGGGGTGAAGTCGAGCTTCACATCGGGTGCGGCCTTCTTCACACCGCCGGTGCCGAGCATTGAGCGGATCTCGGTGATCTGCTTGGCCATGGCGCCGATGTCGGCGTCGGCGAAGCGGGCCGCCTCGGCCAACAGCCGCTCCTGGCGCCGCACCACGTTGCGCACCCGCGCCACCAGCTCATCGGGATCGAAGGGCTTGGGGATGTAGTCATCGGCGCCGGCCTGGAAGCCGGCGATGCGGTCGGCGGTCATGCCCTTGGCGGTGAGGAAGATCACCGGCGTGCCGCCGAGCCGCTCGTCGGCCCGGAGGCGCTTGAGCAGGCCATAACCGTCGCAGCGGGGCATCATCACGTCCGTGATCACCACATCGGGCATCAGGGTCTGGGCGGTGGTCCAGCCCTCCTCGCCGTCGTTGGCGGTGGTCACCACGAAGCCCTCGTCCTCGAGATAGGCCTTCACAGCAGTGCGCAGGCCGGGTTCATCGTCCACCAGCAGCAGGCGCACCGGCGGTGCGGGCACGGCCTCGGTGGGGATGTTGACGTCGCCCTCGGAATCGGGCAGACCGGCTGTGCCGGTGGAAGGAGAATTCACCATGGGCGAAATCTATCGGCGGTACCGGGTTCGGGCAGCCTCGAATGCTCGCGCTGAAGGGAGAGGCGGCCCGGGAGCTGGTCGACCATGGGGGTGATTGCCAGGCGGTGCACCGGCAGCGAACCCGCAGCAGAGCCCTGCGAGCCTGGCGATCGCAGGCGGAGCCGTCCACGGCCCTTCTGCTTGCGGCATCAACCCGCCAACGGGAGCGAACGCCACCAGGCGAACCACCTTGAAAGCCTCACCCAACCACCCAGCCGGAGAGCCCACCGCCCCAGGGTGTTCCCGAGCCGAATCGGGTGGGCCTGAGACAGTCCCCTCCCTCCTACAAACCGTTCAGGGGTGAGGCAGGGGCGGCACGGAGAGCACCTCGAAATGTTCCCGCTGGCGGCCATCGAAGCCGAGGCTGCGGGCCAGGGGGCCCAGCCCGGCCGGATCGCGCCCCGCCTGCTCGGGGAAGCAGGTGGCCCACCAGATCAGGTGATCCAGCCGATTGGCCGGGTTGATCGGGCCGCCGGGGTTGAGGGTCTGCACCACCACCTTGCCGCCGCTCACCCCGGCGCGGGTGGCGTGGCCGGGGCGGCAGTCGATCGATTCGGTGGTGATCTCCACCCGGTCGCTCCATTCCCGCCAGAGCTTCATCCGCCAGAAGCCCGGCTGGTCGGGCTCCGCCACCCGCCCGTAGACCCCCAGCCAGTGGGTGCCCTCCTGCATCGTGGTCTTCTCCTCAAGAATCTTCAGGTCGGGAGGTCGCGGAGCCGGCTCGGCCCGCAGGGGGCTGACCAGAGCCGCCATCAGCGCACTCCCCATCAGCCCACCGGTCAGCACGGCCGCCAGGGCAGGCCCGGGCCGCGGCCCCGATGGGCGCCGGCGAGCGCTCTGCGGCCGGGAATCCAGAGCGCGTCGCTGGAGGATCCAGGGCCCAATCACCCCGGCCAGCAGGAAGCTCTTCGCCCTGGTCGACGCCGCGGCCCTGGCACCACCCGGCGCGATGGTGCTGGAACCGGAACGCCCCCAATCCTTCGCGAGGGCTTCCGCCAGGGGATTGGCCCTGGCGGAAGCCGCCCCGCCCTCGGCGCCCTGCTGCGGCACGGCCTTCGATCCCAGAAGTCTTGCCAGCATGGCTCCATGCTTCCCTATCTCGACCACCACGCCAGCACACCCTGCGATCCGGCCGTGGTGGCGGCGATGGCCCCCTGGTGGAGCGAGCGCTTCGCCAATCCCTCCAACCGCCTGCACCGCCCGGCCCTGGAGGCCGCCGCCGCCCTGGAGCTGGCCCGGCGCCGGGTGGCCGAGGCCGTGGGGGGCCAGACCGAGGGGGTGATCTTCACCAGCGGCGCCACCGAGGCCGCCAACCTGGCCCTCAAGGGGGTGGCCGAGGCGGCCGAGGAGCGGGGCGAACGCCGCCGGGGCCTGGTGACCCTGGCCACCGAGCACCGGGCCGTGCTCGATCCCCTCGCCTGGCTGGCCCGCCGCGGCTTCCCCCTCACCGTGCTGCCCGTGGATCCCGATGGCCTGGTGGATCTCGACCAGCTCAGCGCCGCGGTGGGTCCGGACACCCTGCTGGTGTCCGTGATGGCCGCCAACAACGAGATCGGCGTGCTGCAGCCCCTCGCCGCCATCGGTGCCCTCTGCCACGAGCGGGGGGCCCTGTTCCACTGCGATGGCGCCCAGGCCGTGGGTCACATCCCCCTGGCCATGGCGGACCTGGGCATCGACCTGCTGGGGATCAGCGGCCACAAGCTCTACGGCCCCAAGGGGGTGGGCGCCCTGGTGCGCCGCCCCGGCGTGGCCCTGGCCCCCCAGCAGCATGGCGGCGGCCAGGAGGGCGGCCTGCGGGCGGGCACGGCGGCGGTGCCGCTGATCGTGGGGCTGCAGGCGGCCCTGGAACTGGCCCTGGTGGATCGGAGCGCGCGGGCTGAGCGGCTGGAGGCCCTGCGGGAGCGGCTGGAGCAGGCGCTGGAGGCCCTGGGGGACGTGAAGCGCAATGGCCACCCCAGCCTGCGGCTGGCCCACAACCTGAATGTGAGCGTGGGGGGGGTGGATGGTGGCCGGCTGCACCAGCTGCTGCGTCGTTCGATCGCGGTGAGCAGCGGTTCGGCCTGCAGCCAGGGCAGCCCCTCCCATGTGCTGGCCGCCCTGGGCCGCAGCCGCCAGGAGGCTGCCGCCTCGATTCGCTTCGGCCTGGGCCGCAGCACCAGCGAAGCCGAGATCGAAGCCGCCATCGGGGCGGTGGCCGAAGCGGTGGCCGAGCTTCGCCACGCCTCCTAGCGTTCGAATACCTAGGGTTTGATCGATGGCTGCCAGCAGCGGAGGCCTCGGCGGTCCCTCCATCAACCGACTCAACATCGGGGATGCCGTCCATGACGGCTGGACCGCCTTCTGCCGGGCCCCCTGGAGTTTCGTGATCTACGCCCTGCTGCTCACCGGGATGCAGATCCTGTTGCTGCCCCTCCGGGATCCGGTGCTGCGGAGCGCCCGCGGCGCAACCCTGGGGGCAGCCGACTGGCTGCTCTTTCTGGTGGCCTTCACCGCCAGCCTGGCGGTGAGCTGTTGGGGAAGTGTGGGCATGGTCCGCGGCGCCTGGCAGGCCCTGGCGGGAGAGCGGCCGACCCTGGGGAGCCTGCTGCGCTGGGATGGCCCGGGGTTCCGCCGGGTGTTCGGGGCGTGGATCAGCCTGAGCACCCTCCTCTCGATCCCGCTGCTGGTGCTGATGGCCGTGCTGGCCGGCGGCCTCGGCCTGGCCTGGCTGCTCGAACGGGGCGGCCTCCAGCTCACCGATGCCAGCCTCGGCCTGCCGCTGCTGCTGGTGGGTCTGCTGGTGATCCTGCTGCTAGGGCTGACGCTGCTCTCACTCCTTTACTTCGGCGTGAACCAGCAGTTCATCGCCCAGGTCGCCCTGCTCGAGCACCGCGAGGGGATGGCCACCGTGCAACGGGGTCGGCAACTGGTGGATCCCCAGTGGCCGCTGCTGCTGCTGCTGGCCGTGATCAAGCTCCTGTTACTCGTCGTGGTGGGCCTGGTGGTGACCTTCGGCATGGGCCTGATGGTGGCCTGGCCGGTGAGCAGCTGCATCTCCACCGCGGCCTACCGCAATCTGGTGAAGGCTGAATCGCGCTGATAATCCGGCGGGGCCGGAGCTCCTCAGCCGAGCACCCTGGTGCTCAGCAACACGAACCCGAGCACCCCCACCAGCGAAAGCAGGAACTGGGCGAAGCGGCTCACCAGCATGCCGGCCACCACCGCCAGGCCCACCATCAGAGAGCGCCTGAGGCGCAGCAGTCCGAAGGGGCCGAGCGAGGTGGGAGCCGTGAGCAGTTCGCCGATCGCCGCGCCCAGCAACGGCCCCACCAGGGCCCCCAACAGCGGCCCGCCCACCGGCAGGGCCGGCAACAGGCCGACCAGACCCACCATCAGGCCGATGCCTGAGCCGATGTAGGCCCAGCGGGTGGCCTGCATCCGGGCCGCCCCCAGCACCAGACCCAGGGCATCGGCGCCCCACCCCAGAAGCAGCAGCACAGCCGCCAGGACCAGGGTGGGCCAGCCCGTGGCAAAGCCCACCGCCAGGCACCAAACCAGGGCCCCCAGCGGCAACAGCGCCAGACCGGGGAGCACGGGCAAGAGGGTGCCGGGGATGGCCAGGGCCTGGATCAGCAACGCCCCCCACCAGGCGAGGTCGGCTCGGTGCAGCGGCGGCAGGGCCAGGGTGAGCGCAACGGGCAGGGAGGGGAACTCCAGGCTGACGCCCAAGGGCAGCACTGTGCCGGTTGCCAGCGGACTCGCATGCCACAGGGCCTGCGCCAGGGCCACGGGCAGCGGGGCCAGGGGATCAAGCAGCAACAGGGGAAGGGTCATGGCAGGCGACGGGCCACTCGCAGCTTGGCGGAGCGGCTGCGGGGATTGGCCTCCTGTTCGGACGGATCAGCGACCAGCGGCCGGCGGGTGATCCGCTCCAGGCGCCCATCGCTCAGAAAGGCCTGCTTCACCAGGCGGTCTTCCAGGGAATGGAAGCTGATGATCGCCAGCAGGCCACCGGGCTTCAGCCAGTCGGGGGCCCTCTGCAGCAGCCGCTCGAGGGCGCCGAGCTCATCGTTCACGGCGATGCGCAGGGCCTGGAAGCTGCGGGTGGCCGGATGGATGCGGCCGTGGCGGGCCTTCGGCGGGTAACAGCCGCCCACGACGTAGGCGAGCTCGCTGGTGCTGCGCTCCCGCCAGGGCTTGGCTTCCCGCTCGGCCACCAGCCGCCGGGCGATCCGCCGCGAGAGGCGCTCCTCGCCGAACTGAAACAGCAGATCCGCCAGATCGCCTTCCTCCATCCGATCGAGCAGCTCGGCGGCGCTCTCGCCCGCCTCGGGATTCATGCGCATGTCGATGGGCCCCTCGGCGCGGAAGCTGAAGCCCCGCTCGGCCCGATCCAGCTGGGGACTGCTCACGCCCAGATCGGCCAGCACCGCCGTGGCGCGCAGCTCGACCGGCAGCGCCCAGGCGCCAAAGTTGGCGGCCTCGATCCGAACCCGGTCGCCATAGGGGGCCAGCCGCTCAGCCGCCGCCACCCGGGCGGTGGGGTCCTGGTCGAGACCAATCAGCTGCCAGTTGCGATGGGCCTCCAGCAGGAGGGCGCTGTGGCCGCCGCCGCCGAGGGTGCAGTCGATCAGCAGGGGGGCTGGGGCGGCCACCGGCAGCCCGGACGTCTCGGCAAAGACCGCGAGCAGCTCGGCAGCCAGCACGGGCTGGTGGGCGAAGGGGGCATCCGGGGAAATCGGCATGGGCACCATCCTCGGATGAAGGCCTGCCTAGGCAGGACCATGGGCTCTGGCAGGCCGATGGCACAGAACCCAGGGCGAATCTGCCGGTCGATCTGAGGTGGAGCGAGGTTGCGAAGAAGCATCTGGATAGATGTGTATGGGTGCGAGAGATTCACGCTTTGGCCCCTGCCTCAATCTCGGCAATAATCGTCTCCAGAAGAACGGCAAATTCCGGCATCAGATCAGCATTGTAATAATCCTCGTGGTCCTCCAGGCAGGGATGCAGCATCGCCCGGCCACGCGCATAGAAATTCCACAGCTTCTCGTGCTGTTGCAGCTGTCCTCTGGACGCAAAGACATCGACGCGCAGCGGCAGGCGGGGCGGGCGGTAATAGGTGTGGAGCTGCAGGAAATAATCACCGCGCAGTGGCTGGGTGGGCCTCGGTCTGGCCTCAGGATCGAGCGCCTGGGGCGCTGTGCCTCCCTGCGGGCGAAGCATCGTCCAGGCGAGATACCGCAGCGCCTCCCGCTTTTGAGCCAGGGCCGCGGGCCACCGCCCCGGATCACCTCCCACCAGGGCGCGGGCCCTTCGGGGCAGACGCTGCAGCTGGCGCCGGATCAGTTGCCGCAGCCGCACACGGCGATGGAGGTCCGCGGTGGAGCCGGTATCGACCAGACCGATCAGGCCCGGGGTGCCGCCGCGCCGGCGCAGCTCGGCGGCCACAGCCCAGGCATACCAACCGCCGCCCGAATAGCCCAGCAGGTGATAGGGCCCGGTCGGCTGAAAGCGAAGGATCTCGTCGGCGTAATGGGCCGCCATCTCCGCCACGCTGCGTTGGAGCGCTGCGCTGCCATCGAATCCCACCGCCTGCAGGCCGAAAACGGGGCGATGGGGCGCCAGGCAGCGCGCCAGATGCAGGTGGATGTAAACATCGCCATTGCCGCCATGAACCACGAACAGGCCCGGAGCCTCGCCCCTGGCCTGGAGAGTGACCAGCGAGCGGTAGCCGGAGGTGTTCGCGGGCCCGTCGATGGCTGCAGCGACGGCGGCAGGACGGTCAGCGGCGGTGGCGACAGGGCCGACAGGGCCATCCGCGCGGCTGTCGGCGGGCGGATCGGCGTCAGCCAGCCATTGGCTCAGCTCCCGCAGTGTGGGCTGCTGGAAGAGAACCGAGAGGGGAACGCGGTGCCCGAGCCGCTGCTCGATCAGCGCCGTCAATCTTGCACTGCTGAGCGAATGGCCCCCCACCAGGAAGAAGTTGTCGCTCACCCCAAACGCGCCATGGCCGAGCACCTCGGCCCACAGACCATGCAGCTGACGCTCCAGATCCGTGGAAGGCTCCACCCGCCGCTCCTGATCCCCCGAGTAGCTCGGTGCCGGCAGAGCACGCCGATCGAGCTTGCCGTTGCTCGTGAGCGGCAGGGCCTCCAGTTCCACGAACGCGGCCGGCACCATGTGCTCCGGGAGCCGCTGGCTGAGGAAGCTGCGGAACTGTTCTGGTCTGAGCGGGCCTGGGGAGCTGCTGGACTCGTCGCTGCCCGACCCATGGCCGGCGAGGGGGGCGCCGGACGTGGTGGCGGCGGTGAGCTGTTGGGCCGTTGTGGCTTGGGGCACCCAATAGGCCACCAGGCGAGGATTCGCCGGATCGTCGTGGCGGAGCACCACAGCGGCCTGATCCACTGCCGGATGGACCTGCAGGTTCGCCTCGATTTCGCCGGGCTCGATCCGGAAGCCGCGCAGCTTGATCTGATGATCGAGGCGGCCGAGGTAATCGATCGTGCCATCAGGCAGAAAACGAGCAAGATCGCCAGTCTTGTAAAGCAATCCTTCAACAAATGGATTGGTGATAAAGCGATCCGCCGTCAGTTGCGGACGGTTCCAATAGCCACGTCCAACCTGGACTCCTCCGATATGGAGTTCACCTGCCACCCCCACTGGGACAGGCTGGAGGTACGCATTGAGAATCAGCAGCTGCGTATTCGCAATGGGCCTCCCCAGGGGAACCGTAGGCAACATCGAATCCGGCTTGCAGCACCAGTGGCTGACATCGATGGCAGCCTCGGTGGGACCATAAAGATTATGCAGATCGCCGTGGGGGAAAACCTCAAAAAAACGCTTCGCCGAAGCAACCGACAATGCCTCCCCACTACAGAAGACACGCTTCACAGTGCTGACTGCGCCCAAGGGAAAAGCCTCGACGAGCGACTCCAGCATGGAGGGCACGAAATGCAACATCGTGACGCCCTCCTGTTCAATCAAGCCCCGGAGATAGACCTGATCGCGATGGCCGCCCGGGCGTGCGATCAGCAATCGTCCGCCAAAGCCCAGAGTCCAGAAAAACTCCCAGACCGAAACATCAAAGGAGTAGGGCGTCTTCTGGAGAATGCAGTCTGAAGCAGAGAGGCCGAATTCTTGTTGCATCCACCACAGGCGATTACACACGCCTGCATGGGCGTTCAAAGCCCCTTTGGGTGTGCCGGTGGAGCCTGAGGTGTAGATCATGTAAGCCAGATTGCCTGGCTTGACGCCCGTCAACGGATTGGCAGCCGAGTGCTGATGGCCTGGATCGCCAGCGTCTGTGAGGCAGATCAGAAGGGCACCAGCAGCGGGCATCTTCAGAAGGGGCAGATGCTCGCGCTGTGTCAACAGAATTCGCACAGCCGAGTCTTCCAGCATGAAGCTGAGACGCTCGATCGGATCGGCGGGATCAAGGGGCACATAAGCACCGCCAGCCTTGAGAATGGCGAGCAGCCCAATGACCATCGCCAGAGAGCGTTCCACACAGATCCCCACCAGAACATCCGGACCAACCCCCTGATCGATCAGCTGATGCGCGAGCCGATTGGCACGGCTGTTGAGCTCGCTGTAGGTGAGCTGCTGATCCTCAAAGACCACGGCGATGGCCTCAGGGCTGCGCTCCACCTGTTGCTCAAAGAGCTGGTGGATGCAGAGCTCCGGAAAATCAAACGTGGGGCCCTGCTGCCAGCCCTCGATCAGCGCCGCCTCGGCCTCCGGAAGAAGGTTGAGAGTGGCGGCGGTGGCATCCGGAGTTGCCGTTGCCGATCCCAGTAGGGTGATCAGATGGGCCGCGAGCCGCTCAATGCGATCCGCCTCGAACAGATCGGTGGCGAAGCTGACGCGGCCCTGCAGGCCACCGTTGCGGTGGCGCCGCAGGAACACCTCCAGATCAAGGTGCGCAGAGCGGCCGCTGCTGACGAGCGATTCCACCTCCAGTCCGTCCAGCTGATGCCGCCCCGCATCCGGCAGCTCGGTCAGCTGCAGCATCACCTGCACCAGCGGGTTACGGCTGCGGTCCCGTTCCGGCTGCAGCGCCTCCACCATCTGCTCAAACGGCAGCTCCTGGTGCTCATAGGCCGCGATCGAGCTGGCCTTCACGTGCGCCAGCAGCTGCCGAAAGCTCACCTCACCTGAGAACCGCATGCGGATCGGCAGCGTGTTCACGAAAAAGCCGATCAACGGTTCGAGATCGGGATGGTTCCGCCCCCAAGTCGGCACGCCGATGGCGAAGTCCTCCTGGCGGCTATAGCGATGCAGCAGCAGGGCCAGCAACGCCAGCAACCCCATCTGCAGGGTGGCGCCTTCTGCGCGGCAGAGCGCCTCGAATGACTCCAGCTGCTCGCGCTCGATCTGGAAGCTCACGCTTTCGCCCCGATAGGACGGCGTGGCTGGCCGGGGGTGATCGCCGGGGAGCTCCAACGGCTGCAGGCCGCTGAGCACGTTGATCCAGTAGCTCTTGAGCGCCTGCAGGAGTGAACCGCCTAGGCGCTGGCGCTGCCAGGCGGCGTAATCCTGGTAGTGAACGCCAAGCGGCCGCAGCTCGGGTGACGTGCCGTTTCGGTGGGCGTTGTAGAGCGCCAACAGATCCCGCCACAGCACAGAAACCGACCAACCGTCCGAGGCGATGTGGTGGTGATTGAGCAGCAGCCAATGCTCCCGCTCTGCCACTCGCAGCAGGCGAGCACGCAGCAGCAGGCCCGAGCGCAGGTCGAAGGGGGTGGTGGCTTCCTGCTCCAGCCAGGAGTCGATCACCCCATCACCATCGCGACCGGCCAAGGGCTCGACCTCCAAGGGGAAAGGCGCCGGCAGGTGCACCAGTTGCACCACCGCATCGCCAACCATCTGGAAGGAGGTGCGCAGGGTGGGATGACGCTCGATCAGATCGCTCAGCGCCCGCCGCAGCGCCGCCATGTCCAGATCACCGCTCAGCCGCCAGAGGAAGGGCAGGTGGTAGGCGCAGAGCTCAGGTACCAGCTGATGCAGAAACCACAGTCGCGCCTGGGCAAAGGAAGCCGGGAACGCCCGGCAGCCTGCCTGCCAATCCCCCACCAGCGGTTCGGTGGTGATGAGGCTGGGGCCGCTCTGGGCGCGCTGCTCACGCAGCCTGGACTCGGGCACGCACAGAGAAGGGCTGCCATGGCCAGAAGCTGGAATCCCTGCCGCAAGGTGGGCGATGGTCGGATGCTGGAAAAGGACCGACAACGGCGGGGCGGCACCTAGGGCCTGCTCGATGCGGGACACCAGCCGTGCCGCCGCAAGGGAATGCCCTCCCACCCGAAAGAAGTTGTCGGTCACGCCGAAGTCGCTGTGGCCGAGCACCTCGGCCCAGAGGCCGTGCAGCTGATGCTCCAGGCCGGAGCTCGGTTCCACCCGCTGCCCCTGTTCTCCTGAGAAGGAGGGTGCCGGCAGGGCGTTGCGATCGAGCTTGCCATTCGCCGTCAGCGGCAGGGCCCCCAGCTCCACGAAGGTGGCCGGCATCAGGTAGTCCGGCAGCCGCTGGCTTAGGAAAGCGCGGAGCGGCTCCGCCTTGGCTGAGCCGCTCTCGGAGCTCGCCCGGTCGCTCGGCACCCAATAGGCCACCAGGCGAGGATTCGCCGGATCGTCCTGGCGCAGCACCACAGCGGCCTGAGCCACTGCCGGATGGACCAGCAAGTTCGCCTCGATTTCGCCGGGCTCGATCCGGAAGCCACGCAGTTTGATCTGGGAATCGGCCCTGCCGATGTACTCAAGGTTCCCGTCCGGCAACCAGCGCGCCAGATCTCCCGTGCGGTACATCCGTTCATTCGGTTCAGCCGCGTGAGGATTCCGTTGATAGCGCTCGGCCGTCAGCTCCGGGCGGTTGAGGTAACCGCGGGCCACACCGGCTCCGCCTATATGCAGCTCTCCCGCCACACCAATCGGCACGGATTGTCCTTCAGCATCCAGAAGGAAAATGCTCGTGTTAGCAATCGGCCGGCCGATGGGAGCCGCCTCGCCAAAGGTTGCTCCGGAGCCATCCCACCAAGTGGCATCAATTGTGGCTTCAGTCGGCCCATAGAGGTTGACAACGCCACCGCCAAACACTCGCCGTGCTCGTATAGCCAGTGCCCCTGACAGCGGCTCACCTCCACAGAACACGTAGCGGCAGTTCAGTCGCTGAGCAAACGCTGGAATGCTCAGCAAGGCTTGCAAGAGACTTGGGACGAACTGCACGATCGAGACTTGTTGCCGTGCAATAGCACAAGCAATCTGCTGCGGATCCCTCCCCTGCTCATTAGTGAGCAAAACCAACCGGGCACCGATCGAGAGGGGGGTCCAAAGTTCCCAGACTGCGGCGTCAAAAGAAACAGAGGTTCGTTGCAGGACGACATCCTCTGACGAAAACACAAAGACATTGCTCTGCCAAATGGTGTGATTCGTCAGGTTCCGATGCTCCACCATCACACCCTTAGGCCTGCCGGTGGATCCCGAGGTATAGATCACATAGGCAAGATGGTTCGGCCTCAAACCCAGAGTGTAGGGATCCGGATTGGCAGCGTTCAACATTGGCCATGCCGCTGCATCAGCCTCCAGATCCACCAACGGGAGCCCACCCGCCAAGGCCGCCAAGCGCTCCCTCGTTGCCCCATGAACCAACAGCGCTACCGGCGCGGTTTCGTCCACCATGAACGCCAAGCGCTCCTCTGGATAGGCCGGATCCATCGGCAGATAAGCCCCACCAGCTTTGAGAATCGCCAACAGACCAACCATCAGCTCAATCGAGCGCTCCAGGCACACCGCGACAATCACGTCTGGACCCACGCCACAATCAATAAGGTGATGCGCCAGATGGTTCGCCCGCACGTTCAGCTCGCCATAGCTGAGCTCCTGCTCCCCGAACACAACGGCGATGGCGTTGGGGGTTCGCTCCACCTGCTGTTCAAACAGCTCATGCACGCACAGCTCAGGCACCGCAACAACAGGCCCCTGCTGCCAGCTTTCGATCAGCTCACGCTCCGCTTCCGCAAGAAGATTGAGGGCCGCCACAGGCTGATCGGGTGCCTGCACCACTGAGCTGAGCAGGATGATCAGGTGAGACCTGAGCCGCTCGATGCGATCACCATCGAACAAATCCGTGGCGTAGGTGATTGAGGCGCTCAGGCCTTGATCGGCACTCCGGCGGAGATCAAAGGAGAGATCGAACTTGGCGGATTCACTCGTGGAGGGCAGGGATTGCACCGAAAGTCCATCCAGTTGCTCCAAGCCCGCCTCAGGCAACTCAATCAGCTGCAGCATCACCTGCACCAGGGGGTTACGGCTCGTATCCCGCTCAAAATTCAGCGCATCCACCATCTGCTCAAACGGCAGCTCCTGGTGCTCATAGGCCCTAATGGATGACTCCCGCACCAGGGCCAGCAGCTGCCGAAAGCTGAGCCCAGGTTCAAAGCGTGTGCGTATCGGAAGTGTGTTAATAAAAAAGCCAATCAGCTTCTCCAGTTCTGGATGGTTGCGGCCCCAAATCGGCACTCCGATCGTGAAGTCGTCCTGCCGGCTGTAGCGATGCAAGAGCAACGCCACGACCGCCAACAGCCCCATCTGCAGGGTGGCCCCCTCCCTGCGGCAGAGCGCCTCAAACGGCTCCAGCAGCTCCGGTTCGATCTGGAAGGAGACGCTTTCGCCCCGGTAGGAGGGCATGACCGGCCGCAGATGGTCGCTCGGCAGCTCCAGTGGCTCAAGATCCCTCAGCTGGTCGATCCAGAACTCGCTGAGCTCCTGCAGCCGCTCTCCTCTGAGGCGCTGGCGCTGCCAGACGGCGTAGTCCGAGTAGTGAATCGCAAGCGGCTCAAGCTGCGGTGATCGGCCACTGCGCTCGGCGTTGTAAAGCTCCGCCAGATCCCGAGCCAGTACCGAGCGCGACCATGCGTCGGAAGCGATGTGGTGGTGGTTGAGCAGCAGCAGATGCTCCCGCTCGGCCACTTGCAGCAGGCGAGCGCGCAGCAGCCGGCCGGAACTGAGGTCTAAGGGCATCATGGCTTCCTGCTCCAGCCACTGCCTCACCACCACCTCCGGATCGCGATCGCCGAGAGGTTCGATATCCAGTGCGCAGGGCGTGGTGGGGTGCAGGATCTGCACCACGTCACTGCCGTGAAGCTGGAATGAAGTGCGAAGGGTGGAGTGACGATCGATCAGAACCGTCAGGGCCTCCTGCAGGGCGGCAATGGCGACGGCTCCACTGAGCCGCCAGAGGAGAGGGAGGTGATAAGCGGTGAGATCGGGCTGAAGCTGATGCAGAAACCACAGCCGCGCCTGGGCAAAGGAAGCCGGGAACGCCTGGCAGCCTGGCGGCCAATCACCCGCCAGCGGCTCGGCGGTGGGGATAGAGATCGCTGGGGGGGCGGTGCGGAGCTCGTGCAGGCGGCCGAGGCGTTCGGCAAGGGATGGTCTGCGCTCCGTCATCGTCCCCTTGCCCTGCGGAGATTGGCCTCCAGCACGGCATGGCAATGGGTGAGATCCCTTGGGCTGGCCAGAGCCTCAGCCAGGGGCGCCTCATCGTGCTTCAGCTGTGCGAGCGCCTGCTCCACGGCGGCCTGAACCGCGAACAGACAAGGGGTGCTGTAAATCAACCCCTGCACACCGTGAGCTGCCAGATCAGCTCGGCTACCTGCTGGCACCTGGCCGCCGCCGATCACATTGCAGAAGAGCGGACAGCTCACCGCCTGCCGCAAGTGACTGATCAAGGTCAGATCCTTGATGCCGTCGGCCAGCACCGCATCACAGCCCGCCTGCTCATAGGCCACCACACGGGTCAGGATGTCGTTGGGTTCGCAGGCGTCGGTGCGGGCCACCACAACCAGCGAGGATCGATTCCTCAGCACCGCCTCAAGCTTGGCCAGATAATCGGGCAAAGGCAGCAGACTTTTGCCGCTGAGGTGGCCGCAGCGGCGCGGCCGGGCCTGATCTTCGAGCACCACTCCGGATGCGCCGCTGCCCTCCAGGCTGCGAGCCACATGGCTGGCCACGGCAGCATCCCCGAAGCCATCATCGATATCCACGAGCAGATGGTGATCAGGCAGCAAAGCTCGGAGACGGCTGGTGCTCGTGATGAGATCACCCCAGCCGATGAAGCCGATGTCGGGGAGTCCGTAGGCACTGGCGGCCAGGCCGAAGCCACTGAGGAACAGGGCTTGAAAGTGATCAGCCGCAAGCGAGGCGCTGAACAGGTCGTAGATGCCCACAAAAGGGACCACCCCCCGCTGCTGCTGGGCCTGTCGCAGGGCTCCGCGCAGCAGCTCGCCAGGAACCGCGGTCATCGCGCTTCCTCCAGTTGAGCCAGGGTGGCGTCCAGCAGTTGATCCAGTCGCTCCGCGAGGTTCCGCACGCTGGGATAGCTGAACAGCAGCGCTGGCGGCAGATCGAGGCCGAGTTTCTCCGCCAGCCGGCTGATCACCCGCATGCCTGAAAGCGAATCGCCGCCGAGCTGAAAGAAATGCGCATTCCGCCCCGGAACGGCCTGCTGGAGCACGGCGGCGAAGGCCTCTCCCACCAGCTCCTCCATCTCCCCCTCTGGCGGCTCCTGCGGAACCTGGAGGGCGTCGCCAAGCCGGTCGGCCAGGCCGATCCGCTGCAATTTGCCGGTGGCGCCGCGCGGCAGAACGGTGAGCAGCACGATCCTGGATGGCACCTCATGGGGAGCCAGAGCCGAGAAGGCGTGACGGCGTAGCTCCTGCTCATCGGCCGCTGCGCCGGGCCGCAACACCACGGCCGCCCCCAGGTCTTCGCCCAGGGTGGGATGGGGAAGGGCAAAGGCCAGGGCTTCCGCCACCGCGGGGTGAAGCAGCAGCGCTTCATCCACCCGGCGCGGGATCACCTTCTCGCCGCCGCGGTTGATCATCTCCTTCAGTCTTCCGGTGAGGTGAAGACAGTCCCTGTCATCGAACCATCCCTCGTCGCCCGTGAGGAACCAGCGCTCGCCATCCTCGGCCGTGATCCAACCGCTCTGCTCAGCCGCTTCATACCCCGCCGTCACGTTGGCACCGCGGATGGCCACCTCGCCGGTCTGACCCGGCGGCAACAGCCGACGCGCGCCATCGAGCACCACCACCTCCGGCCCGGCTGGGCTCCCCACGCTGCCGGGCAGACGGGGAGCACCCATCCCGGGCAATCGGTTGCTGCAGATCTGGTGCGCCGCTTCGGTCATGCCATAGGCCTCCAGCACAGGCACCTGGAAGGCGGCTTCGAGCTGCTCGAGCACAGCCGGCGGCAAGGGTGAGGAGGAGGAGCGCAGCAGCCGTAGCCGGTGAGTCGGCGCCACGTTGCCGTGACGCCGCAACTCGGCCAGCAAGCCCTGGAGCAGGGTGGGCACCGCCGAAAGCCAGGTGGGCTGGAGATCGGCAACAGCCTTCAGCAGGGCATCGGGGGCATTGCTGCGGCAGCAGATCACACTGCCGCCGGCCAATAGGGGAGCCAGCAGCGACGCCACGATGCCGTGGATGTGAAAGAGCGGCATCGCCGCCAAACTGCGATCCCCAGGGCCAAGCGCTAACACCTCGACCACCGCGCTGGCCGAAGCGAGCAGATTGGCGTGGCTCAGGGGCACCACCTTGGGCTGGGAGGTCGTGCCGGAGGTCTGCAGCAGCAAGGCCAGGTCGTCTGGATTGGGATGAGGAAAGGACGAGACCTCCGCGTCCTGCAGGTCAAACGGATTCACCCGCCACACCGGCAGGCCTTGTCGGTGAGCAGCCTCCAGCAGCGCGGGTGGGGGATCGTCATCCACAAGCACCTGCGTCACCCGCAACCGCCTCAGATCCTCCTGGAACACCTCCGCAGGACAGGATGGAACCAGAGGCGCCGTAGCCGCAACAGCCATCCCCCCCAGCAGGCTCATGGCCATGGCCGGGCCCGGTGCCATCACCAGGGCCAGTCGATCCCCGCGGCTGATGGCCTGATGGGTCAGTTGCACCGCCACCGACTGCACGCAGCGGAGAAGTTGCTGATAAGTGATCTCCTCTCCTTCGAGAGTCAACAGAGCTGGGGCGTCGCCAGATTCTCTGAAGTGGTCAGGCCAGGAACAGAAACCAGACTTGGCGGCCACCGACAATCTTTTCTAAGGCTGCTTAGCTACTTGCCTGGATCCAGACTGGTGGCCTCTGGTGCGCCACTTCCGAGAGTGGTCGTGATCAACCGGTGGTGATCGCTAAATCCTGCGGGCGCGCGGGTGCATCAATGAACGGTCGTGGTCAAAGGCGACGCCCCTGATCCACCCAGACCAACGAGGTCGGCCCCCGGGCCTGATCCCGGCACCCTTGGGCCCCCAGCTCGACCGGAACGGCGAACACCCTCCAAACTCTCCCTAGAATCCGCCCCACCACGGCAGCGGCCCCAGCCGACCCTCTCCGATGACCCAGCTCGAAACACGCACCGAGCCGATGGTGGTGAATTTCGGCCCCCATCACCCCTCGATGCATGGGGTGCTGCGGCTGGTGGTCACCCTCGATGGCGAAGACGTGGTGGATTGCGAGCCGGTGATCGGCTACCTGCACCGCGGCATGGAGAAGATTGCCGAGAACCGCACGAACGTGATGTTCGTGCCCTACGTGAGCCGCATGGACTACGCGGCCGGCATGTTCTACGAGGCGATCGTGGTGAACGCGCCCGAGCGTCTTGCCGACATCCCGGTGCCCAGGCGAGCCAGCTACATCCGTGTGCTGATGCTGGAACTGAACCGCATCGCCAACCACCTGCTCTGGCTTGGCCCCTTCCTCGCTGATGTGGGCGCCCAGACTCCCTTCTTCTACATCTTCCGCGAACGGGAGATGATCTACGACCTCTGGGAGGCGGCCACCGGTCAGCGGCTGATCAACAACAATTTCTTCCGCATTGGTGGCGTGGCGGTGGATCTGCCCTGGGGTTGGCTGGAGAAGTGTCTCGACTTCTGCGACTGGTTCGGCCCGAAGATTGATGAATACGAGAAGCTGATCACCAACAACCCCATCTTCCGCAAGCGGATCGAAGGCCTCGGAGCGATCACCCGGGAGCAGGCCATCAACTGGAGCCTCTCCGGGCCGATGCTGCGCGCCTCCGGCGTGCCCTGGGACCTGCGCAAGGTGGACCACTACGAGTGCTACGACGATTTCGAGTGGGATGTGGCCTGGGAAAAGGAAGGGGATTGTTTCGCCCGCTACCGCGTGCGGATTGAAGAGATGCGTCAGTCGTTGAAGATCCTGCGGCAGGCCTGCACGATGATCCCCGGCGGCCCCACCGAAAACCTCGAGGCTCGCCGCATGGCCGAGGGCAAAACGAGCGAGGCCTTCGGTTTCGATTACCAATACGTGGCCAAGAAGGTGGCTCCCACCTTCAAGATTCCCAGCGGGGAGCTCTACACCCGCCTTGAATCAGGCAAAGGTGAAATCGGCGTGTTCATTCAGGGCAACGACGACGTGACCCCCTGGCGCTTCAAGATCCGCGCCGCCGATCTCAACAATCTCCAGATCCTGCCCCACATTCTCAAGGGCAACAAGGTGGCCGACATCATGGCGATCCTCGGCTCGATCGACGTGATCATGGGCTCGGTGGATCGCTGATCCGCCTCGCCACCCACCCGGCCCCGCAGCGATGCGTCCTGACGACTGGCTGCTACTTTGCCGCACCGTGCGCTTCGGCGAAACCGATGCGGCCGGGGTCTTGCACTTCCATCAGCTGCTGCGCTGGTGCCATGAGGCCTACGAAGAGAGCCTGGAGCGTTTCGGACTGCCGGCCGAATCCATCTTTCCCAGACCGGCCTTCTCTGGCAACGCTGTGGCGGTAGGCCTGCCGATCGTGCATTGCCAGGCCGACTTCCGGCGACCGCTGGTGGTCGGCGATCCGCTGCGCATCGAACTGGAACCGCATGCGATCGAAGCCGAGGGATTTGAGGTGACCTACCGGTTCCACCGCCACGACGACCTGGTGGCCCGGGGGCTGACGCGCCATCTGGCGATCGATCCGGAGCGGCGCCAGCGATGCGCGCTGCCGGAAGGGATCCGGCGCTGGCTGGAGGCCTCCAGCCTGGGCAGCGGCATCCGCCCCCTCTAAACCCGCAAGCCAGCCAGCCTCGGCGTGGTGCCCTAAGCGATCCCTAGCCTGGACGGCCTCGCCCTGGTTCGCACCGTGGACACCGCCAGCCTGCGCGCCCTGTTCAGCAAGCCCTACGGCGCTCCGGCCCCCACCGAAGCCCAGTGGCGCGCCCTCTATGCCGACGACGTCCATTTCCAGGACCCCACCCAGGAGCGGCAGGGAATCACCGCCTACCTGGCGGCGCAGGACGGTCTGCTGAAGCGCTGCGATGACACCTATCTGAGCGCCGGCGCGATCGCCGTTGATGGCGACACCGCCTTCGTGGAATGGGAGATGGGTCTGAAGATCAAAGGGATCGAGTTCGTCTATCCCGGCACCACCCGCCTGCGCTTCAACAGCGAGGGCAAGATCATGGACCACCGCGACTACTTCGATTTCGTCGGCCCCACCTTCGAGCCGGTGCCCGTGGTCGGTGGCTTCGTCCGCTGGCTCTATCGGCGCTTCGTCGACTGAGCCGGGCAACGCCCAGGAACACGCTTGTCCCTTGGCCCGCCTGGTGACGCCCCTGGCGCCCTAGCCAGGCTCACCGCCGCTGGCCTGGAGCCAGCGGCGCCAGAGACCCCGCTCCCATTTGCCGGCGGCGGAGGGGGCCAGGGCCGGGCAGAGCAACCAGCGGCGCGGACGCTCCGGCGCTGGCCAGGCGGCCGTGATCGCCCTCAGGGCCTGCAGCAACGTGGCAGCCTCGTTCGTCCCAGATTCCCCGGGACGCACCAGGGCCACCAGCCGCTCCCCCCATTCCGGATCGATCTCAGCCAGCAGCAGCACGGCCGCCAGCGGCAGTCCCGCGGCGATCGCCTGCTGCTGCAACCGCTGCTCGAGCTGTTCGGGGAACACGGTTTCCCCCCCGCTGTGGATCGCCCCATCCAGCCGACCCAGCACCACCAGCCCGCCGGCCTCCAGACGGCCGGCATCGCCGCTGCGCCACCAGCCCTCGCCATCGCAGGGAAGGGGGAAGAGCTGACCGCCCTCCAGGCAACCCGGACTGAGCCGCGCGGTTTGCACCTCCACCGCCCCCGTGGCGGCATCCAGCCGCAGCTCCACATCGGCCAGGGGCGCACCGCACCCCCCCTCCCCGGCCAGAAACCGGGCCGGCGGCAGGGCACTGACCATGGCCGCCGTCTCGGTGGCTCCGTAGCAGGGGGCCAGGGGCAGCCGCTGGCGCCGGGCCTCCCAGGCCAGCTCCGCCGGCAGCGCCGCCCCACCCACCCAGATCACACCGCAGCCCCGCAGCCAGGCCAGACCATCAGGCCTGGCCATCAGGCGAACCAGCTGGGTGGGCACCAGCGAGAGCAGCACCGGACGGTCCCGCGGCAGGGGACAGCCTGCCGCCAGCAGGGAAGGATCGCGCAGCCACTCGGGCGGCAGAACCCGCAGCTCCGCCCCCCAGCGGCGGCTGCGCACCAGGGGCAGCAGGCCGCTCACGTGATGCAGGGGCAGGGGATCGAGATGAAGACAGGCGGCCGGATCGATGCCCTGGGCCCGCAGCCAGCGCGCCGTGGCGTCCGCGGAGGCCTGCAGATGGGCCAGGGGCTGCACACACCAGCGCCTTCCGCCGCTGCTGCCGCCGCTGCCCAGCACCACCGCCGCCTCCCAGCGGGCCAGGGCGGTTCCGGAGCCGATCGCCGCCGCCAGCGCCTGCCGATCGGCCGGGTGGGCCAGAGCGACAGCCCGGCCGGCACTCCAGGCCTCCTCCAGGGCCGCCACCAGCCGAGCGGGCGAAGTGCCATCGGCCAGCAGGAGCGGCGCCGCACCGCTCATGCCGCGGCCTCCCACACCAGGGCCGGATCCGGCGCGAACAGCGGGCCGGCCGGCGACCAGCCCGGGGCCAGGCCGGGGGCCGTCGGGGTGGGACCGGCCGCCTGCAGGGCCGCCAGATGGTGCACCCAGCGGCGTCCAATGCCGGTTTCCAGGGCCGTGCTCACCATCAGCCGCGGCCGGCCGGCCCGCAGCTCCGCCAGCAGGGAGCGGGGATCCCCCTCCAGGGCCGGCCGACGCACCTGCCAGCCCGGCCAACGCTGCCGCAGGCTGGGATCGACGCGCAGGGATTCATCGAGGGCCACAGGAATGCGCTGCGCCAGCGCCTCCAGACCCTCCAGATCGCCCGGGGGGAGAGGCTGCTCCAGCCACGCCAGCCGCGGCTCCCCCGCCAATCGGTTGACCCAGGCATCGGCAGTGGGCCGATCCCAGCCGCCATTGGCGTCGAGGCGCAGGCGAGCCGTGGGGGGTAGCAGCACCAACAGCTCCTCCAGCACCCGCCGCTCCAGGGGATCGGGGAGGGCGGCCACCTTCCACTTCACGGTGAGCGCTGCGGTGATTCGTGGGGTGATCCACGGGGTGGCTCCGCCCGGGAGCGCCGATCCAGGCTGAACGGTGCCGGCCCTCGGCTCATCACTGGCCAGCAGGGGCCGGAGCGCCTCCAGGGCGGCCTCCCCGGCCGGCAGCAACCAGGCCGAAGGCGGCGGCGCACGCCAGGGGTCCTCAGCCGACCCCACCAGACCATCCAGCTCAGCCAGGGCCGCCCCGAGGGCAAAGGCCAGGGGCGCCGGCAGGTGGGGCAGGCAGGCCTCGAGATCGCCGCGGGAGGCTTGCGGCGCCAGGGCGGCCAGACCCTCGGCCCAGGGGCCGGGCTGTTCCGGGAAGACGCTCGCTACAGGCAGGGGCGAAGCCAGGGCAGCCGCCATCGCCGCGTCGCCGCACCCCTCGGCCATGCCGGCCGTCCAGGAGGCCCGCGCTCCGCCAGCCTCACGCCCGACGCCTCCGGTCGAGAAGCCCCCGATCCCGCTGGCCGCCGCGCTGCCGGCTCCGGCCATCCCGGTCGCGGCCAACCCGTCCAGTGGAGCCCCGGCCTCCCCCCAGCCCAGGCGACCATCGGGGGCCTCAAGCCGCAGCAGCCAGCCCCGCCGCTCGCCCCAGGCCCCGTGCGCCGTGACCATCGCCCGGGGCAGGGTGAAGGCGAAGGGCCTCCAGCGCAGGCGCAGCAGCGGACTCACCGCAGGGCCAGCCCGCCCAGCAGCGGGGCCAGGGCCAGCCCGGCCGCCAGCCCCAGGCCGCTGAGGGCCTGGAAGCGCAGCGCCAGAAACTTGCTGCCGCCGATCCGCTCCGGCTCGTCGTGGTGATCGCGCAGCAACTGGATCAAGGCCCGGGCCGGCGGCAGACCGATGACCCCGAGCAGGGCCGAAAGGGGCCACCAGCCGCACAGCACCGGTGCCCACTGCAGGGCCAGGCTCGCGGCGATGAACCAGGGCACCAGGCCGGCGGCCGTTTCCGTGCCGAGCCGCACCACCGGCGAACGCTTGCCATGGGCGGCGTCCTCGGCCACCTGGTGGAAGTGGGAGCAGAACAGGACCAGGGTGGTTGCCAGGGCCGGGCCGCTGCCCAGGGCCAGGGCCTGGCTCCAGGGCACCGGGGTGCTGCTGCCGGCGGCAGCGGCCGGCGCCAGCGCCAGCAGGGCCGCCGCCGTGGCGCAGGGGCCGAAAGCCAGCCAGCACAAGGGCTCCCCCAGGCCGCGGTAGCCGAGTCGGAAAGGGGGGCCCTGATAGGCGTAGCCCAGGCCGCAGCAGGCGAGCACCAGGGCCAGCACCGATGGACTGCTGCGCAGGGCCACCACCGCCATCAGGGCCAGGCCGGCCACCAGGCAGCCATTGGCGAGCCGGGCCACCCGGTCGCGGCGGCCGGTGAGATTCACCACCGAATGGGGCTTGCCGCCGGCATCAACACCGGTGTCGGCATCAAACACATCGTTGGCCAGGTTCTCCCAGGCGAGCAGCAGCACGGCCGCCAGCAGAAACAGCAGCAGCTGGTCGGCCCGCACCGGCAACCCTCGCCCCCAGCGCCAGCCCGCCGCCAGCAACACCGGCATCACCGCCACCGCATACATCGGCCACTTGATCGCCGCTTTCCAGAGGCGCCGGCGGTCCGGGGCCGGTGAGCCACCGGGGAGCGCCGGGGCGTAACGGCTTGCGACGACCTGGGGCTCGGACATGGGGACGAGGGACGGCGAGCCGGCAAAGACCCATACATTTGAGCAGTTCTTCGTGCCGGTCCCGAGGTCCTCCCTGGTGCAGGCCCCCCCGTCCTTCACTGACCTGCTGGCGGACGCCACCGCCGCCCTTGAGGCCGCCCGGCTTGATCCCGCCCGTCCGGACGACGACAGCGTGCTGAGCCTGGCCGTTCCTCTGGTCGCCTCCGCCGGTCTTGATCCCCTGCGGCTGCTGCCGGAACTGGCCACCCCCGATGGCTTCCGGTTCCTCTGGGATGGGGCGCCGGGGCTGTGCCTGGGCGCCGCCGGCCGCTGCAACGCCCTGGAGCTGAGTGGCGCCCGCCGCTTCGAGCTGGCCCAGCGGTTCAGCAGCGCCAGCCTGGGCCGCCTGGCCACCCCACCCTCCCCCGGGCTGCCCCCGTTGGCGCGGCCGCGGGTGCTGGTCGCCTTTGCCTTCTTCGACAGTCCCCTGCAACAGGGCGCCGGCCCGGCCGGGATCCAGGCGGTGCTGCCCCGCTGGCAGCTGGCCCGCCAGGGTCGTCAGGCCTGGCTGCGGTTGCAGCGCACCCTCGGCGGAGGCGTCACCGCCCGCAGCGTGGCCGAGGAGCTGTGGGAGAAGGCGCGCCAGCTTGAGCGCATCGCTGCCCTCCCCACGCCGGCCAGCGGCACGGCGGCCGTGGGCATCCACCACGGCAGCAGCTGGCAGGGTGGTTACCGCGCCGCCGTGGAGCGGGCGATCGCCCTGGTGGAGCAGGGCGATCTCACCAAGCTGGTGCTGGCGGTGCGGCAGCAACTGGACCTGGACGCTCCCCTCGACCCCCTTGCCCTGCTGACCAACCTGCGCCGCAGCCAGCCGGGCAGCTGCCGTTTCCTCTGGCAGCAGCAGGGCGGCGGCGATGCCCTGCTGGGGGCCTCGCCCGAACGCCTGCTCACCCTGCGCCAGGGGCTGCTGCGCAGCGATGCCCTGGCCGGCACGGCCCCGCTGGGGGAGGCGGCCTTCGATCTGCTGCGCTCCGGCAAGGATCGCCATGAACATGAACTGGTGGTGGAAACGATCACCGCCGTGCTGCAGCGCACCGGTCTGTCGCCGCGGCGTCCCCGCCACCCGCGCCTGGCCCGCCACGGATCCCTGGTGCACCTGCACACCCCGATCACGGCGCGCCTGGATTCGGCGCCAGGCCGGGCCCACCAGCCCCTGGCCCTGGCGGAGGCCCTCCATCCCACCCCGGCGGTGGCCGGCCTGCCCCGGCGCGAGGCCATGGCCTGGCTGCGCAGCCTGGAGCCCTTCGAGCGGGGCCACTACGCCGCCCCAATTGGCTGGATCGACAGCGAGGGCGATGCCGACCTGCGGGTGGCGATCCGCAGCGGCAGCCTGCGGGGCCGGCAACTCGAACTCACCGCCGGCGCCGGCCTGGTGCGGGGCTCCCGGGCGGAGAAGGAGCTGCAGGAAGTGGCCCTCAAGCTCGATGTGCTTCAGCATCAGTTGAACCTGCCGCTGCGGGCGGGCACCGATCAAGGGGTGCCAGGGCGCTGATCTCCATACGATTTCGTCAGCAGACGACGGCGCCGGCTGGATCCAGCCGGCTGAGCGGCTGCCTCAGAGCGCCAGCAACCGCGCGATCGTGAGATCGGCCAGGGGAATGCCACCGAGCCGCTCCACTTCGCGCACGCCGGTGGGGCTGGTCACGTTGATCTCACTGAGGCGGCCATCGATTACATCGATGCCCACAAAGAAGAGGCCCTCGGCGCGCAGCACCGGCGCCAGCTCCGCGCAGATCTCCAGCTCAGCCTCACTCAGAGCGGCGGCCTCCGGCGTCCCCCCCACGGCCAGGTTGCTGCGGAATTCGCCGCCGGTCGGCACCCGGTTCACGGCCCCGAGCGGCTCGCCATCCACCAGCAGGATCCGCTTGTCGCCGGCCTTCACCCCCGGCAGGAAGGCCTGCACCATCACCGGCAGGGCCTCCATCTGGGTCACCAGCTCCAGCAGGGCCCGCAGTCCCGGTGTTCCGGCGGCAGCGAACACCACCCCTTGGCCGGCCCGGCCGCCGAGGGGCTTGAGCACCACCTCGCCGTGCTCGGCGGTGAAGGCCTGCAGGGCATCCACCCGGCTGCTCACCAGGGTGGGAGCCATGCGGTGGCTGAAGCGGAGGGCACCGAGCTTCTCGTTCCAGGCCCGCAGGGCCGCCGGCCGGTTGATCACCCGAACGCCGCGGCGCTCGGCCAGATCCAGCAGGTGGGTGGCATAGAGGTAGGCCTCATCCACCGGCGGATCCTTCCGCATCCACACCGCCTGGAAGTGATCGAGAGGCAGCAACACGGGTTCGCCGAGGCTGTACCAGGGCTGGGGCACCTCCCAGCCTTCCTCGCCGCACTGGATCGGCGCCAGCGTTACAGGCTGGGCCCGGCTCCAGGCGCGATGGCCGGCCCCGTCGTCAGCTGAGGAGCCCTGGGGACCAGCGGCGGCGGAAAGGTCGGCCGGGGTGCAGACCCATGGTTGAAGGCCGGCCCGTTGGACCGCCTGAATCAGGGCCACGCTGGAGTCCTTGGCGGGGTTGAGGCGGGTGATCGGATCGATCACGAACAACTGGGCCGGCCGCCCCGGACGGGCAGGAATCACGCCTCGGTTCCGAGCATCTGGTCGAGCCAGCCGGTGCGATCGAGTTCCATCAGGTCGTCGCAGCCGCCGATGGGGCGGTTGTTGATGAAGATCTGGGGCAGGGTGCTGCGGCCTTCGGCTCGGCGAGCCATGGCCTGGCGGGCCGTTTCATCGCCGTCGATCATGTATTCGTTGTAGATCACGCCCTTGCGATCGAGCAGCCCCTTGGCGCGGATGCAGAAGGGGCAGAAACGCCAGGTGTAGATCTCCACTTTCAGGGGCCTGTCCTGGCCTCCACTCCCTTGATTAGCGCCGGCGTCAGGTCCGGGACTGGGTTGCTGTGCCATCCGGCGCTGCCGCTCTCCAGGCTTGAGGGAATTGCAGGAAAGTTTAGATCGTGACAACGCAGGTCCATTGCCGCGAGGCTCCCATCCCCTCGCCGCCCTTCAGGCGGGGTCTCGATCCAGGCTGGTACGGTCGGATCACGTTGAACCGGCACCGGTGCTCGACCTCACCGATTTCAAGCGCGACCTCTCGGAACTCACCGACCGCCTGGGCCATGCCCAGGACTGCCTTTGACGTTGCTGCACTGAAAGCCCGTCAGCAGGATCTCGAGCAACTGGCCTCCCAGCCCGACTTCTGGGACGACCAGAAAGGGGCTCAGCTCAGGATGCGGCAACTCGATGATGTGAAAGCCCAGCTGGAGCAGCTCCACCGTTGGCGGGCCGCCATCGACGATGGCCGGGCCACGCTTGAGCTCTACGACCTCGAACCCGACGACGACCTGCTGCGCGAATCCAGCGCCGCCCTGGAGGTCCTCAAGGGCGACCTGGACCGCTGGGAGTTGGAGCGGCTGCTCAGCGGCACCTACGACAAGGAGGGCGCCGTGCTCAGCATCAATGCCGGCGCCGGCGGCACCGACGCCCAGGACTGGGCCCTGATGCTGATGCGGATGTACACGCGCTGGGCCGAGGACCACGGCATGAAAGTGAGCGTGGACGAACTGAGCGAGGGCGAGGAGGCGGGGATCAAGAGCTGCACGATCGAGATCGAGGGCCGCTACGCCTACGGCTACCTGCGCAATGAGAAGGGCACCCACCGCCTGGTGCGCATCTCCCCCTTCAATGCCAATGACAAGCGCCAGACCAGCTTCGCCGGCGTGGAGGTGATGCCCAAGCTGGAGGAGGAGGTGAAACTCGACATCCCCGACAAAGATCTGGAGATCACCACGTCGCGCTCCGGCGGCGCCGGCGGCCAGAACGTGAACAAGGTGGAAACGGCGGTGCGAATCCTGCACATCCCCACCGGCCTGGCGGTGCGCTGCACCCAGGAACGCTCCCAGCTCCAGAACAAGGAGAAGGCGATGGCCCTGCTGATGGCCAAGCTGCTGGTGATTGCCCAGGAGCAGCGGGCCGCCGAGATCTCCGACATCCGCGGCGACATCGTGGAGGCGGCCTGGGGCAACCAGATCCGCAACTACGTGTTCCACCCCTACCAAATGGTGAAGGATCTGCGCACCCAGCACGAAACCACCGATGTGCAGGGGGTGATGGATGGCGATCTTGATCCCTTCATCCAGGCCCTGCTGCGGCAGGGGGTGGAAGTGGGCGCCGATGGAGAGGATTGAGGCCTACCGCCGGCCCCGCCCCAGGGCCACGGGTGACAGCATGGAGCTCCTGCCGCTGCGGCGGCTTTGCCTGAGCACGGTGCCCCGATGAGCCCACCTCCCACACCCCAGCCCGGGGAACCCCGCCCGGCCGAGCGGGTGGGCCAAGCGGCCATGGGCACAAGCCAGGTCGAAACCTCCAGCTTCATCAAGTTGGCGATGCGCAACATGGTGCGCAAGGGCCGCCAGAGCCTGGTGCACTTTGGCCTCACCGCCCTCGGCCTCACGGGCTTCCTGGTGCTGATCGCCTGGCTGGGGCGCCCCAGCCTCCCCCAGTGACGTCTCCCGGGGCGGCGGCAGCGAAGTCGGCAGGGCCCGAGCTGGACCTGGCTTTTCGCCTGGAAACCGGCGAAGGCCTGCCCCTGCCGCCAGAGCTCGCTCCCCTTCAGGCCGCCGCCGGCTCCCTGGCCAGCCCAGGCGGCGCCGAGGAGCGTTGGCGGGAGCTGCTGGAAGACTGGTTAGCGCAGCTGGCGCCAGAGCTGCCCAGCGATCTGCGGGCCGGCACCTACAGCCTCGGGCTGCTGCTCACCGACGACGCCAGCATCGCGGCGCTCAATCGCCAATGGCGGCAGCGTGATGAGCCCACCGATGTGCTGTCCTTCGCCGCCCTCGAGAGTGGCCCGGAGGATGTCCCACCCCTGCCGCTGCCCCCCGGCCTGGTCGAGGCGGTCAACCTGACCGAGGCGGCGGAGGACGGTTGGGAGGAGGACAGAGGGGAGGAGGACGTCCTGGACAGCGAGAGCCCCGATGGGGAGCCGGCCATGGCCTGGCCACCCGGCGACGAGCCTCTCGAACTGGGCGACATCGTGATCTCCATGGAAACGGCCGCCCGCCAGGCGGCGGCGGCGGCCACGGAGCTGGAGGCCGAGTTGCTGTTCCTCGCCAGCCATGGCCTGCTGCACCTGCTGGGCTGGGACCATCCCGACGACCAGAGCCTTACCGCCATGCTCAGCCGACAGGAAGCCCTGATCGCCAGGGCCTGAACCCAAAAGCGGCGTCCATGGACAGGCTGAGCCGGCCAGGAGCAGTAGGGTGCCTTCCTGTGGGACCGGTTACCGCGACCCATGCTCGTTCCAGACCCCTCCCAACCCCAGTTGCGGGATCGTCCCCGTCCAGGCCCGGTGCCCCTCGATTCGGATGTGCACCGCCGGGGACGCCGGATGCGGGTGGGAGCCTGGAAGGTGGCCGGCGACCTCCCCGCCAGCTTCCGCTACGCCGCCCAGGGTCTGGCCTACGGCTTCGCCAGCCAGCGGAATTTCCGCATCCATGTGATTACCGGGGCCCTGGTGTTCCTGCTCGGCCTCTGGCTGCGGCTCAGTCTGGATCGGCTGGCGGTGCTGGTGCTCACCGTGGCGGCCGTGCTGGTGCTCGAACTGCTCAACACCGCCACTGAGGCGGTGGTGGACCTGGCGATCGGACGCCAATACCACCCGTTGGCCCGCATCGCCAAGGATTGTGCCGCGGCCGCGGTGCTGGTGGCCGCCCTCTCCTCGATGATGATCGCCCTGCTGCTGCTGGTGCCGCCCCTGCTCACCCGGCTGGGCTTCTGAGCCGGGCGCTCGTTCCGCCTTCCACGCTGGCCAGCCCTGCGCCCCGCCCCTTCGCCAGAATCCACGTTCCGGGCCGCCCATCTGCGTCAGCCCGGCGGCCGGCCCCCTTCGCACGCCCCGATGTTCCTGGTTCTCGACAACTACGACAGCTTCACCTTCAACCTGGTGCAGTACCTGGGCGAACTGGCCACAGGCCATCCGATCGCCGCCGACCTGCGGGTGGAACGCAATGACGCGCTCACGGTGGAGGAGATCCGGGCCCTGAATCCAGCCGCCATCCTGATTTCACCGGGGCCCGGCGATCCGGACCAGGCGGGGGTGTGCCTGGAGGTGCTGCGGCAGCTGGGGCCCACCGTTCCGATCCTGGGGGTCTGCCTGGGGCACCAGTGCCTGGCCCAGGTGTTCGGGGGCCGGGTGGTGCGGGCCCAGGAACTGATGCACGGCAAGACCTCACCGGTTCACCACGGCGGCCGGGGGGTGTTCGCCGGCCTGCCCGATCCCCTCACCGCCACCCGCTATCACAGCCTGATCGCCGAGCGCTCCAGCCTGCCGGACTGCCTGGAAGTCACGGCCTGGCTGGAGGACGGCACGATCATGGGCCTGGCCCACCGCCACCATCCCCATCTGCAGGGCGTGCAATTCCACCCCGAAAGCGTTCTCACCCAAGGCGGCCACCAGCTGCTGGCCAATTTCCTGAAGCTGGCCGGCAGCTGAGGGCCAGAGCCACCGGCCGCGACTCGGCAAAGCGGTGCGGCGGGGAAAGGGATCCCAGCGCTGCTAACTTCGCGGCTACGCCGGGGCCCCTGGGGCCACAGCACCCCATGGCACCAACCCGTTCCTCCCAACCAGCGGCGCGCGGAGCTCACCCCAGACACCCAGGCCTTGGCAACCCGCTGGCCGCATCGGCTGCGCTGCTCCCGCTGGCCCTGACCCTCTCCCTGGCCCCTTCCGCGGCGCGGGCTGCCGGTGGCGTGACCATCACCAGCTACGGCCACAGCGCCCTGCTGATCAGCGGCGGCGGTGCCCGAGTGCTGCTCAACCCCTTCCAGGCGGTGGGATGCGCCGCCGGCCTGGCCGAGCCGCGGGTGAGCGCCGATGTGATCCTGGCCAGCAGCCAGCTGAAGGATGAGGGGGCACCGGTGGCCTCGGGGCGCTTCCTGGTGAAGCCGGGCTCCTACCGGGTGGCGGGCCTGGCCATTGAGGGGATCAGCGCCCCCCACGACCGGGTCGGCGGCAAGCGATTCGGTCCCTCCACCCTCTGGCGCTGGCGCCAGGGCGGACTGGAGTTCGCTCACCTCGGGGGCACCGCCGGCCCGATTGCTCCAGACGACGCCGTGCTGCTCGGGCGCCCCGACGTGCTGATCATCGGCGTTGGGGGCGGCGCCAAGGTCTACGACGGCAAGGAAGCGGCAGCGGTGGTCCGCCAGCTGCAGGCGCGCAGGGTGATCCCGGTTCAATACCGGAGCGGAGGCCCCACCGCCAGCTGCGATCTGAACTCGGCCCAGCCCTTCCTGGACGCCATGGCCGGCACATCGGCGCGGCGAGTGGGCAGCAGCCTCACCCTGGTGCCGCCGGTGGCGGATGGCACCGTGATCGAGCTGATGCGTTGAGCGCGCCGGGCTCGTCCCCCTGCAGGTCGCCCTCCACCTCCTGCTGAAAAGACTGCAGCCGCCGCACAGGGCCGAAAAGCGGCGCCCAACCTGCTGATCCACGCGGCCGCAAGCCGCAGGCGAAGCGGCTCAGCGTGGCCATTCCACAGGGGCTCCCCTGACGCCCTCAGGAGGCACCCGCCCCAATCCGGCACCAGGCCCCCCAGAAGCACTCCATCTGCTCCCGGGTGCCGAGGCTCACCCGCAGCGCGCCATCGATCAGGGGTTTGCCTGCCATGGAGCGCACCAGGATGCCGGCCTCCCGCAAGGCCTGGTCCGCCTCCGCGGCGGGCCGGTCCGGCCAGATCAGCAGGTAGTTGCCCCCATCGGCGTGGTGACGCACCCCCGCCGCCGCCAGCTGCTCCAGCAGCCACTGGCGTGCCTCCAGCACCTCGGCCACGTAGGCCTCCACGTAGGCCTGATCCCCAAGGGCCGCAAACGCTGCAGTCACCGCGAAGCTGTTGATGTCATAGGGGCCGCTCACCCGGCTGATCCGATCCACCACGGCGGCGTGGCCGATCGCGAAGCCGATCCGCAGGCCGGCGATGCCGGCGGTCTTGGAGAGGGAGCGCAGCACCAGGAGGTTGGGACAGCCGGCGAAGGGGTCGGCGGCCATGGCGGCGGCGGCGCTGGCCGCGTCCTCCGGGTGGATCTGCCGCCCGGAGGGCTGGCTGCCAGATGTCGGCGCTCCGGGGTCCAGCAACAGGGGCAGCACGCTGTCGCCCGTGAAGGCCTCGTAGAGCTCATCCACCACCACCAGGGTGTGGGGCGCCGCGGCCGCCAGGGCCAGAACCGCCTCGGGCGCCAGACGGGTGCCGGTGGGGTTGTTGGGGTTGCAGAGCAAAAGCAGCCGCGGCGGGCGCCAGCCCTCAGCGGCTCCCGATGGTGGGCCGGTGAGGGCCGCCCGGATCGCCTCGAGGGGAAAGGCGAAGTCCGGGAGGAGGTAGGGGATCGCCTCGATCGCCATGCCCTGCATGCGGGCGCAGGGGGTGTAGTAGCCAAAGGTGGGGCTGGTGGTCAGCAGGCACTCCCCAGGCCCCCCATAGGCCTGGAACACCGCGTGAATGGCGGCGTCGGCCCCGTTGAACAGGCCGATCTGCTCGGGCCGCAGCGCCGCTGCCGAGCCGGTCAGCCCTGAGCCGGCATCGACCCCGGTCGCGGAGGCAGCGGTCCTGCCGGTGCCGGCCCCCGCGGGTGCCGCGCCCGGCGAGGCCCGCAGGGCAGCGGCAACCGCCTCCCGCAGGCCGTCGTATTCGGGATAAATGGCGTAATGGTCGGCCGGGATGGCACGGATCGCCTCCACCACCTTCGGGCTGGGGCCGATGGTGTTCTCGTTGAAATCGAGCCGCAGCAGGCCCCGGCGCCCCTCAAGGGGCGCGCTATAGGCCAGCAGGCTCTCCACCTCAGGCCGGGCCGGCGGGGGGAGGGGGGCGTGCCCGCTCGATGGCGGCGCCCCCTGCGGGGCTGGGGCCGGTGGGGTCTCGGGAGCCCGTGGGGCCTGTGCGGCCGCTTCGGGTGCAGCGGATCGATCCATCTCGCGACGCTAGAGCGCGCCCCTGAGGGATGCCTACAGCCAAAAAAATCCCCCCTAGGGAGGGCTCCCCCCGCGACGGCCCTACATCCGCTCCAGGGTGGGGATCCCCAGCAGGCCAAGCCCCAGCTTCAGGGTGTCGGCCGTGAGGCGACAGAGCGCCAGACGGGAAGCCCGGGCCTGGGGCGGGGCCTTGAGCACCGGTACCTGGTCATAGAAGCGGTTGAACACCTGGCTGAGCTCAAAGAGATAGGTGCAGAGCCGGTTGGGCAGCAGCTCCTCCTCCACCTCGGCGATCACCGCATCGAAGCCCAGCAGGTGGCGCACCAGGGCCCACTCCTGGGGTTCGCTGAATTGGAGGCCGCTGCCACCCTCCCCTTCCAGTGCGCTGCCCGCGACGCTCACCGCCACGGCAGATCCGGAACCGGCAGGGGGCCGCTCCGCCGCCGGCGGGTCAACCGGGCTGTCCGGGGCCGCTTCCTCGAGAAGCGCACCGGCCTGTTCCGCCCCCCGGCGGGCGATCCCAGCGATGCGCACCACCGCATAGAGCAGATAGGGGGCGGTGTTGCCCTGCAGCGCCAGCATGCGATCGAAGCTGAACTGATAGTTGGTGGTGCGGTTCTGACTGAGATCGGCGTACTTGACCGCCGCCAATCCCACCGTGGTGGCCACATGGTGAATGAAAGCCTCGCTCTCGCTGCGGCCCTCCTCGGAGAGCCGGCGGCGCAGGTCGGCCTCGGCACGCTCCACCGCCTCATCGAGCAGATCCTTCAGGCGCACGGTGTCGCCCGATCGGGTCTTGAGCTTCTTGCCATCCTCCCCCTGCACCAGGCCGAAGGGCACGTGCTCCAGCCGGCCGCCGTCGGGAATCCAGCCGGCCCGCCGAGCCACCTGGAACACCCCGGCGAAGTGGGAGGCCTGACCGGCATCGGTCACGTAGATCAGACGGCGGGCGCCATCCCCGGCCGGCGGCGCGGCGAAGCGATAGCGGATCGCCGCCAGATCGGTGGTGGCGTAGTTGAAGCCGCCGTCGCTCTTCTGCACGATCAGGGGCAGGGGCTTGCCCTCCTTGCCGCTCACCCCCTCGAGGAAGACGCAGCCGGCGCCGTCGTCCACCACCAGCAGGCCGGCGGCGCGCAGATCCTCCACCACCGCAGGCAGCTGGGGGTTGTAGAAGGATTCGCCGCGTTCGCTGAGCCGGATGTCGAGGCGGTCATAGATCTGCTGAAACTCACGGCGGCTCTGGTCGCAAAGCAGCCCCCAGGCCCTGAGCGAAACCGGATCCCCACCCTGCAGCCTCACCACCTCCTCGCGGGCCGTGGCCTGGAAGGCCGGGTCCTCATCGAAGCGCTGCTTGGCCTGGCGGTAGAAGGCCACCAAGTCCCCCAGATCCACGGCATCAGCGGTGGTGAGGGCCTCGGGCGCGACCTGCTTGAGATGGGTGATCAGCATGCCGAACTGGGTACCCCAGTCGCCCACGTGGTTGAGCCGCAGCACCGGCTGGCCGCGGAACTCCAGCACCCGCGCCAGGCAGTCGCCGATGATCGTGGAGCGCAGGTGCCCCACATGCATCTCCTTGGCGATGTTGGGGCTGGAGAAATCCACGATCACCGGCGCCCCTGGTCCGGTGCCGCCGCCGGCGGACGCCCCGGCCCCCGCCAGGGGCACCCCCAGCCGGGAATCCTCCAGCCGTGATGCCACCTCGGCCACCAGGGCCTCCGGCCGCAGGGTGAGATTGATGAAGCCCGGCCCGGCGATCTGCGGCGGCAGGCAGAGAGCCGTGAAGGCCGGATCAGCGGCGAGCTGCGCCACCACCGCCGTAGCCACCGCCCGGGGCTGCAGCTGCAAGGGCTTGGCCAGGGCCAGGGCGCCATTGGCCTGAAAGTCGCCAAATTCCGGCTTGCTGGCCGGAGCGAGCTGGGGATCCAGACCGGAACCCGTGGCCAGGGCCGCCGCCGCCTCGGGGAAAGCCCGTTCCAGGGCTTCGCGCAGCTGGCGGGTGAGGACTTGGAGAACGGACACCATGACGGGTTCACCAGGCCGAAGGCGGCCAACACCAGAGCGATCATCCTTCGCCACCCTCCTTCGCTGCCCAGAGGCGGAGAGGAAGCGAGCGCGCTTCCAACGCCAGCGGACCGGAAAGAGCAATAACAACTCAGGCAAAATCCTGGCGCCAAACACACAGAGCGAACCCCCCTCACCCGAGACATGTGGGGACGACTAACAGCCTCTGTAGAGAAAACAAACAACGGCAAGCAACCCCTACAGAACATGTTGGCTACACCAACAGAAAAAGAAAAACCTTGCTTGTAGCTGCCATGTCAGAGCGAAAATCACTCACTTCATCAGAAGCATCAAGAGATCTCGAGCACTTTTCTCAGGAAACTCTTAGATGGCACATCTGATGCAGATTTACGGTGAATTCATTCGAGTTCACCCCACATCTCCATGGGCGCTTCCACCTCCTTCCTCGACCTTCTCCTCCAGGTCGGCGGCAGCGGCCGACAGCCTGGCGAGACCATCACGCTGGTCACAGCCGCCGCCACGGCGCCCCACAGCGGATCGGCGACAGGCGCCAGCAACGACGGCCGCGGCGGGGAAGGGGGCATCACCACGCGCCGGCCGGATGCGGACAACATCTTCAGCTCGGCGGTCACGCCCGCCCTCCGAGGCCTGGTCAGCCCAGGCACCCCGGCCGCAGGCCCCAGCCCCGATCCGGCCCCGCTGCCCGAAGCAACAGCTCCGGCTCTCCTCTCCGCCGCTGATCCCCTCACCCTGGCCGCCGGGGGCTGGAACAGCCCCGTGCTCGCCGGAGGTGCCGGGGCCATCTGTGATTGCAGGATCTGCCGGGAGGGATTGCTGCCGGGGAAACAGACCAGGGCACAGGAGGGCCGAACCACCATCGGCGCCGCCGGCACCGCCACCAGCACCACCAGCAGCCCGCTCGGCAGCAGCGTGGATCTGGGCCGCACCTTCTTCCTGCACAGCAACCCAACGGCCACGAAAACGATCTATCTGGATTTCGATGGCCACACCACAACCGGCACGGCCTGGAACACCTACTACGGCCCTGCCACGATCAATACCAGCGCCTATGATTTTGACGGCAATATGAATGCATTCAGCAATGCCGAACTGGAGAGAATCCAGTTCATCTGGCAACGCGTTGCAGAAGATTTTGCCCCCTTCGGCATTAATGTCACCACCCAGGATCCCGGAGCTGATGCCCTAACCAATACCGGCGGCAGCGACACGCGCTGGGGCGTGCGGGCCGCCATCGGTGGCAGCTACGCCGACTGGTACAAAAATGCGGCTGGCGGCGTTTCATTCGTCGACGTATTCGGCAATGCCAGCTACGGACCCTCGTTCATTTTCTCGAACGATCTCGGCCTTGGCGATGAAAAGTACACCGCCGAAGCCATCAGCCACGAGGTGGGTCATGCCCTTGGTCTCCAGCACGATGGCACCAGCACAACCAGCTATTTCAACGGCCAGGGCAGTGGCGCCACCGGCTGGGCCTCAATCATGGGAGCGGGTTATTACCAGCCCGTGACCCAGTGGAGCCAGGGCGAATACGGCGACGCCAACAACAAACAGGATGACCTGGCCGTGATCAGCGGCACCACCAACAATGCGGGCTACCGCGTCGACGATTTCGGCAATAGCGCTTCCACCGCAAGGGTTCTGAGCGGCTCCACCCTCAACCAGTTCGGGGTGATCGAAACCCGGGGCGACAGCGATTGGTTCAGCTTCTGCACCGGCAGCGGCAACGTGACCCTCTCGATCGCCAGCGCCTGCCAGGCCTGGATGAATGACGGCTTCGGCAATTACTCCAGCACCCTGCTGGCCGGCCGTAGCCCCAACCTCGACATCGCCGCCAACCTCTACAGCGCCGATGGCACGCTGATCGCCAGCAGCAATCCCCTCGACAGCCTCGCCGCCAGCTTTAGCCTGAGCCTCAGCGCCGGCACCTACTTCCTCCAGGTGGATGGCGTGGGCTTCGGCGATCCCCTCAGCAACGGCTATAGCGATTACGGCAGCCTCGGCCAATACCTTCTCACCGGCAGCCTCACCAGCCCCGCCTCTCTGGTGATCTCCGCCCCCACCACCCTGCTCACCAGCGAAGCCGGCGGCAGCGCCAGCTTCAGCGTGCGCCTCTCGCAGGCCCCCACGGCGAATGTGGTGGTTTCCCTCGCCTCCAGCAAAGCCCAGGAGGGTGGCCTCAGCATCACGCAGCTCAGCTTCGATGCAAACAACTGGAACACCGACCAAAGCGTGACCGTGAAAGGTATCGACGACACCGTGCGCGATGGCGACCAGAGCTACCAGATCAGCCTGGTCACCACCAGCAGCGATGCACTCTTCAACGGCATCACCAACAGCCTGGCCGCGATCAACACCGATAACGAGGTGGGCAACCTGGTGATGGGTGACGCCAACAACAACACCCTTTCGGCCACCAGTGCCAAAGACATCCTCACCGGCGGCGGTGGCGCGGACACCTTCGTGTTTGCTTCCCTGTCCCGCTCAACCCTGGCCAACTTCGATCGCATCACGGATTTCGCCATCGGCACGGATCGTCTCGATGGCCCCACCAGCGTTCAGGCCAGCAGGATCAGCCGTCTCGGTGCCGTCAGCACCTTCGACGCCGCGGGCATTGGCAGGCTGTTGACAACCTCCACCTTCGCGGCCTCCAGGGCTGCCACCTTCACCTTCGCCGACACAACAGGCATGCGCACCTTCATCGCCCTCAACGATGGCGTCGCCGGTTTCTCCGCCAGCAACGATGCCATCGTGGAGATCACCGGTTACAGCGGCTCGCTGAGCAACCTGGCTGTGATCTGAGGTTCAGGCGGCGGGAAGGCCCAGCATCGATTCCAGCCCAGCGAGCACCACCTCGCTGGTGAGCTTGATGCGGTAGCGACAGGCCTGGGTTTCACTGCAGTCGAAACTGCCATGCTCCCAGTACTTATTGCTGCCGGCCCCACCGCCGCAGACTCCGAAGTATTCACAGCCGGTGCGGCAGCGTTCGATGCCGGCGCGCAGATCCCGCTGAATCCGCTGAAACTTCTCGGTGGCCACGATGGAGGCGAGGGAATCGCGCTGCACATGGCCGAGCACAAAATCACCGTATTCCTCGGTATGCACCGAGAGCAGTTCAGGATCAAAGGTGGAAAAGTTACCGCGAGCATCCACATTCACGATCGCGAATGGGTTGTTCATGTCGGTGCGATCAATGCGGCTGTTGCTGCTGGCCAGATGGCAGAGCCCCTCGAACTCCCTCACCCGCATCTCCTGGGGCCGCTCCTGCCACAGTTCCCAAAAACGCTGCAGGAAGCTGGTGTAGAGCGCTTCTGTATTCGGCCGGCTGAGGGTGGATTCGGTGTTCTCCCCCTCGGTTTCTTCCATGTTGAAGGCCAGATCTCGGATCCCGTTCTCCACGAAGAAGTGGAACATCGCCTCGGGATGGTGCAGCGCCTCCTCGGTGAGCACACTGATCACCTGGAAATGGATGCCCCGCCGCTGCAGGGCGGCGATGCCGCGCATCGTGGCCGCATGGCTGCCAAGACCGGTGCGGGTGCGCCGGTGGCGATCGTGCAGGAAGGCGGGGCCATCAAGACTCACGCCCACATGGATGCGATTGCGCTCGAAACAGTCGCACCAGGCGTCATTGATCACCATGGCATTGGTCTGCACCGACTGGCGGATCTCCAGTGGAGGACCCGCCCAGCGCGCCTGGGCGCTGCGGATGTGCTCAGCGGCCTCGTCGTAGAAGGCGATCGGCAGGGTAAGGGGCTCGCCCGCATGCCAGAGCAGCGTGAAATCCCCGCCCACGTAGGGGCTCTCCAGCACCCGCTCCAGGGCCGCATCGAGGATCGCCATCGAAAGGCGATGGCGATCGTTGCGGCTGGGGAGGTAGCAGTAGTCGCAGTCGAGGTTGCAGTAGGGGGTGGGCTGGATCACCAGCAACTCCAACGGCCCGTAACCCTCCGGATTCTCCGGCGAAGGCCCCTGCGGCCAGGCCTCAGTGGAGAAGCAGGCCGGAGCGCTCGGCCCGCCATCGCCCTGGCCGGAATCATCGCGGTGCCGGCTGGGTCCCGCCCGCCCGCTCACAACCGCGCCGGGCCCAGGGGCACCGACGGCCGAGCCCTCCACCGCTGGTGGGCTGCCGGCCGGAATCGGGAGGACGCTCACCAGGTCACCAGCGGTTCAGGAAGCCGCCGTTACGCCAGCCGCCGCCATTGCCCCAGCCGCCATTGCGGAAGCCACCATTGCCCCAGCCGCCGTTGCGGAAGCCGCCGTTGCCCCAACCGCCATTGCGGAAGCCCACTCCGGGGGCATTGGCAAACACCCAGGCCAGCTTGGAATCGGAGGAAGCGCCATTTCTGGCGTCTCCGGGGGCCTGCTCACGGAGCGCCTCGCTGATCCGGCGCAGCCGGGCTTCAACACTGTCGGCGGCGGGATCCGACTGGGGGCCCTGAAGGGCCTGGGCCTCAGGTGCCGAAGGACCACCGCCATGGCCCTGGAGCTGGGTGCCGCTGCTCGCCAGGCCGGCCGCGGAGGGATCCAGGGCGGCCAGCAGCAGCAGGAAACCGAACAAACCGGAGCGGGGGAAGGAAGCCATCGGAAGCGTCAGTCAGGTGAGAACGGAGAAGGGAGGGAACGGGCCGGCGGCAGCGAGGAAAGGCGCCCGAACGGCCCGCAGGCGTTGGCGCGGAGCTCAGGGGGCGGGCCTGCCCGCGGGCGCGGGCCCGAGCAGCAGCGGTTCGAGGTTGATCAGGTTGGCCTGGAAGAAGGCACGGATTTGATCGGAAGGAATGCCCAGCACCCCGTTGGGACCGACCCAGGGATCAATGCTGGCCACGGCATCAGGGCGCCCTTCCAGGTAGCCCACCTGCTGCTTGGCGATGGCGAGATTGACGATGTTGAGGAAATCGGAGCTGTTCTGCGGCACGATGCAGCCCACGCCATAGCTGGCATAGGGCTCCGAAGGCACCAGACGGGCGGTCATGGCACGGGTCTTGCGGAGGCCGGCCAGGCCGTTGGAATCGCCGAGCACCCCATCCACCTTGCCCTGCTTGAGGGCACTCACAGCGGCATCAAGACTCTCGAACGACACCGCCCGGGCAGCCGGCTGGAGCGTGGCGAGCGCATCGGCTCCCTTGGACCCCTGCACGGTGGCGATGCGGCGGCCCGCCAGGGAGGCGGCACTGCCATCGATGGCCGTCGAGCCGGTGAGCACCCGCAGGCCGGAGAGGCCGATGGGGATGGAGTAATCCACCACCATCTCCCGCTCCCAGCTGAAGGGAACGCCACAGGCCAGAGCAGCGCCGCCCGTGGCCACGGCCTGCACCATGGCGGCGGCATTGGGCACCGGCACGAAGCGGATCTGAACCTTGCCGCCCAGCTGGGAACTGAGTTCCTGATCGATCCGGCGCCCCACCTCCACGGCGTAGCCCACCGGTTGCCCCTTGGCATCGAGGCTCGCCAGGGGTGGGGAATCAGGGCTGCCCACCATCACCAGCTCACCGGTGCGCAGGGCCTTCTCCAGCACCGTTTCGGCCGATGCAGCCACGGGGAAAAGGGCGCAGGCCAGGCCAGCGGCGAGGGTGAACCAACGAAAGCGGCGGGGCCGCCGCGGCTGGAACACAGGGAGGTGGGCCCGGAGGCCGGACTTGATCACGGACGGCTCAGCCACAGATGGCTCGGATCACACCTCTGCAAGCTATGGAGGAGCACCCCGATGGTCAACCGATGGTGAAGCTCTGTGCGTCCGCCCCCCCCACCCGCCCCCGAGGGATCCGTGGCTGATGCGGCACCCCGGGCAGATCTGAGCGGAGCGCGATCGGATCGGCCCGATCAGACCAGCACGGGCTCGAAGCGCATGCTCAGATCCAGCCAGGGGGAGCGGGTGATCGGAGCGCTGCTGGAGATCAGATCGATGCCGGTGGCGGCGTAGGCGCTGAGCTGCTCGGGCCGCACACCGGAGGCCTCCAGCACGAGGGAGCCGGACCCTCCAGCCGCGGCCCGCTCGGCCGCCAGGGTGCGCAGACGCGGCACCAGGGTGATGAGCGCCTCTGGCGTGAACTCGTCGAGCAGCACCGCATCAGCCCCAGCGCGCACCGCCGCCTGCGCCTCGCTCTCGGTTTCGGCCTCCACGATCACCCGGGCCGGCCACGGAGCCCCAGCGCGCACCGCCGCCACCGCCGGAGCCACCCCACCGCCCCAGGCCAGGTGGTTTTCCTTGAGCATCGCAGCGTCATCGAGGCCGAGGCGGTGGTTGACGCCGCCGCCGCAGCGCACGGCGTATTTCTCCAGCACCCGCAGGCCCGGAGTGGTCTTGCGGGTGTCCGCCAGCCGCACGCCCGTGCCGGCCAGCTGGGCCACCAAGGCGGCGGTGGCGGTGGCGATCCCCGAGAGCCGCATCGCCAGGTTGAGGGCGGTGCGCTCCCCCGCCACCAGGGCGGCGGCCTGCCCCTCCAGGTGGAGCAGGCGCTGGCCGGCCTGCACCGGCTCGCCATCGGCCACCAGGAGCCGCACCGCCACGGCCGGATCCAGCAGCCGGAACAGGGGCTCCACCAGCACGCCGCCACAGAACACCCCCTCGGCCTTGGCGAACCAGGCCCCCCGGACCAGCCGTCCCGCCAGGGCGGGGGCCGTGAGATCACCGCGACCCAGATCCTCGGCGAGCCAGGCCCGCAGCAGGGGCTCGATCAGGGCGGCGGGCAGGGTCATGGATGCACCGGTGCCGCCAATCCCAGTCCCTGCCTTGGTGAGGTCCCGTGGGCTGGGGGAAGCACCCGAAGCTGACGCAGCGGATGGAGGAGGGCCCGCGGCACCGCGTGAAATGGGATCAAGTGACGACGCCATGACGTGCGGGGGCCGGTGGCGACCCAGTGAACCTGCCGCAGGCGGCAGGGAGCAGGAGCCAACCATGGCACCGGCCCCGAACAACCGGACCGCAGCCCATCACCCGATCCGGCGGCCCGACCCACCGTTCTGGAGGGCCACCAGCTCACTTGCCGATGCAGAAACGGGCGAACACCCGATCCAGCACCGCCTCGCTCACCTCCTCGCCGGTGAT
>Ga0209401_1000189_pt1 | contig 41992 bp, 51 predicted proteins | sample M_140807_MF_Meta_FD_187318 | JGI IMG/M metagenome (GOLD analysis project Ga0209401, IMG submission 187318) | Freshwater microbial communities from Lake Montjoie, Canada to study carbon cycling - M_140807_MF_MetaG (SPAdes) (version 2) | ecosystem: Environmental > Aquatic > Freshwater > Lake... | reverse complement strand
GTGCCGTCAGACACCATTGTCGCCCAATTTCCTACAACTGCCAAGAGGATTGCGGTGCCAGCCGCCGCGCTGTCAATCAGCACCACGTTGCTTGACGCAGACACCAAGGTCTGAGCCTGCAAGTTTTTAAATGTAATATATCTGCCCGACCATGCGCTTGCCGTGGGCAGAGTCACCGTACAGGTCGAGCCTGACTTGTTGTTGATAATCCAAGTCTCATTGTCAGCTACCGTAAAGTCAGCAGTTTTGGTAACAGGCGCTGATGACGCAGCGCTAATGGCCGCAGTGATAGCCGCAATGTCAACAATCGGCTGCACTTGCAAAGCCTCAATCTGCTTTTGCATTTCAGCAGTCTGAGATATTAAGGCAGAGCAACAGTCGCCCAATACGTCAGGCGCAGGCAAAGTGACTACCGGCGGCAGGGTTTGCAATTCTTGATTGACCGAGCGAAGCGCCGCATCGTAGGACGCAAGCAAAGACTCGGAGCTAAATGTAAGCCCAGAGTCATCAACAACAGCAGACGCAATGTTGTTGAGCGACAAGAAAAACAAATACCAAGCGCGATCAATCAGATTCGTGCGGGGGTCAATCAACGGCACGCGCGGCGGCGTGATCGGCGTTGGCGTAGCGTTAGGGCTAGGCATTTGTTGGACTCAAAATGAGTTCAGCGCCCATGATTGTAATTTTTACAGGGTCAGTGCCTGACAGTTCGTACACACGGTCACGCAGCTTTAAAGTCATGCCCAACCGACGCCAAAAAGTTCGGTGACCATACGCACCAATTTTGCCAACTGGCGACCAGTGTTCGTTGCTCCAAGTATGACCGCCGTCATCTGACCAGCGCAGCATGACTTCAGGGTCGTAACCGGGTGCAGCAAGATAAGACGTGGTTACTAAGTTGTACCCACTAATATCGGTATCCGACAGTTCGTATTGACCTAAAGGCTGAAAACCGTCCCCGGCCTCGGTAGTTAAAGTAACACCCGATTGCGTTGTTAAAAACGTCTGTACGTATTCAGCTACAAGGTCTAACCCTGACTCAGTGTCAATATTTTCGCTGTCGTACCCAGGGTACAGATTTAGTCCCACACCTGTTTCGCAGTCCAGTTGCAGGCTGTGATGCGCCGTACGCTTCAAATTGTTTTGGCCGGTTGGCAACGCCCGCCATGAGCGCAACCACTTTTGAATGCTGCCATTGTCCGAATAATCGTCCAAATCAAACGCATAGATGTTGCCGTTCTCAAAGTCGCCAACGACAATCTTGTTGTTGAACGCCATTTGGCAGTTACTGCGGTGGCGGGTAAATTCACCATTGTCAAAGCCCGCACGCTCATGCCAAGCTTGCGTTGCCGCGTCATAGACCCAACTGGTGTTGGCGCTAGGGAAAATCAGCACATAAAAACTGTGGCCGTCTTGCTGGTATGTGTACGCAATAGCGTCCGTCAAATCAGCGTATTGCTGAATCTGCCACTCAACAGCATGAGTAGAAATGCGAACGCCCGAATAGCCGTTGGCGCGGTAGACAATACCTTGACCCCGGCGGTCGCGGCCAAGCCAAAAAATGCCGTTGTCCATCTTGGCTATAGAAAAGGGAGCCGCGCAGCCTAACTCGTTAAACGCGCCTTGGATGCGTTGCAGGGGGAAGTCTGTAGCGCCAGAGTCGTACCAAACCTCAATCGAGTTTGTGCCAAAGGCCCACACCTCGCGGAAGTTGGACGTTACGGCCAGTAGACCATCAGGTGAGCCTTCGGTGCTGACAAACTCTAGCGGGTCAATGGATGTGCCGTCCAGCAACTGAGTTACCCACATCAATTGGCTGTTTGGTTGGTTGAACACAAAGTAGCCGTCTAGGTAACAGACAGTTGCAGCGCCGGGGAAGTCAGGGTCAGTGATCTGACCAAAAACGTTTGTGGTGTTGTTATATATGTAACTCGGGCCATTGGCCGCAATAAACAACTGAGTGCCATTGTCGGCCAAACTGACAGGGCCGGTGCCAGCTACGGTGCCAATCAGCGTAGCAGCGTACGCAGTAGTAATTTTGTACAACTCGGTGCCCGACACCACAAAGGCCGTGCTGTCGTTAGATGAAAACGCCCACAACCCTCGAACGGGGCCGGTGCCTACCGTTGAAAGTAAGTTCAAGCCAGGCGCTCGGTTTAGAAAGCCTGGTTCCTTGCCTGCCTCTGGCACGATCTCGGGAAACAGGTTCACCATGCGGGCATCCGCAGCATTGACGCTACGTGCTACATAGGTTGAACCAAGGATGGGCGTTTTCATTAAGCCGCAACTGCTTTGATAACCGCAAAGTTAAATACGGGCGTTTCTGTAGTCGTGCCGCCAGTGGTGCGGAATGTGATGTTAAAACTACCCGCTGCCACCGCAGTGACCATCAAGTCGTACAAGTCAGTGCCTGACTTTTGATTCAAGATGACAACATCAGTCGCCGCCACAGTGCTGTTGGTCACAGTAAAAGTTGCCGCCGTCGTTGTTCCTGCCGCGCTAAACATAGTAATTGCGCCTGCCGTCTTGTTAAGCGTTACGCCCGTGGTGCGGCTAGTTAATTGTGTAACCGCACCGCCAGCGCCTGTGGCATAGCCTACACCAGCCGTGCCAGATGAAGTGACTGCACCAGTTACCGCTAGACTTGTGCCTGTAGCTGCACCGATTACAGGCGTAACCATAGCCATACTGGTGCTAGTACAAGCGCTGATATTGCCACTGGCAACCGTACCCAAAGCGGGCGTCACCAATGTGGGGCTGGTAAACAGCAGCGCGTTGGTAAGCTGTTTTGTGGTGCCACCTTGCACAATTGGCAAGACATCACCAACGGCAGCAGCAGTTGCGACGGGAAGAGATGAGATTGCGATAGTTGCCATGTTAGTAGTTTCCTGCGTAAATGTTAAAGCGTTGACGAGTCGCCACAATGGCGTAAGGCATAGACATCACATCGTCAGGGTTGTTGATGCGTTTCAGATTGCGCTTGCTGGTCATAGCAATGCGCTGCACTTGGGGGCTGGGCTCCACGCCAAACTCAGGTGCGATCTCGCAAGCCAAGTTGTAGGTAAAGGCACGCAAGTAACCCGGCGGGAACAAGATATTGGTCGCCAAGTTGGCAGGCTGGGTTAACTCTTCAACGCTGATAAAGTGCCACTCCAAGTCCCGTGTGGGCTTGGGGTATATGTACATATCCACATCAGGATACGTCATGTTGATAAACAGCACTTGCGGGTACGTAGACGTAACCGTCTTAACAGCAATACCATCGTACTGCTGCTGATTGATCATTTTTATGCCAAAGCTGACGTTGGTGCCTGGGTCGCGGTAGTAGGTCGCGTCATCCAGCAAGATGGGCCGGTTGCCTACGAAATTGCCTGTTGGGCCAAGGGTACGGTTGATAAAGCCAGCAGGCCAAGTAAACACCTGGTCTTGAGTGCTGAACACCGACAGCCGCTCAGTATTCCAGCTATCAATCATTTGGTTTAGCGCCATCAAGCTATCTTGCGACACTGAAGCAGAAGTAGTTTCGCCTTCAGCCAGCACACCAAGCAATCTTAGTGCTCGGTTAATCTGTTCGCCAGCGGTATATGTCGCCATGACTAGGCTCCTTCGGGTTCGGTTCTACGACGGCGCTTTACTTCCAGTGCGTTAACAGGAGCCGCCTCGGTGACTTGGGGCGTATCCTGAGTATATCGTGTCCAGCCGTTTTGTTCATCGTATTCGGCTTCAAGTTCCATAGTCGCCACTTTGCGGCCATGAACGGGGTGAGCGAGGTATATTTCCATAAATGAAAGGGGAAGTTTTTGACCTCCCCTTCCTCTTACGCTTGTGCAACGTGAATCAAAGCAAAATTCAAAGTCAGCGCCTCAGACAAGCTGCCTGCGGATGCATTTGAAATTACTACGGTAAATGATCCGGCAGCGACAGCGGCCACCGAAAGCAAATACGTTCCCGCCGTGGCTGCGCCGCTTGCTAATGCCACAATTGGAACATCATAGGCACTTACCGCACTATTTGTCACAACAAAAGCTACTTCAACACCGGCGGCCAAAGCAGCATTGTTTGTCACAATTTGACCAACAGACGCGTTAATAGTTACGCCAGTAGATTTGCTTGTAGCTTGAGTAACAGTTGAAGGCGCCGTAGTAGAACTTCCAGTGTTATATCCAAGCTGCCCACTTCCAGCAAGGGCATAAATTGTTGCTGAACCTTTGAGGTCTTGGTCTTCAAAAGCAACACCAATAGATTTTGTATTTGCCATAATTATTTCCTTATAGAACGGGGCCGAAGCCCCATTCAGGTTTAGGCTATGCGATACACAGTGTATGCAGCATCGCCGGTCTTGCGGAACAAGAATTGTCCCGCGCCACTCACACCTGCCGCACTGCCAGTAATAGCAACAACCAAGTTGCCAACCGCAGTAATGCCAGTTCCCACAGCCATAGTAATTAGGCCAGTTGAAGTGCCTAAATTAATAACTGTCAAATCAAACGTGCTGTTAACTTTTGCGTTGGTGAACACCGCATCAATTGCCGCAGCAGTTGGGAACGTGTAGGTTGCCGCTGTGGTAGACGGATTGCCCACCAAGATACCGCCCGTGGTTTGTGCAACGGTCAGAGTGGCCGTAGCAGTCGCCGTATTAGGCGCTGCTTGAACGCCCATGATGATTTCATTGGTGTTGCCATCAGTAAACTGATATCCACCGCCAGAATTAGGAATAGCCATGATAAATTTCCTTTAAAAAGAATTGATTAACCCCAGATGCGGCAAGCCATCTGTGGACGAATGGTGCTAAAGCCATACAGTACGTCAATACGGCAAGGCATACGGTCATTGTTGATATCGTACTGGCGCACGACACGCAAGCTGATTCCGTTATGAACCGCACGGGCGGCCATGTCAACACCCTGGGGCAGCAACAAGTCAGCAGTAGCAAACGTAATGGCGTCCTTGTGGTAAACCAAGTTCTGTGCGTAAGCAGTAGAAGCGGTGCCAACGAAAGTCACAACAGCGCTAGATTGTGGCAGAGCAGTCATGGTAGCCAATGCGTGAGCAGCGGAGTACATGGGAGCCACAGTCACAGTCCAAGTGCCAGAGACAGCAGTAGCATCAGCCAAAGCCACAAACTGGAACAACGAACCCGTGGTTTCACGAGTTTGCGGATTTACAGAAGAGCAAGCTGCAATGGTAAAGACATCACCGGCCTTGATGGTCGTAGTAACCGAGGCTTGCGACAGGCTCAAAGTGGAAGAGCCTTCGGTAGTCACCGTGGTGCCAACCGTGGTAGCAGCCGTAGCATCACGCGAACCAGTGGTGAACTGCTTGATGGATTGGCTCATGTTGATTTCTTCAAAACCCAACACGCCAGTGCCCATCATGCCGTTTTTAAATTGGCGAGACACGGTGTCGGTAGGATTAAACAAACCTTTCATGCCTTCAACCAAGCCAGCGTTTGCAGCGGGGTTAACCGTTGCATAGCGGGGCGACATTACAGCAGCGTTTTCGTTCAGCTTTTGCTGCGCTTGCAACAAAACCAAAGAAGTAGCTGGCGTAGTGCCTGGAGTGCCGACAGTGTTACCAATAGTCTTAAAGCAGTTAGCAACGTCAGCATCAATGCTGGAGGCCAACTGGCTGATACGTGGTTTCAATACACGCTCTGCAAAGTCGTCCAACTGCATGGTCAATTCAGCGGAAGTGAAGTTCACGCCGATATGCTTTTGCGAGGCGACAGTCAAAGTGGTGAACTGCTCGTTGTCGTCCTGAACTTGCAGGGCGGCACCGTCAGTGACCAAAGCGCGGTCAGGGAGGCGAATACGCAGAGTAGAACCAATCTTGGCACCTTCAACAGCAAAGCTGTCGTCGTACTGACGGTTTACGTTACGAGTGATTACCAGGTTGTTCTCGAGGATTTCGAGAGCCTTCCGAGTAATCATGTCAATGGTTAGGATACTATTAGCCATGAAAAAAGTCCTTAAAAAAAGTTAGCGGTTTTGCGCTTCCCACTTCTTCCGTTGTCGTGCCCTTTCGGCTTCAATCCACTGCGAGGCCGTCATGGTCTTATCTGACCTGGGGTCTGTAGTGTCATAAGCCGGTGATCCAGTGGATCGGGCAGTAACAGGCGAAATCGGCGCTGGCGCGGATGTCGTACGTTTCATTGGTGGATCAGACGCCAATTTGGCCTCAATCTTCCCAATTTCCTTTGCCTGTGCAAGCGGGGCTAGGCGAGATATACGCTCTGCATCTTTGGGGTTAGTTCCAAGGTAGTAAGCTAACTCAGGCCCAACATCCGAAGACCGAATCGTATCGGCCATCACATCAGTAATTGGCAACTTGGGGTTGTATGCGACTTGTTCAAAGTCATCATACTTAGCGCGGGCTTCCTCTTCCAGATCGTGATAACTCTCAAGAACTTGCGAGTGCTGCTTGGCCGCTTCGCGCTGCGCGATCAATTGTTCGGCCTTTTGATAGGCCAACGCATCGGCGTAAGCCTCTGGCGTTTCAAACTGATCGACAGACTGTGCTGCCGGAGCCCTCAAGGTTTGCGTTTCCGCAGTCCTCTGTGCTTGTTCCCGTTCCCACTTTCGTTGCTCTCTTGCGAGGCGTTTTCCAATAGCTGCATCAAGTTCCTCTTGCGAGAATGTCTTGGGTGCTTCTGCTTCCGGCGCAATAACTTCGGTTTCAGGTGCAGCCGTTGCCACCTGTTCCGGCGCGGGGTCTACTACCGCTAGGTTTTCTTCTGACATTTTTCGATTCCAAAGAATCCCTGGTGATCGCACCAGTACGTTGTTTTCAGCATTATGCTGGAATTTATATCACTTTGCGTTGGTCATTTTAATTAATTGGTGTACCAAACACATATATGTCAGCCGTAGCAGCAGCGCCTTGTGCAGTTGTTAGACTAAAATATAAAATTGGGTCATTATGCGTAGCAAGGCCGCCGACATTGGTTTTGGTTAAAGATAAAAATGCAGTAGCCCCGCTAAGTACGGTTGTATACGTTTGGGCGGCAGCAACATAAGGAGAACCGCCTTTACTGGGCGATGGGTAAATGCCGCCAACAGCCGTTGTCAAGGCTGTACTAGCATTTATCATAACAATATCATCAATCCGATAGTTTGTGTAACCGCCTACCAAGGTAATAGGAATTGCTTGATCTGTTGTAATATTAAAGTTAACGCTCTTTAATATACCAATTAAACTTTGTGTGCCTGGAATAATGTTTGGCAATCCAAAAGCTTGTTGAGTAAAAGCTGTTACAGGGACATCTACGTTAATGTTTCCATATTGATAAACATTTGTTAGCCCCGATTGAACAGTTATTCCCAAGTAGCAATAACTTCCATACCCAACTACGTTGTTGTTTAAAGTTAATTCAGCGGATTGGTCGGTAACATATACAGCAGAACAATAGCTTGGGTCGGATGGCGATACATTTAAAATATTGTAAGAGGTAAAAGTATTTCCTATAACATTGCTTGCGTACAAACCAGCCAATAAAATAGGCGTACCAATATGAGCTAAAAAGTTATTATTTGCAATAATACTAGAATGACTTGAAAAACTGCCACTACTAGAATTTACATTGATAGCGTGCAGACCAGTACCTTCCCCGTTAAAAGTGTTTCCAGTAATATTGATGTAAGAAGATTGTGAATTTACAGGGCCTATATTGATAGACTGATATTTAGCGACATCAAAAAAATTGCCAAAAATCCGCAATTGAAATGCTGGGTCAGCAGGAGTATTATCAACTAAAACAGAGCTATTGCTGTGGGAACTAAGATAACATCCTGTCATATCTAAGTCTTCAGAGTCTGTAATTTGCACACCGTACTGCGAACCAACACAGTCAGTGATATTTAACGTAACATTACCCGTGCTTGGGGTAAAAGTTACGGGTCTAGCAAAAGCAGCATCTCCAGTAAAAAAACAATCTCGAATTGTTGTAGATGTAACAATGCCTAGCGTTGGTAAACCTTTTAACAAAAGTTGGGCAATGCCTTCTTGAGCAGCCGAATAATCATTATCCCAAATACCATAAAAATGGCAATTTTCAACTATTCCTAATGAACCTGATTCAAATACAAGTTGGTAGGGCAAGCGCCATATCCACACATTACTGATGATGGCTTGTTGTGACCCATACAAACGAATATGAGCGCCTGATGTAGCCAAATCAGGCAATGAATTTATACCTTTTGTGTAATCACCCGAGCCATGTTTAAACCACATATCGTAAATGCAAACATGGCCGGAAGCTGAAGTAGCGCCACCAAAGACAAGCGTATCTCCATAATTACCGGTTCTTTTAATTAGTGTCGAATTAGAACCACCACCACGCAATGTTTGATTCGGAAAACCATACAGTGTTGAACTTACAAAATATACCCCATTGTTAAAAATTACAGTCCCATTAACACCGGCTGCGTTTAGCGCGGCTTGAATGGCAGCGGTATCGTCTGTTCCTCCATCACCAGTTGCGCCAAAATCTTTAACGTTAATAATTTGGCGTAATTTAGTCTGCACCGTCATTGGTACAGCGCCGGTTCCGCTTTGGATAAAACCAACTAAAGAAGAACCAGAAGACGCTGCAAAAGCGGCGTAAATTCCGCTTGCATTGCCGGTCACATTGTCGTATGTACCAATCGTAACTGCAACGGATGTCTTTAGAACAAACTTGTACGCAACAGCATCAGTAAGCCAAATTTCACCGCCAGAGGCAACACGGCCTGCTGAGTCCAACACAATAGGGTTGGTATGGGCAACATTACCCGCGCTAGTGGTGTACGTTGTTTGTGGCGTTGTAGTGCCTGCTGCGTAAGTGTAAACAAGACCGCCAGAAAGAATGACACCGTTATTGTCAAAAAACTGTGCGCCAGCCCCTGCCAGCATTGAAAGATTGACGGTCATAATTTATTCCCTTACGCGCTAATTGCGGCAACTTTATCTTGAAAAGCCTTAACGCGAGTTTGCAATGCAGCTTCTTGTGCTTCCAGGGACGCGCTGCGGATGTCAAGAGCTGCTTGTTGTGAAGCCAAAGCAGCCGCTTTGCTATCCGCAGATGTTTCGCGTTTGGCAACTTCAGATTGGCGGGAAGTCAAATCAGCGTTTACTTCTTTTTCCCGCGCCGCTAATTCTTTTTCTTTGGCGTTGGCCGCAGCTAAAGAACTTTTGGCATCATCCAATGCTTGCTGGGCCGCCGCTTGCGTACTTGCAGCGCTTATTCTAGCGGCGGCAAGTTCCTCTGCCGCTTTGGCTCGGTCAGCTACGGCATTTTCAGCCGCAGACAAAGCACCCTGGCGGGTAGCCAGTTCATCACGCAAAGCCGCCATATTGGCAAGGTCGATAGGCAACTGTTTGGTAAAATAATCAACGTAATTTAGTGCCGCAGTGTCATTAGATATTTGCATGATGACCTCTTAGGAATAGTAAGTAATGTTCAGCTTCGCACTGGCCGTTTGCTCAATGAACTTGATCTGAGTCAAGTCGCCATCGTATTGCAAAGTGACACCGGCAGCAAGGGGCATCCCAACCGAAGCGGTAGGTGCCACGCCGTCATCTCGCCAGCGAACGGCTTGAGTCTCAGGCGTAATGATAGCAATACGGGGCGACCCCGCAAGGCCAGCAACGCTTCTCTGGGGTACGGTCAAGGCCGTAGCTGCGGACAAGCTGGTTATCTGCTGGTAGCCCAGGACAGATGTGATAGCTTTAAGATTGAGCGCCATTAGAATCTCCTTCTTTCAGTAAATGATCTTAACTCAATATAGAGTTGCGTTACATAAGCAGGCACGGATTCAAAAAACCCGCCGCTAAAAAAACTGCCGCCATAAAAATTGTTCATGGAATTTTACTCTACCCATTGTTGCTCGGTTTGGCTCCATGACCAATTGCCTTCTGGCTGTACTGGACGCACTACCCACCCTGGTGGATACCACCATACAACCTCGTACCCTTCTGCAACAGGGTTCGGTGGATAGTCAACTTCTATCCAGCCTTCAGTGCCATCTGTATCGGTTTTGGGAATTGAGCCAAGTTTTGAATAGAGCATATTTTTTACTGGTTAAAAAATGACCCCATTGGGGCCACAAAGTTTGCTGTGTACCTAGCAACACCTTTAGTAATACGCAAGTCATCAATATACCCGTTTAGCGGAGTAGTGCCTGTTCTACTGGCTCCAACGTACAAAATATTGGTTTGATTAAAGTTATCTGTTACCGCGCCACCACTTGTAGCATCTGCTGTTCCGTTAAGATAAATTACTAAATTACCTGCGCCGCTACCAGATCGAACTACGGCAAAGTAGTACCATGTACTAGCAGATAATGCCGTGGCTCCGGTCAATGATGTAGCTGTGTAAGCAAATTGCAATGCATTTCCAGATGTTATGCCAACACTCCAACCCGTAGAAGCTGCGCCCTTACTAACAATAGAATATGCAGTTCCAATAACGTTAACGTAAACCCATCCTTCAATTGTAAAATCACCAGAGTCAAATCGCAAACTAGTTTTATCTATTGTTGTTAGCCAAGCACCGCTTCCGCTAAACGCCATTGAACCCGTGCCATACTTTAAAACGCTAGTAGAAATCTGTGAAGTCCCAACAGTTACCAAATTATTCTGCATGGCATTATCAAAAATACCAGCATTGGTAAATCCAAGCAATAATGATGTTCCTGATATAGCGGTTAATGGCGCGGTAGGTGGTGTAAATGCAGTTGTATAAACTGCTGTACCTTTTACTATTCGTAGATTTGAAATGTAACCTATGGTGTAGGCCGCAGTACCGCCAATTTTTGCTGTTCCAGTAGCGTTTAGTGAGCCAGCAAGCGCAGCGCTGTAGCCTTGAACTCCATTTACAAAAATCTTTAGTGTTCCACTTGTCCTAACTACGGCTACATGATTCCAAACATTATTCGTTATTGCAACTGTTGATGTGGGAGTAGTACCATCATAAAAATATGGGAAATTAGATGCGTCAACACCCAAAGCCCAAGGAACTGCTGTAGCAGAAACTCTAGCGTCAACTACAATACCATTTTGTGCTGCTGGTTTATTTATCCAACATTCAATTGTAAAATCTCCAGTTCCAAACTGATAAACAGCATTTGCAGGCGCAGACAAAGAATCAGATGTACCACCAAAATATGCAGACCCCCCATCAACAGCGGTTGTGTATGGCGCAATTGAACCAAAAGGATTTATTGAACCCTGCGTAGTTGTGCCATTTCTAGTAATTGTAAAATTATTAGAACTGCTATCAATAAACGTATTGTTTTGCGCTCCATTAGTCCCATCACCATGCAACAACATGGAAACGCTAGTCCAATTTGCATCAAAAGCAGGCCAAGCAGAATAAATAAGTTGCGCCACTTCAGACTGTTTCCAAATACCATACGCTGCCGTGCTAGACGAAGCAGCAGCCGTAGAGGATAGGATTGAACCCTTGTACCTAGTAGACATTAGCTTATTGCTTCGTAAGATGTTGTAAAAGTAATTGAGTTTGCAGTCCCAGAAGTAACAGATATGGATGTGCCTTCTTGCAAATAAAACGCAGTGCTTTTATCTACCACTACAACAGCAGAATTTCCAGGAACAGGAACTTGAAAAATAATGGGGTACGCTGTACCACCAGAAGGCGCAGACCCTTGGGCAACAGCCCCGTTCGTATAAATAGAAACAGTAGCATTAGCGGTAGTGCCGGTTACGTTTGCAGCCACCACGTTGTCTATTTTGTTAACTACGCCAGATGATGCTGCATTGGGCAATAAAACAACAGCAGTAGTTCCGCTTGGCGTGTAGTAGGTCGTATTGCCGTAAATTGAAGTTACGTTTACTATGTTTGGGTTTGCCATAATTAGTATCCAAAGATCATTGCCATTGCAATACTTTTGCCTGTTGTAATGCCCGTAGCCGCTGCCCAGGTTGCCGTGGTGCCGTTGGATGTCAAAACATAAGTGTTTGCGCCAATAGCCAAGCGGGTTGCGCTGTTTGCGCCATCGCCAATAATTAGATCGCCCGCAGTTGTAATAGGCGACAAAGCATTAAAGGCCGCGCTGGCTGTCGTTTGGCCTGTGCCACCATTAGCAATCGGAAGCGCCGTTCCCGAATAGGTAATTGCCAAGGTGCCCGAAGTAGTAATCGGCGACCCAGCAATAGACAAAAACGCTGGAACAGTTGCAGCAACCGAAGTAACCGTTCCGCTACCACCACCGCCGCCTGACGAATTAATTGTCTGGTTGGGCCAAGTACCTGTAATTGTTACGTTGGTGCCTGCCACAAGGGCCGGAGTGGCGGTGCCCGTGCCGCCGTTAGCAACATCCAAAAGTCCAGAAAACGAATGATTGGCATTCCACGCCGCAGCGCCTTCAGTGGTAAAACTACCGTCCGCTGCTGTGCTGTGGTTAATGGATAGCGTCATGCTAAGAAGCGCAGTTTATAGAGCGTGGTCAGGTACAACTCAACAATGTTGTCGATCAATTGTTGAATTGACGAGTCATCTTTGTCGCAGACTTCGTAACGGCCTTTTTCAATCTCATCAAGCTGGGCCTGCAAGAACTCAATAATGTTTGTGGTCTTCTTGGCCGCTGGGATGGCGATAGGGCCAATCAATCCATGACGGCCTTGGTAGGCTTCAGCAAAAGCGTCAGCCACATCAATTACGCTGTCGTAAAACGTCTGTAAGGCAACGTGCTTGGAGTAGCTGCGGGTGTTAAGGTGTACTGAATGAGCCACATTGCGGCCTAAGAACAGTAGCCCCATTAATTGTGCGGCGGTCATTGTGGCTGCTCCATCGGTAGCATAGGCTGTGGCATTTCAGGCATACCCTCCATACCTACGTCCATCTGCTGCTCTGGCATTTCAGGAATACCGCCAATTTGACCATTAGACTCCATTGCAGCGGCCACTACACCCATAGCAATGTCTTGAATCTGTTGCTCGTTCATGCCCGCTTGCGTAGCAGTGATGCGCTGTGTCTCAGCTTGGTAAGCCTTAATCTCAGCCTCGTAATCCTTGCGGCGTTGCTCTTGCATCTCAATGGACTTGCCCACGTTTTGGATCATCTGGTGCATCTGCTCCATTTCCTGACCCATAGCCTGCATCTGCTGCTGTGCGGCTTGCAATTCTGGGTTTTCGTCGGCGTCGCTCATTAACTTGGGGTCAATAGTCTTGGCAAAACGCTTTGCCATCTCTTGGGCGCCAGGCCAATCCATGTTCTTGACAAACAGGTCACCGGCCACTTGCCATAGCTGCGGGTTACCCTGCAACAGTTGACCCATAGCCTCCAGCGCCTCTTGGCGCTTGGTTGCGTAGCCTGGGCCGGTGGTAGCCACCACATCGTACTTGCCCACGCCAGGGTTGTAAATCTTGTCAATCACAATGCCGTTTTGATCCACGATCTTCTTGACCGGCTCGGCCTGCATTGGGTCAATCTTGACCATGCTAGTTTCGCCGTCCTCACCAATGATGCGGGCGATGCGCTGTGTGTCGTAGATTTTGGGGATCAGGTCAATCAGTTGGCGGGTCAGATACCGCACACCACGGGCCAAGTTGTCGCCAAAGTGGTACGTCCCAACATCACCCTCGCGCTGACGCGCAAGAATCGCCCTTCCCGAGCGTTCGTTGGATGTCATGCCCAAAGAAGCGTTATATTGGCCGGTGGACGCTTTAATGTCCTCAGAAGCGCCTGCTTTGGCTTGCAACAGCCCGCTGGAAGCCATTGGCGGCTGCGCCCGCTGGGGTAGTGGTAGCGTAGCGCCTGCGCCGTCTGTAACGTCTGGATTTACTTCCAAATACGGCCAATTGGTCGTGTTAGCGGTCTTCCATTGATTCTCATAGCCCTCAAACTGACCGCCGTAGCCGATAAATGGTGCTTTGGGTGCCAAAGCCAGCATCTCTGCCTCTTGGGATACCCAATAGTTGTACATCCGCTGGGCATCTTTGGCGTTTCGCACCAAGCCGGACACATACAGGCGCCCGTCAACCTCAAATTCGTTGCCCACAATACGGACAATCGGGATGTATTTGCCTGCCCACTCGCGCTCTTCCAAGATTTCGTAACCGTTTATCTTGCAATACTTGATGCGTGGCCGGTCAGACTGCCTAGACTTCTTGGGCTTGCCATACATGGCCCGCAATTGCTTGTCTTCAGGCGTTCCCTCAAAGGCGGTGGCGTTGCCAGGGTACAAATTAAGCGTTGCCTTATCGTAATCGACGTAGTAGTAGTCCGCAACGCGAATGGTGTCCTCATTGAGCCACTGAGACAAGTTTTGATCGCCCACACCCAGCGTTTGCAGGGTGGTAATGGGCGCGGAGTCAGGGTACATCCGCTGGTAATCGTCTTTGCGGATGTCCTCGGTCACAAAACAATACTTGGCGTCGGCGCCGCAAGGGTCTTGGATTGCCGGGTCCATGTAAACCGAAAACGAATTGCGAATCCGGCCAATTTTGATGTCTTGGTCAAAAGTATTGTCGTCGCAATACTCGGTCAGGATTCGGAAGTAGCCTTCTCCGTAGGAGACTTGGTTTTCGCAGGCGGTGTCGTAAGCGACATCTGCATCCGAGATGTATTCAATATGCCTGACCATGCCGTTGAAGACTTGGGCAACGTCAACGTCGGCCTTGTCGTCGGCTGGAATAACTTTGCCTGTTGGGCGGTTTTGTCGTTGGTCATTAGTTACTTGCCGAACGTGCTGCGGCAGTTTGTTAATCGTAAGGCACGGGCGGGCGTTGATTGTCTGCCCCTGCACCGCGCCGCGAGTCGCCAGCACATCAGCAGGCCACTGCCAGTGATTGTCAGGGCTTCCAGCGTAGAACTTCAGGTCGTCAATCTCATCTTCGCGGGACTCAGACAGCGCTGATATTGCCATGTCCAAGCGGCTGCGGGCGGTTGCTAGTATGTTGGAGTCGTCGTCCTTCTTACCGCCACCGTTAGCGACATTTCCTACCGCCACCATGCCGGTGTAATCAGCCATTATTTCTTACCTTTTGGGGCTGGGGCGCTGCGCTTAACGGCGTAAGCAATTGCTACGGCTTGCTTGACCGGCTTGCCGGCGGCAACTTCGGCCTTCACGTTCTTACGAAAAGCCTCGGGTGTTTTGGATTTAACTAAAGGCATTATTTCTTCTTCGCCGTTTTAGCCGAATCTTTAAAGTCTTTGGCCGAAGGCGCTGCCTTTGTGCCAGGCTTGTTCATCTTCTCTTTGCTGCCAGCAGCAATACGCGCTTGCTTGGCGTGAATGTTTGCGTAGAGGCCAGGTTTTGTTGCCATAATTTAGCATTTCCATCGTTTAAGGGCTGCTTTAGCGCGTTCGCCATCTTTGGCGTTGGCCGCTACTGCGCCCATTCTTGCACAAAATGAATCCTTGCGGCCCTGATCTGCCTTGGTCTTGGGATTTGGGGCTGGCGCTTTAAGATTGGAGCCGGTTGCCGCGTTGTACTTCTCGCGCCCCTTGGCCGTCAAACCAGCGCCTTGAGATGTGGGCAGCTTCTCGCCTCGTCCAACAGATAAAGATACTTTTTTCATGAACCCATCCATGAAGTGTTTGAACTGCTGCCCTGCGAATTAATCCTGCGGGACGGCTCAGTATACTCGCGGTGAGCAACAGGAAAAGCAAACGTCACGCACAGCGCGTCAGCGGCGTCCGGCGATGCTAACCCTCTTGCTCTCATCTCTTTTTTCCCCTCTAGGAAAATAGTACCCGAAGAATCCGGTTTCTTAGCCGGCCCAGTTAAATCTGCCCTCAACTGCCTGTCAGTAGGAATACTAGCAGATTTTAACCAGTTCCTCATATCATTCCACATTTCAGCGCGTTTATTGCCAAACGCAATCGGGTGCTTGGCCTTATTCCCAAAGTTAATCCCTCGAACTTTATACCGCTGCTCGGTCAGCCGGTCAAGTATCCCGTACCCCAGCCCTCCCTCATCAATCACCGTCAAGGTCGGCTTGTATTCCTCAATGGCCTCAATTACCCTGCCCACTATGGTCATAGTATCTTCGCCCTGGTAACGCTTGATGGCCACCAGGTCGCGCCCCTGCCTCACAACAATCACAGTCGCATCGGCGCCGCCCCTAGCTGGGTCAACCCCCACAATAATGGGAGCTGTCATATCCTTGTACTTAGGCCTCTTCATGGCATCATCAACCAACGTCGGCCCAATGAACTGATCTTCCCCAGCCGAGGGAAACTCTCCGTAAACCTCAATCTTGGCCTGGCTGGAGTTCTCGCCATACTCAGCAATAATTTGCTCGTACACCGCCTTATCGGTATCCTCCACCGTCCTAGCGTCCACTACCCGCGACTTCCAAAACGCTCTCTTGGCGTTAAAGCACTCAAAAAAATACCCGCTGTTGCGCCGCGGATTGGAGAACGCAAACCAGTACCTGTCCGGCGTGTTCTCGGTAAAGAATCCTGCGCCCACATCCCAGATCGCATCTGGTATGCCGCTACTCTCGTCAAAGATCAGCATCATGCCGTCTTGGTTATGCACACCAGCGTAACTGTCAGGATTCTCCTCCGACCACAGCTTGCCCTCGCAGGCCCAGTACCTGGTGCCCTTCTTCAAGTCCTTCTCAACAATGTCAGTCAACCACTTGGCAGGCACCAGCTTGGTCGCGCTTATCTCCCACCAGTGCGAGTTAATCAACATCGCTGACCACTTAGTCAACTCGGCCCAGGTCACCGACCTCAACTGATTCTCGCTGTTCGCGCTAACCACCACCGAGCCGCCAATGCGGGTGGTCAGCATCCAAAGAACCAGCCAACTAACAAGCGCTGACTTGCCAATACCTCGTCCGCTGGATACTGCTTCCCTAATAGTGTCAAAGTTAACCTTGCCCTGCTGCGCCTTAATGTGCTCAGTCACATCCCGCAGCACCTCCCGCTGCCACTTCCTCGGGCCTGTAAACCGCGCCAACGGCGTGTTCTTCACGCCCCAAGGAAAAGCATACATCACAAACGCTTCCAAGTCATCCGCAACAGCCGGTGACCATAACTCGGTCATCAGCTTCTGTTCCTCTTCACCTCGGTAGATGGGCAGTTGCATAGTGGTTTCTTGGTTAAGGTTTTAAAAAAAATAAAAATTGTTCGTGGACGTGCCGTTTCCGTGGCCATTTGCCGCCGGCCCTACCCGGGGGGGGTCGGGCGCGGCAGGGCCAGCGGACAAGGCCGGTGGGTAGGGTTATCCACAGGTATTGCACAGGCCTAACAACTTAACATAATGCCTGTCGTATAAAGTAGAGCAGAATCAGACAGGGTTATCAACAGGACGCGGGGTGACATCGGTTACGTTGTCCAGCGTCAGCACCCGTGCCTTGGCTGCCTCAAGCGCGTCGATCACGCTGATGCGCTCGTCCCTCACCGTCATGTCAATGCGGTCACCGTAAGTGCGCGGCTTCAGCTTGGACGCGATCCACTTACGCGCATCCACTTGCATACGCTTCTGCTGCACCCAGGCACTAGCCATAGCGCCCTCTAAGCCCTCTGGCATAGGCTCGTCCGACAGTTGCAGTATCTCGTCAGCCAGCCGGTCTGCGCGGTCTTGTACGGCCTTCTCGTAGGCCGCGGCTATCTTGGCATCTTGCGCCACCATTGCATGAAAGCTGACCCACGTTGGCATATCGTCCTGGCGCAGCACCGTCGATAGCGCCTTGCCGCTGGACACCTGGCCCACGATCTCAAGCCAAACTGGATGCTCCGGTGGCCATTTCGCTGGTCTGCCCATGATTGCACCGTTTTTTGTCGTCTTTTCAGCCAAAGTCTTCATCATTACCCTCATGCGTGTGCGTAATCGTTAAAAATCTATGCAAAAAGCGCATAACCTTACCTATCCCCACTTACCGCACAAACGCTTTAGTGTCGAACAGCTTGGGCAGTTTGCTTGGTGTCGTCATATCCAGATCGTTTTCCATATCCTCAAACCCGCTAGGCCCACCGACCTTAACCAGTTTGCTGTCAGGCCATTGTCGCTTGATCTCGCTGATTTTGCCATCTGCCTGGCGTGCCATGATTATCGCAATCTCTGCTGCCGTCCAGACTTCCCTGTCCGTGGAGCATGGCCACTGCTGGCAGTAAAGCCGTTTAGAGGCCTCATCTGGCACGATAACGAAAACAGTACCATCTGCCTGCTGGTGCTCAATCTGTCGCAGATTAGGCAGTTCTGATACGTTGTTGGCACCAGCCCAAGCCTCCATCGCATCGTAAGCCTTGCACATACCCCTGACCGCCTTGTCCAGCTTTTCATCGTTGCGTTCTTCTTGGGCCTGCCAAACCCGCTCCAGTTGCAGCCACACCTTTTCCCGCAGCTCGGTATCCACCAACCAAACCAGCCTATCAATACCCCACTTCGCATCATGGGTATTCTTTCGGTTTGCCAGCTCCACCATGACAGCGTTTTTAAACACCTCAAACTTATCCGCTGGATATGCTGGCATGGTCGGCTGAGTAATCGCCAAAGATTTAAGTTTTTTAGTCACCACTTGGCACCGCCTTTTCGGGCATTTGGAAATGGGACAAATGGGAGCGTATATAAAGAATACGCTCTCCCATTTGTCCCATTCTCGCCAAATTGATGCTTATTGACCATTTTGTCCATTTGTCCATCCATTTGTCTTCCATTTGTCCTCCATTTGTCCCATTTGTCCATTTGTACCATTTTGACGTTTTTCCTCTCAATCGTCCATTTGTCCCGTCCATTTGTCCCATTTGTCCCATTGCCAATTACGTAAGCAATAAAACGCCCTAAAAGTCGCTATCATTTTGGTCACCATCGCTCCAAATCACCCAAACAAACGGATCAAAAACCTCCACCCTTTTGGCGTTCTGAAGGCTCTGCACGCACCTTGTAAAGCGCCTTTTGATGCCTGTTTTGTCGGTTTGGGCGGCTGAAAAAGCCTCCATCCACTGTTCCACGTGGATCGATTTATTGCGCTTTCCGTCAATTAAACGCATCTCTCCATGCTCTCCAATTGCCTTGTGCAGTGCGTCAATTGCCACCTTTTGGACGCCACCAGCCCCTGTCCTTGGCGGTGGAACCTTGGGTTTCTTGTGCTGCTGGTCGATGTTTTCCTGTTGTTCCCTGACCGCCAGCGATACGTTCTCGTCCAGCCCAAGTCCGCTTTCCTTGTCCTGGTTGATGTTGATCTGGACCATCTCAAACCCAAACTTTAAATTGTCCTGACCGTCCTTTTGCTTACTTATGGTGAGAATTCCTTGGCCTGCGACGCCTTCCTTGTGGTCTGTTTGCTCCAACTTTTGCAGTTCTAGTTGGGTATCCACTGCTCCTAAGAGTGAGCTGTGACCGCGCAATCCTTTGGTGGCGTCCTTGCCTGAGTGGTGCAAAACCATCAAGGCGCAGTTGAGTTTGCGTTGCAGCCGGCCTGCGTTATGGATGAATGCGCCCATGTCCTGGCTGTCGTTCTCGTTGCCGCCGCCGAAGGCTCTGGCTAGGGTATCTATCTGGACCAGGCGCAGCTCTATGCCCGTGCGCTCTATTAAGTTGTCAATGGACTGCATCAGCAGGTTAAAGTCGTCTGCGCTTGATCTCAGGTTGAGCTGGTAGCGTATGACGTAGATTTCGGCCCCGTCCTGCGTCTGGTGGTTGATCTTGCAAGCCTTGATACGCGCCCCGATACCGCCATGACCTTCACCCGCTATGTAGAGAACGGCGCCAGGGTTCGTAACTTGGTTACCCATCCACTGGCGTCCTGTGGCCACCGCCTCGGCTATGTCCAGCGCAATAAATGACTTGTAGCTACCTGGCGGCCCGTACAGGGCACCAAAACCCTTCTCCGGCAGCACGTTCTTGATGATCCACCTGACAGGCTCGTCCTTGATGGTGTCCCAAGCCTCGATGTTGAGAAGTTGCGGGGTCGGGTTAAAGGCTTCTTGTTCTGTTTGCGTTGTTTCTATTGATTGTTCGCTATCCGTTACAGGCGTTTGCTGAGTGATAACCGGCGCCTGCTTGGCCATCTCCGCCAGTTCCTTGCGCGTACCTTTTGCGTGATATACCCACTCGTAAGCGTCATCGCCCTCCATCATCAATCCAAGGTCAAGGTATCGAATTGACTTAACCACGGGTAATAGGTGAGCAATTGCGCGTTTAGCGTAAGATATTCCTGGCTGGTCATTGTCAGGAATTACCACGACATTGGCGCCTGCAAAGTATTGCGTAATCTCCGTCGGCCATGACCCTGCACCAGTGTGACTTGTCGTTGCAATGGCGCCAATACTTGTTAGCGCGTCCGCTGCCTTCTCGCCTTCAACTAGGTAGATGGCTCGGCCTGATTGCTTTGCCTCAATAATCTCGGGCAAATTGAGGGGAACAATTCTGGTGTCCTTTATCCCCGCTATCCGCTTCCCCGCGGCATCCACGCGGTGAATAGAGTATGTCTTACCCTTGGCATCATTAGTCTTATATCGGCGCTTGGTAAACAGTTCAGTGCCGTCCTCTGCGCGGTACACCCATTCCTTTTCCAGTACCTTGTCCTGGTGCTGGGTAAAGCTGATTTCTTCCCGCTTTGGCGTAGTGGGCAGCAAGTCCCTAGCCCTGACAGCGTCGAACACGTCCCTCTGGTCGCAGCCGCCGTGACAGTGGAACAGGACCCTGCCATCACTTTCAGTTATGGAGAGACTAGGGTTCTTGTCGCCGTTCCCTCTGCCGTGACCAGGTACGGGGCATGAGCACACCCACTGCCCGTTAACCTGCTTGGCGTTGCCCAGCGCCTTAGCTATTGTTTCTGTGTCTGGCATCACTATTCCAATATTAAAGATTGCTGCGCCAGACGCTTGTCTTGCAGCGGTTTGTAGTCAATGTTCAATTCACAGCCAATGTATTGCCGACCAAGGTTTTGTGCTACCTGTCCCGTTGTCCCGCTGCCCATAAACGGGTCAAGCACAATGCCGCCTACTGGTGCGCCAGCAAGGATGCAAGGCTCAATCAAGTCTGATGGGAACACGGCAAAGTGTGCGCCAGCGTAAGGCTTTACGTTTACTGTCCAAACGCTGCGCTTGTTTCTGCTCCCATCAAACTCTTTCATTCCTTTAGTGTGGGTAGCGCCAGTAATTGAATACCCACCGCTTTCATGCTTCTCGCCAGCAAAGAAAGGAGTTTTGTATCTATTGGCGCTTCCTTCTGGATCAGAGCTGGCCTCCTTAATCGCGTCGGAATCGTAGTAATACTTCTGCGATTTGCTCATCAGAAAAATGTATTCATGCGCTTTAGTGCATCGGTCTTGCACCGATTCAGGCATCGGGTTTGGCTTGTGCCAGATGATGTCCTGACGTAGATACCAGCCATCTGCGCGAAGTGCAAACGCCAGCAGCCAAGGAATGCCGATAAGGTCTTTTGGTTTTACATCCGACCCGTTAAAGCTGCGCTTTCCAGTGTGATAGCGGCCTTCGGTCATAGCTTTGCCAGCACCAGGAAGCACGCACTTACCACCGCTGCCGGGGTTTGTGTTGTGGTAGCTATCGCCAATGTTTAGCCACAGCGTCCCATCGTCTTCCAGCACATCCCATACGCATCGAAACACCTCGACCATAGCCTTGATGTATTCCTCCGGTGTTTCTTCCAGCCCAATCTGCCCTTCATGTCCATAGTCCCGTAATCCGTAGTACGGAGGGCTGGTAACGCAAGTCTGCGCCTTGATTCCTTGCTCTTTCCAGCGCCGCATTGTTGCCCTGCAATCGCCAAATTCAATGTTGTTCATGTTGTACTTTTTTGAGGGGAAAAAAAAGCCGGTGGAGATCAACCCACCGGCGCGTTAGTCTAACGCTTAGAAAATCTCGTCGTCCTCAACCACTTCCACTGGCTTGGGCGTTGCCTTGCGTACCGGCTGCACCACTACTGGAGGTGGCGCTGGCTCTGCCTCGAATTCCTCTGCCACCGCATCCAGTCCCGCAGGCCGGGCAACCCAACCCTTCAATACGAAGATAGGAATGCGAGTCGTACCCTTGCCGATCTTCTCTGCCTTAGAGTGCCCGTACTCAAGCACCGGCAGCTTGCCAGGGTTAGCTGCACGCTCTGCTGAACAGGCCTTGTACATCTGCTCCAGACCCATGTTCGGACCCACACCGTTAGATGACCACTCAGCAGCGCCGATCTCTTTGTTGTACAGCACAACCTGGAATCCACGTTTGTGCTCGGGGCTGGGCTGCGGCCCTTTCTTGCCGACAGATTCGTCCTGCACCCAATCGCGTACACCGACACCCAGCAAAAGCCAGCCTGTCTTGATGTTGTCGATGTCGAACACTACTTTTTTAAGTTCAATTTCCTCGTTGTTGTTGTTTGTCCAAGCGTTTGCTTGGGGCGAAAAGCGGATGTAGTTACCAGAGCCGCTACCAGAAGATAGATTTAGCATTTGCGTTTAGCTTTCAGTTTTCAGAGTTGAAGTAGGGCTGTGCTTTCGCCAAGCCCACGGGATTTAGACAACGTGAGTCCAGAAGAAACTTTCTTTGTCACGGCATCCAAAACTTGTTTCCTGTCCTTGCCTAACAGTTTGTCTGCGGCAGCAGGCGTAATCATTGATGTCTCGTAAATCTGCGTCTCGGGTACGCCAGCAGACAGCAGCACCTGCACGGCGTCAGCGTCCTTCGTCCACTGCCTAGTGGGGCGTTTAGGCGCCATCTGCCAACCGCGCAGCACACCGCCAGCTTCCAGCGTCTTGGTGGCCTGCTTGCGTAGCGCAGTGATGAAGTCCTCCACCAGTTCCGCTTTGTCCAGCAAGTCGGCTACCTGGTCCGGCGTCAGGGTTGCAATGTCAGCAGTTACGGGGACCGCAGCCAGCGCCTTTGTCTGCGCTGGACAGATCATCTTAGCGGGACACCACTGACAGGCTTCCTTGGATGGTGTGGGTTCTGACTTCTCATCTTTAGCCGCTGTTACTGCCGGTATCAGAACGTCCGCTTTCCACTGTAGCAACTCGTCGCCCGTCATCTCGTGATGGCGGTTCTCGCCCGTCTGGGGCTGCACAATGGTAAGGCCCACCTTGTCAAAAACCTTGACCAGTTTGTGCATCATTCCAAGCGCATAGATACGCATCTGATCGCTGTCAGCGTCCACCCACTGCCGTCCTGTTTTGAGGTCAGCAATCACAAGCACAGACTTCTCCAGGTTGTATGCAACAACGTCCGCAGTACCGCCAACCTTGACCAGCGAGTCCTCGTATGCGATACCGTACTGCTCCACCTTTACTGTGCCTAGCTCGGCCTCCAACCCAGCCACCACGCGAATGTGCGCGAGCGCAAATTCAGCGTTCTCTCGCGTAATAACGATCCCCTCAATTGTCTTGCCGATAAAGTCCATGGGGTCCTGATCTAGCTGCCAGCAAGTCTCCGACAGCGAGTGGATGGCAGTGCCTATCTGGGCAGCCTCACCTGACTCCTCTCGGGGTACTTTCAGTGATAGGCGTGCTGATGCGGGGCAGGCTATCCAGCGCGCTGCACTAGATGGGCGGAGTAAGAGTTGTTTCATTCAGGGCTTTCGTTTATGAGTAATTGGTAAGCCAAGTTGCGTACCTCAGACGTGACGCAGTGGCCAAGGTCCTCGGGATGCACCAGGCGCTTTAGGAATTCGGTCTTATCGCGTGATGCGTTGCGCTCTTGTTCGAGTTGCGTGGCCAGGTACACGGCGTGCTCTCGTAGGGTTCGTAAGTCGTGCAGGCTCACTTGTTCCCTTTCAGATACCACGCGCCAATGAGAACGGCATCAGCGCGCCCGTCATCCTTAACCCGTGCAAACGATTTCTCCCAAACGGGATACAGTTCGCAGGCCCGTGCGCGTGATGCGTCCTTACCTGCACCACGGCCTATGCCCTTTGTCCAGACTGATGGCATGACGTAGGTAGCCGGTATCTCAAACGCCCCGACAATGCCCTCTATCAAGCCGAAACTGCGTCCGAATGAGAACATCGAAGTTACCCCTTGTCCTGGCATTGCGGACACCTTCTCCACAATGACGTGCTCTGGCTTGTAGTCTCTAAAAATGGCAGCTAAACCTGACGCTGAAATCTGCCGCTTCGTCTTGTTATTGCGAGTGAGTTCGTGAGTCGGTGTGTCAATGACGGCCACCAACAGGTCATCGGTGAACACGGCAATAGCGCCACTCAGTCCTGGGTCGATGGCCATGACTATCATTGGGGCGCCTTTGCCGCTATTAGCGCGTCCACGGCCTGCTCCAGCTTCATGATGTTGGAGTAGAGAGGGATAGTCTTGCCGGTGCTCCACCTACTGAGTTGGGCAGGGTCGATGTTTGCTGCATACGCTAAGTCGTTCATCTTGAACCCCGCTTCCTTGGCTCGTAGCCGGATGGCCTCGATTGCTTGCTCTGTCGGTGTAATCATTGTTCCTAACCTCTTTAATTGACGAATGCGTCCATTCTATGGTGCTTTTTTGACTAGAAAAGCAATTTATTTGCATCTCTAAGGGTAAACACCTAGATAAATAAGTTGATGAAGTAGTCAATTCATGTAAGATGCGAGGCATCAACAACCGCCGTAAGGCAAACTCTAGGAGCTAAAAATGCAAGTTACTACCACCCAAACAGAGCGCAACATCGCAATGTACGGTTTTGCTGATATGGACGCCTACATGGAGTCTGTCAAGCGCTCAATTACCTACAAATTCACTGGTGGCCACATGATTGTTGCTAACTTAATGTCAGACGCACAAGAGCAAATGGCTCACGATGATACTGACGGCGCCCGTCAAACTCTCAACATTGCCAAGGCCGTGCTTTTCCAAATTATGAAAGGCACTTTAGTCGGCACTGTTGAGCGCAAATAATCAACACGGGGCTACGGCCCCATCTTTAGGAGTCCACTATGCGATACCGCGAGCACTACACCATCCAACCCGTCACCCGCAAGTGGGCAGACATTGCCATGGCAGTGGCCATCGGCCTCGGCCTGGCCACACTTTTCTTTTTAGGAGTCTGATATGTCTGAAATGATGCAAATGCAGATAGATGAAGTCGTTGAGCAGCTGTCTCCAATACCAGGGCAGATAGGCATCCTGACAGCGCACGAGCTGCGCTCCCACCTACGTATGGCCGTTACTAAAGGTACGCTCATCGGGTGGGCTGGCGCCGAGAGGCTTACAAGAACTAGGTACAAGCAGGACTACGACAACCTGGTGCAGCACTGCAAACAACTTGAGCTTGAGATCATGGAGCTAAAGAGATGAAATCTTCACAGACAGCACAACCAAATAGGTATTTTGCCTCTGGCCCTTACAAGGCCGAAGCCATTGGCCCCAATGGATGGTGGGGTGTTAAGAACAAGAACGGTTTTAACTGTTTGACGTTTACTGACCGCCCAGGCCATGTGTTTGCCCTTGAAGCCGAGGCCAAAAGCCTAGCCGAGGAGTGGAACAACGGCAAGGTGTTTGAGTACCCGCCAGAGCCTGAGATTGTTCCCCGTATTCCAGACCCAGTACATGACGCTCGGTTTGGTAAGTACATCCGCACCCAGCGGTTTATAAACGGGCGTTGGGTGTCGCCCATTCCTGTAGACAAAAACTGGGCAAAAGCTGTTGATGAATATGTTGAGACTTGAACTACTAAAAGAGGCTAAATTACCATGAAATTTCTAAAGTTTTTGAAAGACTATTACCGCGACCTGACGCCAGCCGAGGTCATCACCCGCGAACTGGCGCAAGCCCATCTGGACAGGCTTGAGGCCGAAGGAGCAGTAGAGTATGCCCAAGCTGTGCTAGACATGAATATGACCCGTATAGAGCGTTTGAACACACGTTTAGGAGAGTACAAATGAACTGCTGTAACGCAAACGGTCAATGCGACCAAGGCAAAGATTGCCCTATACGCAAGCAACGTATAAAAGAAACCAATGATGCGTACATGAGTGGCGGATGGGACAGGGTTGCTGACCCATACGATGACATTACCTCGACCTTCAAAGCACTTATTCTTGTAATCGCTGTTACCGCATCACTAACGCTGTTGGCTTTTTGGGTATGGGGGAAGTGATGAACAAATTTATTGATTGCTGGTTTTCGGGGCGTTTTCTCAAACACCCGATGGTGGTGGCGGTAATATTTTATTTAATTGGATATGTAGTGGGGAGTGGCACATGAATATTGTTGACTTTATGGATGCCCACTTTTGGGCGCTTTGGTTGCTGGTCGTTTGGGTGGCAGCTTGCATTGCAAATTGGGGGCCAAAGAAATGAACATCATTGAACTAGCAAAGCAAAAAGGCAGCGGCGCAGGACAAGTTAGCACAGCCAGAGCAGGAGCAAAACTTCTGCCCCCGCTGCGGTAAGCGCACAGCAGACTTGACCGTTATCCACACTTGCACACCACCACAAAAAAACACATGAAACCAAGTCACCCAAAAATCAGGCAGTTACTGCACCAGCACCAAGACGGCCTGACAGCAAAAGAAATATCTGAAAGGCTAGAAAAAAGACACGACACAATTTATGCTGCGCTGCAAAATATGCCTGATACTTACATAGATAGATGGCTAAAAGCCGAGCAGCAGTTGCCGCCACAAGCCGTATGGTGCGCCGTAGTGCCGCCAGAAGATTGTCCTAAACCCAGACCAAAAAATGCAAGACCTACCAAACTTCGCAGCGTGGAACCACGAGAACTTAGCCAGATTTTGCATGGATTCGTACATCAAAATGCAGAATCAACAGGCTGATATAGAAGACCTTAGATTGTCTCTTAAAGAGGTATCAGAGGAAATAACAGACATCCTGTATATCATTAAGAAACACTTTGATTGAAAAAGGGGGCATAAGCCCCCCTTCCAATTTGGGTAGGATCGTACTCAAATTGGGTACAAGCCTACTCAATCCATTGAGTTAAATTACTCAACGCACTCTTCTTCTTCGCACTCATACCAATCGTCAGACTCTTCGTCGTAGAAATACCAAACGTCATTTTCTACGTCTAGCCAGTACGCTACGCCATCGTCGTCAAACTCGTACTCTTCATCAGCAAACTTATCTTCTGCCTCGTCTTGCTCGTCAATCTCTTCTAGGCGCTCTACAAAACCTGCAACTGCAACAGCTTTCCACAATGGGTCTGTAGAAAACGTAACTTGCTCGTTAAAACCAAAGTCTATTGTCAGTGTAAATTCCATGATAAACCTCTATAAAAATGGTACAGCACGGCGCTGCAAACCTATCTTATAGGCAATTTATGACATGTTTTCAGAATTTTGTCACGTTAATTACCTCGCCCCGAAACTCTATGTGATCCTTGTCAAACACCTGTACAAGTTCTGGCTGTAGTAGGTGTCCTTTCCATAATGTAAGAACAGCAAAGCCAGATCGCCAGTTGGTAGGGTTATCCTCCAAGTAATCAATAAATTGCGGTCCTACGGGGTCTGCAAGGGTTCCTGTGTCTACTCCATACCTTGTGCCGTTAAGATCGCTAAATGGAGCCACCTTGAGGCTGTGCAGGTGTCCCGTGACGTAAGACTTACCAGACATAACAGAATTGTTGTAAACGGCGTGTATGCCGCCTTTCCATCTATGTTTAATTACTACATCATCAGTCGCCCAGCAAGACCAAGCTGGTGTCCACGCTTGAAAATGATCTTTAAGCGTAAAGCCTTTTATATTTGCAAATTCCGGTACACGATTCGCCAGAGTATTCTCAAAACGCGCATCATGGTTTCCAAGCGTCCAGATCAACTTGCATTGACGGTTGCCTTCTTTGGCTGCTGTTTCTATCTCCTCAAGACTAGCTTCACACGCTTTTAGTTCACCAATCAAGCTAGGCTTACTGTCCCATCCGATACGAGGGAATCGGGATATAGAAGCTCCGTCAAACGCATCACCGTTGTTGATTACTGCTCGGGGTTTGAATTCTTGAATAGCCCACAAAAGACCTTTGAAGGCTGTTGACCGTATTCCAGGCCAGAAGTGCGCATCACTGAATACGATTACTTGTCCGTTAAGTAATCCAAGATTTGTACGCACATTGTGCGGGACTGTTGCGTAATTCTTTTGGTACTTTATGCCTCTATTGTCATCCGCATAAAGAACTATGTTGTTCTTTTCTTCTAAACCTCTTCTTCTAAAATTAACTCTACGTTCTGATAGACCAAGAATTTCTGATACTTTTTTAGCTGACCGATGTTTATTCCACGTCTCTATAAAAACAGCATCAGAACAAATTTCTTTTGCCATACAGAACCTTTAGAGTTGATTCTGGTTTATACCCTATTTTTGTTACAAAAACGAATATATTAATACAGGCGAGTGCCTTGTTTGTCAATGATTAGCACCTGGCCCCGAGGCTTGCCCTTGGGGTCATTGGGTACGCTAATGTGCGTCCATCGGTCAAACTCGCGGATTAACTGGTCGAAGGGTAGTTTAGCAGCTATCACTGCTTTTACAACCTGATCTGGGGTCACGCCGGGAACACGAATGTCCGCAGCGCAGCCAAGCCGGTGCTGGCTTGTGTCTTTACTACCCACTGATGCATTGACTTTAGCCGATCTGAACGCGCTATTTACCATCACAGCCTTGCCGCCGATAGCGACTTTGACTTGCTCAAGCAACTCAGCCAGTCGCACCAAATTTGCTCGTTCTGTTTCATTGGGTGTGTTGTCAAACTCACGGTGATCTGTGGTGGTCAGTTCTTCAAGGGTGAAGTGTTCGGTTAATTGAGTCATTTGGGGTCATCCGCTTCACTGTGGGACAACTTCACACCAGCCAGCAGCCCAATGAAGCCACCAACAATGGTCTGGAATGCGGGTGATATGAGTTTGAAGATTTCTGCGTTGTCCACAAGGGGGTCAAACAAACCCGCCATCAGCACAGCCACCATACCGATGATGACTACGCACAAAGTGAAGCTGACCATCAGGGTAACAAGAAAGGTAAGTTTTGCTTTCATTTTGCCGCCTTATCTGCTAGTTTTTCAGCCGTCCTAAGCCCACCAAGGCCCAGCATACCGAGGAGCAAAGGCATCATGGTTCCGGTGTCCATCTGCGGGAACTTTACGGGGTGTCCAGCAAGCGCAGCGCCCCACTCAGCTAACGGGCCAATAACGAATTGGACAGCAAACCCCGCGCCGCATATCCACCCAATACTAGGTCGCCAGCCACTAACGAACAAAGAAGAGCTTGCCGCTTCTACCTTGTTAATGTCCATCTGCCCCGTAATCTGGGCCAACTCACCGTTTTGTTGCAGCTTGAGCAACTCCAGCTTGGCAGCGGCTTGCTGCGCGGGGTCGGGCAGAACTCGGTCTAAGACTTTGCTGCCAACTTCAAACAGGGCGGTTACTGGGTCAAGTGTCATTTGTCTGCTTTGTTATCCAGCCGGTCAAAAATCTTACTTAGCATTTCCTTAACCTCACGCATATCGTCCTTGTAGTCCAGACGGGCAACGTAGATCGTTGGCAGCTTGGCGAGATCGTTTTTTAGTTCTTGCACTGCTGTCCACAACTCACGCGCGAACCATCCGGCTACGCCCATGCAGCCGCCAAGAATGAGATTGATGGTTTGCTGATCCATCATGGTGCTAATTTGTTTGCGGATGCCTTGCTGGGGGCCAAAGCGTTAAAGTTAACTGACTCGGCCACTTTCTTTTTAAGCGAAATATTTTGGGCAATTTCTGCCGCTGTTTGGGCGCCAGGGAAACGAATTGCAGACAAAGCATCCAACCCACGCAAAACAACATTGCCGGTATTAGACCAATTGACTGCCCTTGGGTCTTTGACTAAAGCATCTTGCACGGTTGCTTTTAAATCCATCAACTTATCGCGGCCAGCTTTGCCGTACATATATTGCAACTTACCTTCACGATCTAATTGTTCAATAGAAGTCTTTAATTTTGCAAATGACAATTCGCCACTAGCGTTTTTGGTCAATTGATCTTTAAGGTGTTCAATTGTTTGACCTTGCAATTCTTTATAGGCTTGCTGACCTTCTGGGCCAGCCTTTTTTAATAGCTTGGTGACGGTTCGCATTTCTTCCAAACTACCGTCCAAAACAACGTGCTTAAACACATCATCAAGCGCTACTGCGCGGTCAGCGTAACCGCCTTTAGTGCCAAGTAATTTAGCAACGCGATAGGTGTCTTCAAATTCTTTACCAAGTTGGTTGCGTTGCGCCCTAGCCGCACGATACAAATCACCACCAGTTCCTTCTGTGACTTCATTGATGATTTTTTTGATGTCACCCATAAAAACACCAGATGGATCACCTTTTTTGCCAAGTTGTCCAGCAACTTTATATAAATTTTCAAGATCATCAATGGTAACTTGACCATTTTTAGCAGTTTTTAAAACTTCTAATTTTGCTTTAATTGAGTTAATTTCTGGAACAGCGATTGCTTCTGGTTGAACAAATGTCAAATATTGATCTAGTTTTGTGGTGTCAACTACTTGTTTTGTTTCGCCAGAATCCCTTGCAAGTTGGTAGGCTTGATCTACTTTTGTTTTTTTAGCGTCAAATGCATTAACCATAGCCTTGTCAACAATGGTGCCTATTTGCCTAGCATTTGCTGGATCAGCAAATTCAGCACCAGTTTCTCCAGCCAATCTTTCAAACTGGTCAACAATGGCCTTCTTTTGTCCTGCTTTAAATTCAATTAAAGGTTTTCCAAGTTGCGGATTTTGTTTAACAATGTCAGACTCAAATTGTTGCAATCCAAGCTCTGGCACTTGCTCGCCTTTGGTCAATGGAATGTTTTGGCGTAACGCTCGTTCTTGGCGCAAAGCAGCCGCCGACGTTTCGGCGGCGCCCATACCAGGCATGACGGCAGCAGGCTCACGCTGCAATGCAGAAACCAATAAATTTTTTGCAGGCGCAACTGCTTGAGTAACGATAGGCCGTAACTGGTTTACAGCAGGGCCGGTCAAGGTGCTAAGTGCAGTGCCTGCGCTACTTAAAGGCGTTGGCGGTATTGAACCTAAAAAGTCAGCGGCTTGGCTAACCAATTCTGGGCCGGTAGTGGTGCGAGGTTGGTAGAACTGTGCTGCTACTGTTTTGGCGGCTGATTCGCCCATCGCCTTGCCTTGCGGAGTGCCTCGGCCACCGTATAACTCGCCTCCTACGCGAGCCACAAAGGTTGGAATTGCTGCGGCAAGCCCACCAGCAACAATTGCTGGCGTTTCAATGAGGCCCATTACCCTGTCACGCAAAGACACTTCGCGTTGCGGCAACGAAGTAATGCTGCCAGGGATCAGGCTTGCGCCTGTCAAATTGATGGATTTATAAAAATCCGTTTTTGGAATATCAGAATAAAATTTCTGATGTAAAGCATCAACCAATTCCACATCAGGAACATCCTCATATTGAGGATATTGTTGTCGGATGTTAGCTATTGTTGCCATTACTATTTTCCTCGAATGCCTAGCGGATCATTAGCGGATGGTGTGCCGCCACCGGCTGCACTTGGTGCTTCATATTCCTCAATAAATTTACTACCTTCTTTTCCAGCGCTAATTTTCATGCCTTTAATTGCACGTTTTCTTGCCTCTGATTTTTGCTTGGTGACGCTTGCATCTTCCCCAATTTGTGGGAAATATTCATTGATAGTGTTCATTACTTCAGATGCGCCAAAATTAGCGCCAGACGTTTTACGCAAATAAGCAATTGAAAACGCTAGTTGCGCTTGACCTAGTTTTTGCTGGTCAACGTCAGGACCAAACAATTTAGTTGGGTCTGTAACAGCTAAAGCGTAAATGTCTTGAACTAATTTATCTCCAATCCCAAGCGGCACATATTTAGCAATACCTTGGACAAGTGACGTAGCAACGGCGCCAGTTTTTGTGTTTCGTTTTTCAACCTGGTCAAGCACAACTTGAGCCTGTGCCATTGCGCTTCCAAACAATGCCGCATTACTTTGGCCCTCAGTAAGCGCCCCTGCCTTGGCAGCACCAACCAACGGCGTACCAGGTCCAACTTGGCCACCAGTTACGCCAACGGCGCCGCGGCCTGCACCGGCTGGTGCTGCACTTGGTGCTCCGGCCATCATTACTGGTACAGCTTGCAATGTCTTTTTATTTACAGCAACAACTTGAGTTGTGTTATCAGGTTGTAAAATTTCTTTAAGTTCATAACCAGGGTTAGCTCTTTCGTAGTTAAATTTGCTTTGTTCAAATGTAAGACGTTTAGCCGCAGTGTCTGCCGTTAATTGTTCACCTGGCGTTGTAAGTTTAACCACGCCTTCGCCGCCAATCTTCATGCCAAACGTAGGGCTTAATGGGTTTTTATCTACAAAAAATTCAGTTCTTCCATCAGTCGTTTTTTCTGGAATTGGCGCCATTTTTTTAGCAAATTCTGCTTGCCCAACCATAGAACGATCTATAAATTGAGCAATTGCTTTTGGGCCTCCTGCAATTGCAGCTTGAATATCTTTAATTGTTTGCTCTGGCGTAGAACCTTGTTGGCGAAGCGTATCGCCTAGTACACCAGGTGCATGGTTGCTTTCATGCCATGCCATAAGTTTATTACCGGCATCAGGGCTATTAGGATCAATTGCGTTCAATCTTCTTTTTGATTGATCCATTTGAGAATTAAACACTTCTATATTTTTAAGTGCCAATGCTGGTCCTTGGGCTGCTATTTCACCAGTTAACTTTTGTTTTGTAAGGGCTGCGTTTTCTTGCTCCATGCGTGTTTTTTCTAACGCAGGAATTTGCGAACCAGCGCCGCCAGTTGCCAAAGATTTGCGAACTTGTGCGTAATCAATTGCGCCGGTAGTTGGATCAATTGCGTTTGCATACGCTTGATTAAGCGCATTGGCTTGAACATCAGCACGTTTAGCAGCTTCAAATTGGTATTTTGCCAATTGATTTGCTTGCTGGCCTTGCTCCAACTGCTGCATCCTCCCGTATTGAACAAACGGGTCAGGAGGCGGTTGGAACTGGTAGCCTTGAGCAATAAGTGCGTTTAAGTCAGCCATAATTTACCGATCCGAATAATAAGTTGGGCCTACGGCAGACGGGTCGGCGTATGTATACCCATACCCTGGCCTTTGCTGACGATTTAAAAAGTCGTTAAAGTTTTGTTGGTTTTGGTATGCACTTACGGTGCCTTGCAGTCCGCTTGCCAAGCTGTTTGCAGCGCCTAGTTGGCCTGCGGCAGTTGCTTGCCCACTAGCCATGTACGCTTGCCCAGCGTTAGTGCCGTAATTCCCCGCTGCTGTGCCCTGATTAGACGCCGCAGACTGCCCCATAGACATCAAGTTGCCCAGCGGCTGGAGTTGGTTTGAACGGCTTGTTTGGTAGCGGTTAAAGGCGTTCTGGTACTCTTGTGAGCCCATGTCTTGACCGTAGCGCGTTGCGGCCTTTAAAGCCCCGCCCGAGATCAGACCGCCCCTTGCAGCGGCTTGGCGATCAAGTGCTTTTTGGCCTTCGCTTAAACGGAATGCGTAACCTGGGTCTGCTTGGTAGTCGGCCATACTAAAATCTCTACCGTACTTGCCGTACCCCGCCGCGCCAGCATTACCGCCAAGGCCCAACAACTCCATTAAACGGTTTTGACCTGTTAAACCCGCTTGGCGAAACGGCTCTTGCCCCGCCATCTGCTGGTCAAACATTTCTTTTTGAAGCGCAGCCGCACGGTCAGCAGCAGCCGCTTGTGTGCTTGCGGCTTGTCCAGAAGCTCTAGATGCGTTAAGCGCAGAACCTAACCCAAGACCAAGCCCTGCACCAGAAGCTAAAGTTAAGCCGCCAACGCCAGCCATCCCCAAAGCAGCGCCGCCTGCGGCAAATAAGAATGTCATGTTAATTCCTTCACTTTAATTTGATTTCCAACGCCAAACATGGATTCGGGGGCGTCTTCTACTAATTCAGCTTCCGCATCTTCTACATTGGTTGATTCTACGCAATGAAACGTCATACACAATGCGTCTGTTTCAGCGTAAACCGCCCGTTTGGTGCCAGGCTTGCTGCATAGTAAATGCGGCCCTGTTACAAACTGCACACCTTCATCAGTTGTAATTGCCACAGTGCCACCAGCAACAAGATAAAAATGCTCTTTTTTATGAACCTTGCCCACAATTAAAATACCAGCCTCACGGAATACTTCGCGGCAATACATTCCGCCATGAAACGTATGTTTGGTAATTGGCTCATATTGCGGAAGTTTTAAAAGTTCTGCTTGCAAAGCCTCAACCTTTTGGCGCATATCTATTTGCAAATCGTCCATCTGTTACTCCAGCAACAGGTTGTTATTACCACGGTACGCCAGTGGCGCTTACCGGATTCTTTTGTTTTTCAATTTGTGCTGCAAGACTAGCCTCAATTGCGTCCTTGTCAATGCCGCCTGCCCAGCACCAGTCTAATACATCCTGCTCAGTCACACTAGTATAGGGGATAGCCGGAGTTGCAGCAGCAAAGCCACAAGTGCCGTAGTTGTACGCAGAATATTCACCGTCAACAGCGTTGCAAGTCCAGTGGGCTGTGGTGATAAAACCGTCTGCGGTGAGGTGGTCACACTGCACTATTTTCCAAATTGTATCCATATTATTTTCTTAAATAGATGTAACGGTTTGCCATGCAGCACCAGAATAAACGCAAAGTTTTGCAAGGGTTGTGTCAAATACCATCAGACCAGCAGCAGGACTAGAAATAGCGTTTTTCTGCGTAGTGGTCATGTTAGGCATACGCACACCTTTAGTAGTGCTTTGTGCGTCTAAGATTGCGGAAGCACTTGGCGAACTCGTCCCTATCCCTACTGAACCGCTGGTGTTAATTACAAAACGATACTCTGCGGCGGTTGCATCATAAAGATAGTACGAACCTTGTATAGCCGCTGTTGCAAAAGTAGCCCCGCCAACACCAGCATTAAACTGACGAGCTACAGCAGTAAGTTGTAACTCTGGGTTTGCGGAAGCGTCAGCAGTCCTGTCAATACGAGCAATTGCTGATGCTCCAGCAACGTGAAGTTTTGTGCTTGGCGAGGCAGTACCGATACCCACGTTACGGCTAGAGTCGATACGCATAGACTCAGCACCGCCTTCAGTAAAGGCAATAGTGTCAGCGGCAGGGAACCATATACCCGTGTTGGTGTCGCCTGTAGTGGTGATGGCAGGGGCAGCAGCAGAGCCAGCTTGCACAGTTGTGACACCTGTAGCTGACAAAGTTGTGAACGCCCCAGCCGCAGGAGTCGTAGCGCCTACTGTGCCGTTTAAAGGGCCAGCAAATCCCGTTGATGTCAGTATTGTTCCGCTAAACGTCAAGTTAGCGGAGTCGGTCTCAAGGCCGCCAGTGGTGGAGAACACCACACGAGTAGCCGTCAAGCCAGTGTTGGTGATGGATGTAGAGGCCGTTAAGGTGGTAAACGCACCCGTAGCAGGAGTCGTTGCGCCAACCGTGCCATTAATGTTGATAGACGCTGTACCAGTAAGGTTGGTAACCGTGCCACTGCTTGGCGTACCCAAAGCGCCGCCATTGACAACAAATGCCCCAGCAGTGCCTACGTTTGTGCCAAGGGCCGTTACTACACCTGTACCCGTAGTCGTAGTGCTTGGCGCTACACCCGCGCCGCCGCCAATAACTAAAGCGTTTGCGGCTAACGCCGCTGACGATGCCCAAGTTGTGCCGCTAGAAAAATAAACAACGCCACCGCTAGTTCCGGCAACCGTCAAAGCCGGTGTGGTTGTTGCCGTGGCAACGGATACTATACCGCCAGTAAAACTAACGCTGGTGACTGTACCGGTTGCTGGCGTTGTCCAAATAGGCACACTTGCGCCTGCGCTGGTCAACACTTGCCCCGCCGTGCCAGCAGAGGTAAACGCATAGGCCGTACCTGTGCCATATGGTACAGCGCCTGCCGTTGGTGTGGATACGCTATTTGTGCCGCCGTTTGCTATAACTAGCTTGCCAGCCAGAGTTACAACGCCCGTGGTAGCCGTGGCGGGGGTAAGCCCTGTAGTGCCAGCCGAAAAAGACAGCACGCCGGTATTGGTAATTGTTACATTGCCCGTGGCGCCAGACACCGATATGCCCGTGCCCGCAATGTTGGACAACACGCCAGTATTAGCGACGGTAATTGTGCCTAGCCCGTTGGTAACCGAGATGCCCGCGCTAGTGCCTAACGTATTAAGGCTATACCCTGTGCCATTGCCAATTAACAATTGGCCGTTGGTTGGAATTGTGCCCAGGCCAGTACCGCCAGAAATAACGGGAATAATTCCCGTGCCCGAGCCAAGAGTGGTGAACAGGCTGTAAAACCAACGATACCACTCGCGCGAGACTGCGCCCGTGCGCTCGTCAATCAACGACACCCGCGGGGGCGTAATATTGGTTTCGTTGCCTAAAGCCATATCATGCGTTGGTCGGGCTAAGTATTAATTCTGCGCCCATGATTGCTATCTTGTTTGGATCGGTGCCTGAAAGTTCATACACCCTGTCGCGCAACTTCATAGTCATGCCCAGACGGCGCCAAAAAGTTCGATGACCATACGCACCAATTTTGCCAAGTGGCGACCAGTGCTCATTGCTCCAAGTGTGGCCGCCATCGTCTGACCAACGCAACATTACTTGCGGGTCGTAGCCTGGTGCAGCCGGATAAGCTATGGTCACTAAGTTGTATCCGTTAATATCAGTATCTGATAGTTCGTATTGGCCTAAAGGCTCAAAACCGTCCCCAGCCTCAGTAGTTAAAGTAACACCTGATTGCGTTGCTAAAAACGTTTGTACATATTCAGCTACAAGGTCTAAGCCTGACTCAGTATCAATATTTTCACCTTCATACGCAGGGTAAAGGTTTAGCCCCACGCCTGTTTCGCAGTCCAACTGCAAGCTGTGATGCGCGGTGCGCTTGAGATTGTTTTGGCCGGTTGGCAGCGCCCGCCATGAGCGCAGCCACTTTTGAATGCCGTTATTGTCAGCGTACACATCTAAGTCAAACCGATAGATGTTGCCGTTTTCAAAGTCACCAACAATAATGTTGCCGCCAAAATTACACTGGCAATTGCTGCGGTGCCGCATAAAATTGCCGTTATCAAAACCGGCGCGTTCATGCCAGACTTGGGTGGACACATCGTAAACCCAAGTAGCGTTGCCCGAGGGAAACGTCAGCACATAAAAGGCATGGCCTTCTTGCTGGTAGGTGTACGCAATGGCATCCGCAATGTTGCCGTATTGGGCTATGGCGTACTCAATGGCATGGGTAGAAACCCTAACGCCGGTATAACCATTGGCGCGGTAGACGATGCCCTGCCCACGGGCGTCGGTGCCCAGCCAGAACAGGCCGTTGTCTAGCTTGGCAATTGAGAATGCAGCCACGCAACCGATCTCATTAAACGCGCCTTGGATGCGTTGCAATGGAAAATCAGTAGCGCCTGAGTCGTACCAGACTTCTACTGAGTCGGTGCCAAAGACCCATAGTTCGCGGTGGTCAGAAATAAGACCTACCACACCATCAGGCGAACCTTCGGCGCTTGCAAAGTCTAACGGGTCAATTGAAGTGCCGTCTAGCAATTGAGTCACCCAAATAATCTGGCTATCGGGCTGGTTAAAAACAAAGTACCCGTCAAGGTAAGTAACCGTTACAGCACCAGCAAAATCAGGGTCAGTAATCTGCCCAAACGCGCCCGTAGTTTTGTTGTATATAAACCCATCAGGGTTGGTAGCAAAGAATATTTGCGTTCCGTTATCCGCAATGGACACAGGGCCGGTGGTAGTGGTGAGCGTACCCAACAACTGCGGCGTAGCAGTTAGGCCGGTTAGCTTGTAGACTTTATTGCCCGAAACAACAAAAAAATCACTTCCATTGGTCTGGTGCGCCCACAGCGCCCGAATTGGGCCGGTGCCCACGGTCTGTAAAAACTCTAGGCCAGGGGCACGGTTTAGAAAGCCAGGTTCCTTACCACCCTCTGGGATGGCCTCGGGAAACAAGTTGACCATGCGGTTGTCCGCAGCGTTGATACTGCGGGCAACATACGCTGATCCAAGGATGGGCGTTTTCATTAAGCCGCAACTGCTTTGATAACCGCAAAGTTAAACACTGGAGTTTCAGTTGTCGTGCCGCCTGTGGTGCGAAATGAAATATTAAAACTGCCCGCTGCCACCGCAGTGACCATTAAGTTGTACAAGTCAGTACCTGACTTTTGATTTAAGATAATTACATCGGTTGCCGCCACAGTGCTGTTGGTTACAGTAAAAGTTGCCGCCGTTGTTGTTCCTGCTGCGCTGAATAGAGTGATTGCGCCTGCTGTCTTGTTAAGCGTTACGCCTGTAGTACGGCTAGTCAATTGTGTAACCGCGCCGCCTGCGCCTGTGGCATAGCCTACGCCAGCCGTGCCAGATGAAGTGATTGCACCAGTTACCGCTAGGCTTGTGCCTGTAGCTGCACCGATTACTGGCGTAACCATGACCATACTGGTGCTGGTACAAGCACTAATGTTGCCGCTTGCAACAGTACCAAGCGCAGGCGCAACCAACGTTGCATTAGTAAACAGCAGTGCGTTAGTGACCTGTTTAGTTGTGCCGCCTTGCACAATTGGCAAGACATCACCAACGGCAGCCGCAGTTGCGACGGGGAGAGCTGAAATTGCAATGGTAGCCATATTAGTAGTTTCCTGCGTAAATGTTAAAGCGTTGACGAGTCGCCACAATGGCGTAAGGCATAGACATCACATCGTCAGGGTTGTTGATGCGCTTGAGGTTGCGCTTGCTGGTCATGGCAATGCGCTGAACTTGGGGGCTAGGCTCTACGCCAAACTCAGGTGCAATTTCGCAGGCTAAGTTGTAGGTGAAAGCACGCAAGTAACCAGGTGGAAACAGGATGTTAGTCGCCAAGTTAGCAGGCTGGGTCAACTCTTCAACGCTGATAAAGTGCCATTCCAAGTCCCGTGTGGGCTTGGGGTAGATGAACATATCAATATCAGGATATGTCATGTTGACAAAAATAACTTGCGGGTAAGTTGACGTTACCGTTTTGACAGCAATACCGTCGTACTGCTGCTGGTTGATCATTTTTATGCCAAAACTGACGTTGGTGCCTGGGTCGCGGTAGTAGGTTGCGTCATCCAGCAGCACGGGGCGGTTGCCTACAAAGTTGCCTGTTGGACCAAGGGTGCGGTTGATAAAACCAGCGGGCCAAGTAAACATTTGGTCTTGGGTGCTGAACACCGACAGACGTTCAGTGTTCCAGCTATCAATCATCTGGTTGAGCGCGGTCAGAGAGTCTTGCGACACTGACGCAGATGTAGTCTCGCCTTCAGCAAGGACACCAAGCAATCTTAGTGCTCGGTTAATCTGATCGCCAGCGGTGTATGTCGCCATGACTAGGCTCCTTCAGCTATAGCTTTGCGTATGTATTTGCGCTTTACTTCCAGCGCATTAACAGGAGCCGCCTCGGTGACTTGGGGCGTATCCAGAGTATATCGTGTCCAGCCGTTTTTTTCATCGTATTCGGCTTCAAGTTCCATAGTCGCTACTTTGCGGCCATGAACGGGGTGAGCGAGGTATATTTCCATAAATGAAAGAGGAGGTTTTTGGCCTCCCCTTCCTCTTACGCTTGTGCAACGTGAATCAAAGCAAAATTCAAAGTCAGCGCCTCAGACAAGCTGCCTGCGGATGCATTTGAAATTACTACGGTAAATGATCCGGCAGCTACAGCGGCCACCGAAAGCAAATACGTTCCCGCCGTGGCTGCGCCGCTTGCTAATGCCACAATTGGAACATCATAGGCACTTACCGCACTATTTGTAACAATGAAAGCCACTTCAACACCAGCAGCCAAAGCAGCATTGTTTGTCACAATTTGACCAACAGATGCGTTGATGGTCACGCCAGTAGATTTGCTGGTAGCTTGAGTAACAGTTGAAGGCGCCGTAGTAGAGCTTCCAGTGTTATATCCAAGCTGCCCACTTCCAGCAAGGGCATAAATTGTTGCTGAACCTTTTAGGTCTTGGTCTTCAAAAGCAACACCAATAGATTTTGTATTTGCCATAATTATTTCCTTATAGAACGGGGCCGAAGCCCCATTCAGGTTTAGGCTATGCGATACACAGTGTATGCAGCATCGCCGGTCTTGCGAAACAAGAATTGCCCCGCGCCACTTACGCCTGCCGCACTGCCGGTAATAGCAACAACCAAGTTGCCCACCGCAGTAATGCCAGTGCCCACAACCATCGTAATCAACCCAGTCGAAGTGCCCAAGTTAATAACTGTTAGTTCAAACGTGCTGTTAACTTTTGCGTTGGTAAACACCGCATCAATCGCCGTAGCAGTTGGAAGCGTGTACGACGCTGCTGTGGTAGACGGGTTGCCTACCAAGATACCGCCGGTAACTTGCGCGGCAGTCAGAGTGGCCGTAGCAGTAGCCGTTTGGGGCGCTGCTTGAACGCCCATGATGATTTCATTGGTGTTGCCATCAGTAAACTGATAACCACCGCCAGAATTAGGAATAGCCATGATAATTTTCCTTCAAAAATAATTAATCAACCCCAGATGCGGCAGGCCATCTGTGGACGAATGGTGCTAAAGCCATACAGCACATCAATACGGCAAGGCATACGGTCGTTGTTGATGTCGTACTGACGAACAACGCGCAAGCTGATACCGTTATGAACTGCACGAGCAGCCATGTCAACACCTTGAGGCATCAACAAGTCAGCGGTAGCAAACGTGATGGCGTCCTTGTGGTAGACCAAGTTCTGTGCGTAAGCAGTAGAAGCGGTGCCCACAAAAGTCACAACAGCGCTAGATACTGGTAAAGCGGTCATGGTAGCCAATGCGTGAGCAGCGGAGTACATGGGAGCCACAGTCACAGTCCAAGTGCCAGACACAGCGGTTGCATCAGCCAAAGCCACAAACTGGAACAACGAACCAGTGGTTTCACGGGTTTGCGGGTTTACAGCAAAGCACGCTGCAATAGTAAACACATCACCGGCCTTGAGGGTAGTAGTTACAGAACCTTGAGACAAGGTTACAGTAGAAGAACCTTCAGAAGTCACTGTAGCGCCAACCGTGGTAGATGCCGTAGCGTCGCGCGAACCAGTGGTGTGCTGCTTGATCGACTGAGACATATTGACTTCTTCAAAGCCCAATACACCAGTGCCCATCATGCCGTTCTTAAACTGCTTGCTGATGGTGTCGGTGGGATTGAACAAACCTTTCATGCCTTCAACCAGACCGGCGTTTGCAGCGGGGTTAACCGTTGCATAGCGAGGCGACATTACAGCGGCGTTCTCGTTCAGCTTCTGCTGGGCTTGCAACAGCACCAAAGAAGTAGCTGGCGTAGTGCCAGGAGTGCCAACAGTGTTACCGATGGTTTTGTACGCATTGGCGACATCAGCATCAATGCTGGAGGCCAACTGGCTGATACGAGGCTTGAGAACACGCTCTGCAAAGTCATCTAACTGCATAGTCAATTCGGCAGATGTGAAGTTCACGCCGATATGCTTTTGAGTAGAAACTGATAAAGTGGTGAACTGTTCGTTGTCGTCCTGAACTTGCAGGGCGGCACCGTCAGTGACCAAAGCGCGGTCAGGAAGGCGAATACGCAGAGTAGAACCGATCTTGGCACCTTCAACAGCGAAGCTGTCGTCGTACTGACGGTTTACGTTACGGGTGAGTACCAGGTTGTTCTCAAGAATTTCGAGAGCCTTCCGAGTAATCATGTCAATGGTTAGGATACTATTAGCCATGAAAAAAGTCCTTAAAAAAAGTTAGCGGTTTTGCGCTTCCCACTTCTTCATCTGTCGTTTGCGTTCGGCTTCAATCCACTGCGAATCCGTCATGGTCTTGGTAGACCTAGGATCAGTAGTGTCATAGGCCGGTGATCCAGTAGATCGGGCAGTGACAGGCGAAATCGGCGCTGGCGCGGATGTCGTACGTTTCATTGGAGGATCAGACGCCAATTTGGCCTCAATCTTCCCAATTTCCTTTGCCTGTGCAAGCGGGGCTAGGCGAGATATACGCTCTGCGTCTTTGATATTAGTTCCGAGGTAGTAAGCTAACTCAGGCCCAACATCCGAAGACCGAATCGTATCGGCCATCACGTCCGTAATTGGCAGCTTGGGGTTGTACGCAACTTGTTCAAAGTCATCATACTTAGCGC
>Ga0209401_1000188_pt1 | contig 42128 bp, 40 predicted proteins | sample M_140807_MF_Meta_FD_187318 | JGI IMG/M metagenome (GOLD analysis project Ga0209401, IMG submission 187318) | Freshwater microbial communities from Lake Montjoie, Canada to study carbon cycling - M_140807_MF_MetaG (SPAdes) (version 2) | ecosystem: Environmental > Aquatic > Freshwater > Lake... | reverse complement strand
GCCGGCTTCTTGGGTGGGTATCCCTCTATCTGCACATTGGCCGCTTGGCTTGGCAAAAAGATCCCAACGCAAAGTAGCAGGATAATGAGCTTTACAACAACTCGCACTTCTTCTCCTCTACCTGCTTCTTTTTACACCACGTATCGAAGTAAGACTGGCCCCACCAAGTTAGAATTTCTTCGCCAGTCTTGATTTCCTTTATAGCCGAGAAAGCCACCAATTTTAAACCAGATAAAACAATGTACCGCGCATTTTTCTCTTCATCTGAATTAGCCGAATTGTATATCATTCCATAACCAGAGGGGATAACAACATACCCCCCGTGTTTCTTACAATCCTCACATGGGCATGTATGGTTGTAAGAGTACTGCTTTAGCTTTGGAATTTGTACGTACCTCGATCTCCAGTCTAAAACAACAGAGTGACAGAATTCAATGATATCGTTGACCGCAAAATCGGTTTTGGCGAAGACACCTAAACCGGCCCCCGGAATCAACGATTCCCTAACAGTAATATTGTTGTTACATAGACCGGAACTTAAATTTAATCGATAAGCTTCGGCCAATGTATTGGCTATTTCTTTGGATTCTTCCATAACTTGTCCTTTCTTGCGTGGCCTTCTAGACTGCCACAGGCTCTGCTTGTGAGTCAACCGGGATTTTCCAGAGCACCTTACCCTGGATGGTTACTCGCTCAATGCCTTTTGTTGTCATCAGCTTTGCCAAACGCTGACCCATCTTCTCCGGCGTGGAGGCATAATGACGAGTAAGATTGGTCAGACTCTGGTCATTCAACATCTGGTTAAGTAGCTGGGTAGCTGAACCCTTCCAGGTTTTCTCTTTTGGGTTGGCTTGAATAAACCCAATGAGAAATTCGTCGAGCAACTCCGAGAAAGCGTGGTTAGGATGGGTAGTCCGGGTATCTTCCAGAATGTCAGCATGGTGGTAGCACTTAACCTGAAACCTATTAGAGCATTTAAGTTCCTCCGGGATTTCAAAGTCAGTCAGCCATCTAGCGAACGCAGGGAGCTCACCGTCTAAAATGCGCTGCAATTCCTGCGATTGAGGAAAGTCCATACCTTTGGGCGAAGCTTTAAATAGCATTAGCTTATCTAATATACTTGCATCTGTGTATGGAACCGCCCGCATGGAGTCAGGGTCATCATTCAACGTAACGAATACCCTACCCGACCACTCGATCGTGGCGGGATTCTTCCACATAGCGCGATAACGATGCCGACGATTAGCAACAAATTTCTTCACCGTATTGGAGAAGAGCAAGTGCTTTTCGTGGCTAGTCGAGGCAATGGTGTCATCGACGTTGAGTACGCCCACCTCGAACATCTCCGAGTTGAACTCACTCTCTCCGGAGATATGCCCCGAGGCATCGCAACCACCACCCATTAGTCTGGATACAATCTGCGTACCCATGAGCGTCTTACCAACCCCCACCGGACCGGCAATAAAGATCGCCTGACCCTGCGACTGCTTCCCCGATTTAGCTGACACATAGAAGTGATGTAGCCACGCCAGGAAGTATTGAAGCGAGTCGTGAGGCTGAAAGAACCCATCGAGGAACTTAGCAATCCAAGGGAATCCATCGCCCCACTTCTCGCAGACCTCAGTCCTGGGTTCCAGAACCTTTACTCGTGATATGTTGAGTACAGTACGCCCGCCCATGTAAACAACTTCTTCCTTACTAAATAGGATTGGACCGGCATCGTCAACCCGTCGTGTTTCACGTACACGCAAAACAGTTTGGTCGACTTCACACATCCCACCTCGTTGCATTGGGGCAAGAGACAATCCGTAGATACCAGCAATATCCTTGCGGGTAGTCTCGGAGTCTGTATCACGCCAAATGCCGCGACCGTCCTGCCTCCAGTATCGCTTGCCGTCGAAGTAATAGTTGGAGAGAGGCGCGCCTAGACGATCCTCCTCGAACTCTTTAACCCAGCCAGCACCGAGAATTTCCGCCCAGCTATAGAAACTCTTATCCTGTGAGAAACTGACGATACCCGTTGGGGTAACAACGCAAGCTGTAGGGTTATCTGAAGTCACAGTCCAGAACGCATTTGTTCTGCCGTTGACTTCTAGATTACCCAGTAACTTGTCGGGGTACATTTCCTGTACGCGATTGCGTACACGATCCATCGGGATCTCAACAGGGCCCTCCCCGCGGTACTTGTGGTCGGCGTCGATTGTCGAAGCAAACCAGCTATACAAAGTCTCTGTCCTTAAAGGGACATCTCCCACTTTGGTCATTGGCAAGTACCAAGCGTAGTACTGCTCGGGCTTAACATGATTGTCATCAAGCCCAGCAAACAAACGCTTTGCCCCCAGTTCTTTTGCCACACGCTTTAAGAATGCTGGTAGCAGACCAACGGGAATCTGCATTGGAGTCTCAAACATCCAGATTACCCGCGCACCTCCACTCGGAGTGCGATGGGCAAACATGGGTTTTAACCCAGCTTTGGCGCGAGTCCCAATCCCAGAGATGAACTCTTCGGACGTAAGCTCGCAATCATAGTCGGCAATGAACGCATGCATCTTGGCCGGGGGATTATCCCTCGTAACACGCATGGCCGCGGCACGACCCTCAAATCCGCTAACAAACATTCCGTCAGTCGAATTCTGAACAGCCCAGCGTTTTGCAACTTCTGGCTCCAGACTTGGTGGCTGATTAACATTTCCATCCCAAGGCGTGCATGAACTGGCAATTGACGACGACAAATTAGGTATACGAAAGAGGTTCATTTTTTGTACCTCACTGCATCTGTCGCTTCTGCACCTATTGGACACCCATCCAACCATTCAGGACAGACGCTCATGAGACGTTCAATCTCACCAGCCGGAACTGAATTGTCAACTTCGCAAACTGCTTCGTCGTGAATATGCATTACAACAGGGCATCCAGCCTTTTCTAGACGCAATACCGCCGCACCCATGACATCGCGGGCTACAGCCTGGACAAGGTTCTCGCATAGTTTCCCACCATAGAATGGAATCTGCGGACCGCCCCTCTCCACGCTTGCCGTCCACGCAGCTTTCCTAGCCTTACCACTTTTGTCATACTTCTGTTTGTCAGGCCATTGAGACATGATGTTGCGATATGTAAGGACACGCCCGCTGGGTAGACCCACCTCGAATTGCTTGTCCGCCTTGGCGCGCTGGAAGTCTCCCTCCAACTTCCTCCATAGATCAAGAATCGGTTGATTCCGAGTACGGAAATCATTAACGATCATATTTGACTTGGTCTCCGTCATGTCGATTCCGTATTGCATCTTAGCGATCAACGCAAACTTTTTGGCTCCCGCCCCATACCCAAGGCCGAGCACCATGGCTTTCACCAACTGATATAGCGGGGCATCCGCCTTCTTAAGTGTTCCCTTCTCACCATCCCATAGACCCATGTTCTTAGCGGCTGCCTCATAGATGCCGTAACCGTTTCTGATTGCGTCCAAAAGTCCTTCGTTACCAGACAACCAAGCAAGTACCCGTGGCTCGATCTGAGCCAAGTCACAGATAACAAACTTCTTACCCGGCCGGGGTACAATGCAACCTCTAAGGTCTACTCCGAACATTTCATTGCGAGGAAGATTCTGGACGTTGAACTTCGAATCACCAGACCAACGACCAGTATGAGCCCCCATGTATTTCAATCCGTAACTCATAGTTCCGTCTGGTTTGATGCGACCTTGCATGACCTTTAACTTAGCCAGCAAAGAATTTGCTTTACGCCAGTCACGCATGATTCCAACAAAAGGAACCTTCTCACCGTACTGGGATTCCCACAATGCGCACTCTTCAGAGTTCTCCGCCAGAGAGGTAGGCCACGGAATACCAGCTTTAGCACATTCCCTGCGAAATGCCTTCGTAGATAAGACCACTCCATCCGTCTCATCGATCCAGGGTAATTTATTCTCCGACTCCCAAGTAACACGCTGTAGCGTCTTTATACCGTCTCCGACCGCGTTAGTATCAACTTGAATCCCCCTCCAGCCCATCTCAATGGTGTGCCTAGACAGTTCAGTTTCCGCGGAAAGCATATCCCCGGAAAACTTCTCATAAATACCAAGACATGCTCTGGCGTCTTGACGAGCATACTCCAGTACTTCTTTCCCAAACTCAGTGCCCTCAACATCGCTCCACTTCTTGGAATGCATCTTATCGCGCGGATCTTTGTCAATATGCCGATCAAGCAATTCCCTAGAAGCACCCAACAAATTCCTCGGCGCACCCACGGCAACCGAAAGGTTTGCGGTACAGTCCCAAGCTACAGGCTTGGATTGAACACATCCCTGCTCCCGCAACCTCTCGATTACCGCGCCGTCAAAACTGTAGTTATGAGCCACCCATTTGTGGCCGCCAATCTTCACCCATGGGGCTTTTTTGGGACAACCCACGTAGTCAACATCCGGCCCCTGAATAGCGACCATGTAGATGTCTGAGGCTGGACTTCGCAAGTAATGCCACTGCCCAAGCGTTGTGATTGATGTCTCCTTGTCGTAATATGTTTCAAAGTCAATTGCATATGTATTCATTTTAATTTTTTTTGTTTTTTATTTGAGAACATTTCTTCAAAAACCACAAGGCGCCCAAGCATATCAGACACCTGAGCCGTAGTTTCATCGTAAGTGTTCGTTCCTTCTGCTTTTTTTCTTTTATTTAATAATATTTCCAAGGCATGAAGAATAAGATCGGCTACTTCGGTTGGTCTTATCCCACCGTTAAGTAGTGCCACATATTCAGCCTCGATTGCATCGCGATGCTCACCCACGAATGGGTAGGGGATCACGGTGAATTGATCGGCCAGTTTTTCACTGGCAGGAGACATTAGCTTATGATATTTACCGAGCTCTTTTCAATAGGTTGAACACCGCCCTCTGGCTCAATCAAACCTTTTTTCAAAAGATATTCCTCATCCATAGGGATAGATGTAGGAGCTCCGTTTTTATCAACGATACGAGATTCTAGCGGAGGAACTTCTTGAGCCAGTTTCTCCATTTTGCGGAATCCCTCTCCACCGAGAAGTCCGTTTAAAAGATCAACAACGTGTGGAAAAAGACCGTTCAGCACGTCCTTCTCTATGATATTTGCCTCGCCATCACGGGGAAGCATTTCCACGCTAATCTTGTCAGTACCAATTTCATTTTTAATTTGTATTGCTAATTCAATCATTTTTTTGTTCTTTCTGATGTGGTAGTAATTCGAGCACGGCTGACCTAACCTTGTGGCGGAATTGCGAACATTCCTGCTCAAGGTCTGCCATAGACGCAAGAAGTTCCTGGCAGAACTCCTTTAGTCCATCGTTCTCATTTTCTAACCGCCCATTCTCTTCCACAAGAGTAGAGGCGGTTTTATGGTTTGTTTCTGCCAGATCTGTTACTCGCTTGTAAAACTGATGAACTCTGTGGAGCTCTCTTTGCATGTATTCCGGTTGTTTACGCATTGCATCTGCATCGATAAGTGCGTCTATGCTCATATGCTCACCTTCGGGTTTAAAACAATGCGAGGTTCCTTGATGTTCTTTAGACATAAAAATCCTTCCTTTAAAAGGTAATCCAATTCTGCAACAATCTCTTGAGCAAGTCTATCTTTTTCTAGGGCGTTTAGATTTTCCACTTGACACCTTACCTTTCTTTTTTGGCATGGTCGTGCTTTTTGTTTCTGTTTTAGGGGATTCCAAATAAGGAAACCCAGTTTTCTTCCAAACCCAATGAAATATCATTTTTGTTTTGCCTCTTTTCCTTTTTGAATTAACTCTAAATATTGTTGAGCATGCTCCTCATTTTCAAAGAATGAAATAGATGAGGCTCTATCTGTTTCTGGATCAGTTCCAAAAACAACGGAGTTAAACCAACGCTTACTAATCCAAACAAATACCCATAACAAAAATGAATCGATCATTCTATTTTCCCCCTTTTGCATTTAAACAATAGAAAGGCCGCCCTTACTAAGGCTCGTTCTAAGTGATCGATAGATGTCTCTCCCCCTAAATCCGGGTCTTGTCTATTACCATCAATCTGCATCATAGCTCTACAAATATGGCTAATTGCTCTATCGGAATTATAGCGACGAGAGTCCTTATAAAACCACTCGCCAAATGAACTCTTATCAGAACCTTTTTCCATAATTTTAGTGACAGTAGTAAAGGCTTCCGAAGCCACCTCATGAATTGAAGGTGGAACTATTTTGTTTTGATCCATACACCCTTTACTTGCGTTACATTTTGAAATTTTGATTCGAGCAGTTCAGAAAAAAACTTAACCATTTGGCGGAGGACGTCCGGTGTTTCACGCGGCAGGACACACCTAACCTGTCGACGCCTCTCGCGTCGCACCATGCCGGAACGTCTCCCCTTTTTCATCTACTTAGATCAAGCTAGAAGCCCAAGCCTGGAATTCGTCATTGTTTGTCCCAGCCAACTTGAACGTGGGCGTAAACCAGCTACCCATCGTATTGGTGTTTAGCTTGCTGCTCACTTGATACCGACCCTTGGTCAACCCGCCACGAAGGACGGTCTGACTGTCGGTCAGCAACTGACGACCCGCTCCGCGATACGCACTCTTAGTGAGGTTGTACTGCGCCAGCGCGTAGTTTTTCTTATCCGGACCTTCAAGCGAGAAGATCGGATTCTTATCTTTCGGCTCTGCAACCAAAAGAGTCAAGACAAGGAACGGAATATACCGATCCACATCTTCGGATTCTGAGATATCCAAAGTTCCACCCGCAGCTTCCACCTCGGCTTGTGAGGCAAAAATCTTCGGAATGACATCCGTCCCGTAAGGGATTTCCTGAATGTATTTCTTTTGGATGTGGGTGATGATGGCCTCCATTGCGGAGTCCTTGCTACCAACAACCATTTCTTTGTTGAACACAAAGGAACCTGGTTGGAAGTTATTACTGAGGTTACCCGTCTTGCCGACAAGGTTGATCCTCGGAATGAGGAAGTCGGAAGCTTTAAACTCTCCGTCCACCCCAGCGTTACGGTTAGTGATGGAAGGAGACCTGCTCCCCGCCACAACCAACGCTTTATCTTCGGTTGCCTCTACGGCTTCCTTATCTTTCTTACTGAATGATGTTTTCATTTTATTTGTTTTATCTCTTTTATTTCTTTATTTTTTCTTAGTTGATAAGATGGCTCACCACGCGTCATTGCTTCAGCAGCGATGAGGTCATCTTCCAGTTGTTCTTTCGCCACGGTCTTCTGACCGCGAGGCGCCTTGGCCGCAACTAGATCGGCCAAATCTGTGAACTTAATCTCGCACGCGGAGCTAAACTCCTCGGGAGTAAGTTTACCCTTCACCAAATCCCAAGCCTTCTCAGAGTCTTTGATTTCCCTTCGGCCCTGAATTTCTTTCAATCCATAACCCGGGATTTCACCACCCTCTTTAGCGAATTCTAAATTATGTTTACGAACGCTGGAACACCAAGCCTCCATGACCATTGCAATACGCTGGGCTTGCGCCCTACGTTCAGGAGTGGACAACTGGCTAGGTTGAAATAGTTCTGGTAACTGTGCGTCGTGAGCCATGTCATAAGCTTTAACAATCTGCATGGTGGCTCCGTGGACTGCTGGACAGTCTGCTAATTTGTGGCAGTAAACGCACTGATCTCCAGGCGTATAGTCGGCTTCGGTGTGATTTTTGCATTTGTCAATGATTCCTTTTATTCGTTTGTGTATTCTTTGGTAGTCACCCTCACGGGTGAATGTGTGAGTGAAGATAAGATCTAGACGGGGCTGTAAAATATGTACAGTAACTTCTTTAATATAATCGTGTTTATCAAAAACACCGAGAGTATAAGCCCACATTTGAGCGTTATGCTCTGCATCGTCCACGGGATTAAAACCAAATTTATAATCAACAAGATGGGCCTTATCCCCACGAATCATCAATCGATCAACAAAACCCCATTGATCAAAAACCTCCAGCTTAATTTCTTTGAGGTCAAGCATCGGTAGCTAGCTCCGCTCGCAAACGTTCAATGTAATCTAAACATTTCATTACGAGTTTGGTTTCGTCGGCATTCAAATCTTCAAAGTCGCTCATTTCACAAGCGTGATGCATAGCAGTTCCACGTTGTGTCACTATATGAACCTCCCCGTCCCGTTTAGGTTCATATCCCGGACATAGTTCCCGACTCTTTAGAGTGCTCGGGCTGTATCTTGCGTGTTGCGTATCCATCAGCGTGCCGTGGATTGTGACTCTAAAAACGTAATCGTCAAGTTCTAATTATGCGTGGTCAAATCACCGTCGTTCAACAAATCAATATTTCGAAGTTTTGTTTTGACTGATTTGCTTACTTCCTCTTCAACCGAGTTAGCAGCGAATAGGATGTATTGTAGCGCGGGAGTTTTAGCTCCCGTGCGGTGAATACGACCGAGAGCCTGCTTGAGATCAACAGCAGAATATGTAGGACTAATGAGCGAAACTCTTGGCCTTCCATGTAGATCGTGAAGACTTACTCCCACCCCACCGGCCGCAATCTGACAGATAATTAAGTGGGATTTATTTGCCTGAAAAGAAGCAATTGCCGACTCTCTTTCTTCGGTAGTTTGATCGCCAAAAATATAAACTGGCTTATGTTTTTTCATTCTCTCCCCAATAGCATCGAGCGTCTGTCTAAAGTTTATGAAACAAACAACGCTTTTATCTTCCTCGATAAACTCTTCCGCCATCTCTGTAATGACTGGCACCCGTAGTAATTCAATTTCTTGCCTCATCCGCAATCGTTTAGTCAACGGGTTCTCTGGGTCTACATCAGTACGAGACCGATCTTTTAGCTCCAGAATCTCTTCCTCAACCTTCTGGTAAAGCTCACCGATCTTGGGCGAAATATCCAACACCTCCGCGTTAACCTGGTTACTTGGGAAAGCATCCCCCAACTCACTGATGCGCACCCGAACCCCTTTAGCTGGGAATATCTTTGAGTGGATGTCAGTCAGCACACGCTTACCCCCGCGGAACGTCATTCCTCCCCACGGAGCCTTGACTACACCGTTCTTATGTAGCCATTTAAAATAATCAACTCCATTGTGTAGACCGAGAAGTCGACCAGTAAAACGCATATCCATAGGACTCCCCGCGGCAGTAGCAGACAGCATGAGAACATTCGACCCAGCCGCGGCTTCTAGCATCGCCCCATTCTGTGATTTGTAACTCTTACAGCGATGAACCTCGTCGAAAATATAGAGGAAGGTTTTGCCTTTATGCCTCCAATCCCATTGTTTGTTCCCGAGCTTTTTTATAAATTCGGTATTCCCAGTTCGAAGTTTTTCATAGTTTAAAACGAATTTAGGTTGTAGCCCAAAAGTGCTACACCAATTTTTCCACGCTGGAAGTACAATTTTGGGAGCGATAATGGCAAATTCAAAACCAAGCTCTTTTGCCACAGCGCAAGCCGTGACAGTTTTTCCGGTACCAGTATCAGAGCAATCCAGCGCGATCGAGTGGTTCCGAATTGCCTGAAGTATAATACTTTTTGATTTCTCCTGCCACGGGTGCAGTTGAACAAGCGTCTGAATGCTTTTCACGAACTAGTTCAAGCCAATCTTCCGCAACCATCGTAACAAGCCACGCGCACTTGTTTTTTCTATGGGCCACAACTGGCACACTCTTGCCACTGTCTCGTTTGGCCTGTTCCATAGCTTTGTTAATGTTGAGTGCCTCAACCCGTTTGACTTCAAAGTGAAAAGGGAGGTTGCTGACAACGTCGGGCGATTCCGGACTCCCGGAAAACTGCCGACCACGGCGCGCTTCGAAGCCCTTCGCCTTGAGGACGTCGCGCCACTCACGCTCTCCGACTTTGCCTTTTGTACAACTGTTCATTTTTTAGGGGTATGTTCATCGTGCTGGGAAGAGTGAACTCAAATTGACAACTGTCAAGCAATTATGCAGAGTAGTCCCTTGCCTATAGAAAAATATGGAAAGTCCTGGCCAGATGGAGCCGGAGACCTCGACATTGAGTTGTTGGCCTTCAAAATGGGATTGAAGCCCGAAGACGGAGGCTTGGGCAAAGCCCAGCATTTTAAGAATATAGTAAATCTTCTTTGGCCCTACCATAAAACAAAAAGCAAGAATGGTTTTCACTGGCATCCTTGGGCGGAGTGGATGATTGAACGAGCTTGCGAAGAAAATTATTTGGCCATTTCCGGGCCAAAGTCTTCCGCAAAAACTTCGACAATGGCTATGTGGGGGTTAGTAAATTGGCTTTGCGCCCCGCATGAAACTCTCGTGCTTGTAACAACTACCAGCGTTCGAGAAGCTCGTAAACGATTATGGGGTTCTATCCGCGAGAGGTATATGCAGGTTCCAGGGCTTCCCGGAAAGTTGGTAGACTCCATGGGAAAGATTGTTCTCGACGTATCCGAATCCGGCGAAGCATCAGATCGTTCATCCATTACCCTAGTTCCTTCAAGCCCAGACAAAGAAAAAGAAGCCACGGCGAAACTTATTGGGTTGAAGAACAAGAGAGTGTTCCTGATTATTGACGAGGCTACAGACGTAACCAATTCGGTGTTTGAAGCTATCTCCAATCTTAATGCGAATCCCCACTTCCAATGCGTTGCTTTAGGGAACTTTAATTCTCAATATGATCCGTTCGGAGTATTTTCGACACCCAAAGACGGATGGAATTCTATTACAGTCGATGCCGAGGAGTGGGAAACAAAAACGGGAAAGTGTATTCACCTCGACGGATTAAAAACACCAAACATTGAACACGACGACAAGTGGCCCTTTTTGCTAACCTCCAAGCAAGTTAAGTACGCAATCGATAACGAAGGCGAGAACTCCCTGTCTTTCTGGAGATTTATACGGAGCTTCCCTGCACCCGTTGGCGCAGAGGAAGGCATATATTCAGAAGCCGACTTCAGGAAGTATGATGTCACTAAAGAGCCGAGATGGTCTCAACCTCCTCTTTACCTGGCCGGATTTGACCCTGCGTTTACCAATGGAGGAGATAGATCTGTTTTAGCCATTCTTAAGTACGGCCAAACCGAAGAGTCTGGTCCGGCGGTCGCATTACATAAATTTCACAATCTTCGTGAAGACGTAACTAAAGCAGAGCCTCGCAACTTTCAAATTGCTAAAGAAGTCATGCGAGTCTGCCAAGAATCCGGCGTGCCCCCCGAAAGATTGGCTATTGACGCCACCGGAGCAGGAGACCCCTTTTGCGACATTTTATCTGAAATATGGTCGAACCGAGTTCTACGAATCAAGTTTGGTGAAAAAGCCTCAACACTTCCCGTCAGTATAACCAATCCTATTCGCGGCTTAGACAAGTATACCAATCGAGTTACAGAACTCTGGTTTTCCGGCGTGGAGTACATGAGGTCGGGGCAGTTGAGGGGGATTGTACCAGATCTTGCAAAAGAAATGACTGGCAGGAAATACAATACTACAGCGGGGGGCAAAGTAACAGTTGAACCCAAGAGAGATTATAAATTACGTTTAGGTAAGTCGCCCGATTTAGCAGATGCTTTCTTTCTCGGCCTAGACCTAGCCAGACAAAAACTTGGTATCTCAGCGGGCTCTCTAGTTGGCGGTAAACTTCGATCGTCTTGGCAGGCGCAGGCTAAGAAGCTGGACGCGGCCGTATCCGAATCCTCCTTTTTGAATTCTTAAAAAGGATGATTGACAGGAATATTGGCTTCCCCCATACTAGCCGGACTTGTGGAACCCAAATACAACACGAATTCCGTTCCTGACGATGACTTAAAAACGCTATCCGAAAACGGAAAAGCACCAAAAACTAGAATTACCGACCAGAGCGGACTTTTCTCCATATATCAACAGTTATACTTGGCGGACGAACAGGGAGCCCGTGATCGCGCCCGCATCATGGACATGTTTGACGGAGCTGCTCCTTATGACCCAATTGTTCTCCGTAGACTCGGTCAAAGTTATAGAGCCAATCTGAACTTTGGTGAAGCCGGGGCAGATCTGGAAAAAGCCCTCACATCATACAACGATTTGGTCACTTCCGTTGACCGACTTGTTAATGTTAAGACTAGATTTGGCGACGAAAGCCAGCGCGAAGAATACGCAGCGATAATTGCAGAAGAGTTTACACGCCTCGTCACAAAAGATTGGCCCAGCTTTTACTTTAAACAGCAGTTGCTCTCTTATTACTTCGTATCTCAAGGTTTAGGTATTGCCTACTTTGAAGATGAGCGTAACTGGCAGTGGACCGTTTGCCCAATTGGAGACTTCTTCATCCCCCGCGGAACTCCCGCTACGGAAGACAAAGTAGAGTTTGCTGCCATTAGAAGGATTTATTTAGTTCACGAACTTTACCAATATATTGAAAATCCAAAAATTGCAGAACAAGCCGGTTGGAATGTGGACGCAGTGAGAAACGCGATTCGCAATGCCACCACAACCTTCCCCACCGACGGCCTTAACTGGGAAGAACTACAAAGACAGTTAAAGTCGAACGACCTTTATTTCGCTCACGTTCGGGCAAAAGAAGTTCACGTTGTTCATTATTACGTAAGAGAGTTTGATGGGTCTTACTCTCACGCGATTGGGCTTCGCGACGGCTCCGGGGATTTCCTATTTAAAAAACTCCATAGATTTAAGTCTGCTTCAGAAGCTTTCCATATTTTTACCTACGGCGTGGGTAATGGTCTTTATCATTCGATTCGTGGTCTGGGGTATAAGATTTTCCCGCACATTCAGATGACTAATCGTTTGCGCTGCGCCATGGCAGACGGAGCCATGCTACAGACCTCAGTACTATTACAACCTCAGAGCGCCGAAGATGTATCCAAGATGACGATGGCTTATTCTGGACCCCTCTCATTCCTTCCTCCGGGGTTGAATGTTGTCCAGACGCAGTATCCGAATTTGGCCGCAAATGTTCAACCGATTGTAAACGAAATGGCGATGGTTCGTCAGAGCAATACTGGCTCTTATCGAACCCAAATGAACGACTTCTCGGGGAATCCTCGCACAGCCACAGAAGTAGAGGCTCAGGTCGCCAACGAAGCAATCCTTACCACGAACTCGATGAATCTGTTCTATGTTCCGTGGGGACGTTTGCTACGAGAACAATTTAGAAGGCTTCAGCGTGACACATGGGTTCCGGGAGAAGAAGGAGCCGCTGAAGCTAAGAAATTCCGCAGCCGCCTCGAAGAACGCGGAGTTCCTTGGGCAGCCGTTAAAGCTGTTTATGACGTTGACCCCGTAAGGGCAGTTGGCCTCGGTTCCCCAGCCGCTCGGTTGTCTGCCTTCAACGAGTTCATGCAAATGTTACCTAGGTTCGACGAGCTTGGACAGATAAATGCAATTAGAGACAGAGTGGCGGCGCGGGTCGGATATGATCAGGTTGATCGTTATCTCCCCAATCCTAACGTCAAGAATCGTATTCCAGCCGACGCTAAAATTGCGGAATTGGAGAACGGAGCAATGCAAGCCGGAAGACGTGTTACTGTTATGCCGAATGAGAATCACGGAATTCATTTAGCTGTTCACTTGAGAGAAACACAGCCAATTGTCGAGGCCGTTCAGAATAATGAAGTTCAAGATAAACAGGCAACCATGATGTTTTTGACAATGGTATACGAGCATTCTAATGAGCACCTTGTTAGGATTGTCGACGATAAAACAAAACAGCAGGAGATCGGACAGGCAAAACTCGCAATGAATTTACTGCGTGAAGCGGTGGTTAACTTACAAAGAGATGTCGAGCAAGACATTCGCGCCGCCAACGAACAGCAACAACAAGCCTTGTTGGAACAAGGCCAGGTGCAGGGCATTACCCCTCAGATGCAGATGAAAATGCAGGAACACCAGTTGGACATGCAACTCAAACAGGAAAGAGCTGCACTAGATGCTCGCTTTAAAGAGGCTGAATTAAAACAAAAATTAGCTTTACAAGACGCGCAAGCCGCAGCTAACCTTCGTGCTGCGATGAATACCCCCAACGCACCAAAAGCATGACGTTAACCGATTGGAATAAACGAACCGATCTCAAGAACGCCTGGAAAGCTTTCCGCAAATCAGAAGCCGGCGAATCTTTGATACAAGTCCTATTAAATTTAGGCATCCCTTCCGCAACCCTCCCTCCCCCGAATGTTGATTTTATTGACTGGAACGCAACCCTAAATGCCCGAAGAGAGGGTTATTTTGAGGTAATACGCGTACTGTCAACACTGTCAGAAGAACCAGGCGAGCCTTCAAACTTGCCAGAACCTTGGGAAACCAAAATAGAAGAAACAAATCAGTAATAAGGAAAATAAACTATGAGTGAAACAGCGACCGCAGAACCCACAGCAACAGGATCGGAAAATGTTAGTTTTGCCGATGCATTTGATGCCGGATTTGAAGCTCTAAACAAAGCCCCGGTAGCAGAGGCTCCTGTCGCGACTGCCGTAACGGCCCCAGCTGAGATCACGAAACCTGTCGAGGTGGCCAAGACCGACGCTTCCGCCACAACCAATCCCCTTGATATTCTGACCAAACGGATGACCGGACAGGAAGAAGTCACAAAGACCGAAGTTGTTTCCGATGATTTGGATGTTAAAGCTCCCGAAAATCTTAAGCCCGAAGCTCAGACAGCTTGGGCCCGCCTGACCAAAGATTTGCGCGAAGCTCGTACAAAGTTAAAAGAAATGGAAGGAAAAGTTTCTGATGCCCCGACTAATTCGGTGGAGCAGATTGACTTGCAGAATCAGTTAAACACTCTCAAACAGGAGCGAGATGAGTATGAGAATGAATTAAAGTTCTCCAGGCTAGAGTCTACCAAGGAATATAAACAAGCCGTTACGGAGCCCTTGAACAATATTCAAAAAGAGGTTTCTGAGATCAGCAAACTTTACGAAGGAGTCGATGCCAGGAATATCTACGCGGCAATGGTGGAACCAGATACCGCCAAACGCAGGGCTCTGTTGAAGGAGGCTACCAGCGCCCTTGACCCCGTTGATTCGCTCGCTATCCGCAATCGAGCGGAAGAACTCCAAAAGGTATTTGAGCGTCGTGATGTCCTTACGAAGGACGTAAACACCGTATTGCAGATGATTCAAGCTGAAGAGCAGAAAGAACAGGAAGCCTATACGCAGCGAATGGAAACGGAAATTAAAACAGCCTACGAGTCTGAGTGGAATAATCTTCAAAAAGAAAATCCTTTACTTCGACCCATTGAAGGCAACGAAGCGTGGAATACAGCTTTGCAAAACGTCCAGCAACAGGCAATGCAAATTGAAAGCACGGAACTTGACCCCAAAGCTAAAGCAAGATTGACTTTTAATGCCGCCGCAATGCCCATGGTTATGAACGTATTCCAAGACTATGTATCCAAAGCTCAAAACCGTATTACTGAACTAGAGAAGCTAACTAAAGAGCTTCGGTCTACCATGCCTTCCTCCGGCGGAGCAAAAGGTGGCGGGGTGGAAGTTCCATCTGACGTCAGCTTTGTCGAAGCCCTTGAACGAGGAATGAAATAAATTTGTTAAAGCTATTGACACGTTCCATCCGGTTGATACTTTTAACTAGTTCAGTGCAGGTATAAAGATTGAGATCCTTACTGAACAAGACCTATAAAGATTGAGATGGTCTAGCAGAAATCGGGCATTAAAAGCTCTGGGATGCCGCCAGGGAAAAGTTTTGAAGATATAGTGAAACTGGATAGCCCCGATAGGGACTGGCAGAATCATTATAAATCATAACCTACCCTTTGCGCGAGCAGGGGGAAAGGTCGAAAGGAAAATACTACTATGGCTACTACTTACTCTATCGAGCAGTTGCTCGTTAAAGAAGCTGGGCGTATCGGACCGGAGATTTATCGCCGGACCGTTGACACTTCCGCCTGGCTCAAACTCACTAAACAGGAACAATTCCCCGAGGAGATGGGCGATGTGATCAGTTCGGTCACCTTCGAACGTTTCTACCCCTCCAGCAGCATCGCTGCTTCTACCGCCAACGGTTATACCGCTGGTGATATCACCGGAGACGCGGGATACGGATGGCGCAACCTCGGATCAAATCCGATTGACCAGACCTACACCGGGTTCAATGCTTACACCCAGACCATCTCGGGTGGAACTACTCCTCCCGTGTCCTCGAGCTCACCCTCGTCGACGGCTGGAAATGCACTCCCGATTCCCCTCACTGGCGTTACTTGGGGCCAAAAGCTCCGTCAGTACAGCCTGAAGTGGGCGTCGGTTGATTCCCCTGATATCGCCCTGGAAGATCTGCGCTTTGCCGTTAAACGTAAAGAACAGCTCTCCAACATCATGGATGTCCTCGCTGAGTCGACCTCCTTGGTTTGGCAGGATCGTTATCGCCAGCTCTTCACCGAGCAGGTTGCAGCTGAAGGTAACCTCGTTATCCCCAGCGCTTCCACCATTGGTATTCTCCCCGTCAACTCGACTGGGTCGAATGCTTTCAGCATTAGCGTGACTGACTTGGTCGGTGTTTACAATGCCGTTACCGCCGGTAACGGAACTTGTAACTCTGGCGCGTTTGCCGCTAACGCTCTGCCTCAGAGCCAGCTGACACAAGGTATCCTGAAACGGTTGTACATGAAGCTGATCCGCGACGGCGCGGGTACGCAAGCCATGGGCCGTGAAAACGGAGCCCCTGTGTTCATGCTCATCTGCGGTGCCGAAACCAGCGAAAACCTGATCCGGTTGAATGCCGACATTCGACAGGACTTCCGGTATGCCAAACCGAATGAATTGCTCACGCCTCTCGGCATCGAGCGTTCTTACGGTGGTTTCTACCACTCAATCGATGCGTATCCCCCACGCTTCAACGTGTTCGATACGACCAATGACAAGCTCATCCGTGTGTTCCCCTTCCGCAAGGAAACGACCACCCGTGGTTCTGCTTACAATATTAACCCCGCTTACGAGACGGCTTCCTACGAAGTTAGCTACATCTTCCATCAAGATGTTATGCGCTCCGTGGTTCCTAGCCCGATCTCCGTTGGTAACAAGATGGGCTTCAACTCCCAGAATTACCGCGGTGAGTTCAAGTGGGTCAACATCCTTGATCGGGCGTTTAATCCGGACGGCAATGTCGGATACTTCCGCGGGGTGATGGCCAGTGGTGCTCGGCCCGTGTTCCCGCAGTATGGCTATGTCATCCTGCACACACGTCCTGCCATTAGCCTTGACTACGTTAGCTAATTGAAGAAAGGATAACTCTAATATGAGCAATCCTCTTCAAACGGCTACGCAAGACAATGTGCTCGCGGCTCGGATTCGTGGTGCGCTGAATAACGGCCCAGAGTGGACATCCACTTTGACCGGTTCTTCAGCCACAACGAGTCTGACGGCAATCACTGACTCAACAGGTGGTACGGCTTCCAACACCATCGCTGCAATCACTGCTGGCGCTACTTACGCGCAAGCAGACCTGACCGCAGTTAAAAATGGTTTGGCCTCCGTTTCCGCAAAGGTTAATACTATTTTAACCTTGTTGCGTAATCTGAATGCCTAAATAACTAATTGGTCCCCCCAAGGTTCTATCCCTTGGGGGGATCACACTATTTTCTAAAGAAAGATATCTAATATGAAAAACATATCGTTTCCCGTACCTAAAGGCTTTACACCTCCGGAAGGTGTTGCTGAAGGCGATGCATTCGACTTCATGGCCAGCGGCTATTTCAAAGGACCGACCATGTATCTCTCAGCAGTTGAAGGTGTAGCAGTTTCCCCCGGCAAAGAAGTCGAAGTCGAAACTGAAACCGAAATGCCAGAAGAAGACATGAGCATGGTTCAAGCCGTTGAAAAAGGAATGTCGTCGAACGAAATGGCGTAAAGCCGTGGACAAGCTCATCTTGGCGGTTGTCAAGCAAGCCTGGAACGATCTTCAGGATCTTGACGCCGGCAAGAAGCCTGCCAGGCCAAAAGCCTGTTATGAGCGAGAGTCGTTCGAGATGTGTTTCGAGCTATTCTTGCCTTTGCTAGGTGTTGAGAGCTATACTGCCAATAAGATGAAATCACGGTTATACCCCACCCTAGATAGGATATTTAGTCATGGAAAATGACCATCTAATTACCCTTCTTGAGCGTACCGCCCGCATGGACGAAAAGCTTGATTCTTTGCTCGAAGACCGTGATAAGCACGACACTCGAATCGGTAAGGTTGAAAAGCATATTCATATGGGGTATGGAGTCGTAGCAGTCATGACTCTTATGATTTCCACGTTTGCTGAATTCTTTTGGTCGAAGATTTTCGGCAAGAACAGTTGACAAACAAAAATAAGACCACACAATAGGAGAACTATATGTCATTCTTTGATGAAAATCTTGCTCCGTCCGTAACCCAGGAAACTGATGCCGCATTAGTATCTCTTGGCCAGCGTGGTTTTATTTACACAGCCGACACGACTTTAGTTCAGGGCAATTTTGCAGCAATTCAAGTTATTGCTGATACAGTTTTCTCAGCTTTGACTGCTTTAAATTCTACAGTCGGTGGTCTGGTTGGTGTGTCTCTTCCCGCCGGCACAATTATCTACGGACCTTTTACTAGCTACGATTTAGCTTCTGGAAAAGTAATCGCCTACAAGGCAGGATAAACTGCCATGCCGAAACTCGGCTTAGGCTTATCGTTACTGCAGACTAGGGTTGCTTCAGCTCCTCTGATCCCAACCTCTGGCCTATCGCTATGGCTCAAAGCTGATGCTGGGGTAACATTAGCTACGTTTGGGCCTTATACTTATGCTTCACAAATAGTTATATCTGGCTCCAATACACCAAACGTTAACGGAACTTACACCGCAACAAGCGTTCCTACGTTTGATGAGTCAGGGAATCCAAATTCATATTCTTTAGTTGGACCAAATTATAATATTTTGTGGGGTGAGGTTTTGGGTGGTTATCCAGTTTCGTTCTCTATTGAAATAGGATTGAATTGTTTTTTGCAATCTAATGATGGGACAAACTGGAACATCGCATATTCTCAACCAGATACAATTACTGTCTCTGGTTCAAATGATCCACAGGTAAATGGCACATATATTTGCGACGATTTTGCTAACTTTAATTATTGGTATAATTCAACTTCAACTTATGTAATAACTAGATTTGGATTTTCTTGGTATCTATCTGACCAATTTGGAGGTCCAAATCAGTACTCAAGTTCTTCACCGAACGGGCCTTGGACAATTGAAGGCGGAAGCGGAGGAGCAATAACCAGTACAACCACTCTTGTCCCAAGAGGAAGCATTACAGCAACTAAAGTAGTTTCTTCTGTAGTAATTCCTTCTTCAAACGTAATAGCTTGGGCAGATCAGAGTAGTTACAACAGGAACGCAGCTTTAAATAACGGTACACCACTTCTAACTACAATAGGAGGAAATGCTTTTGTTGAGTTTGCTCCAGGTTCAGAAATGTTTACAGATCCTATATGGGGAGAAATTGAAATTATTGGAACAATATTAATTGTCGCCCATTTTCCTCAAAATTCATCATTCAGCGTATCACACCGTGATAATACCTACCTCGACCAATTCAGTTTAGATGCGGCTGGAGCAAATCCATTCGTTGTGCAAAAATATCCAACAGTCTACGCAAGCTCAAATTTGAATCCAGCATATAATACCAAATGCATAATTGAGACGACATTCAATAGCTCTACGGTTTCTTTGTATCTAAATGGAATAGCTTGTGGTAGCGGTTCTCGTGAAAGCATTATTGGTGCGGATGATAGCTTTTTCCTCTATGGAAATCAATCCAATGTGGCAGAAATAGTGGTTTACAATCGAGTTCTCTCAACTCCAGAGCGCCAGCAAGTTGAGGCGTACCTAATAGATAAATATGCTATTGATATCACCACCTCCAGAGCCTTTGACTCTTCTGGCAACCTAGTCGGCTCAGCAATTACAGGGAATATACCTAGTGATTGGGTACCTTCCTCTAATGTGGCATCAGTTATTTTTGCCAATAATGGAAGTCTCACACTAATTGGCAGTAGGGCACTTAGAAACAACCCACTTACCTCAGTTACCATACCCAATAGCGTCACGGGTATTGGTAGTAATGCATTTGATGGTTGTGCTAGTCTAGCCAATGCCATTATTGGCAACAACGTAACGACTGTTAGTAACAGTGCCTTTGCTAATTGTACTGGCCTAATCAGTATCAACGTCCCCAATAGCGTGATCATTATGGGGAGTAGCGTGTTCTATGGTTGTACTAGTCTAACCAGTGCCACTTTACCAACTAATATAAACTTTACGAGTATTAATACTTTTACGTTCTATGGTTGCACCAGCCTAACCAGCATTACCATCCCCAACGGTGTGACCAACATTAATGCTAATGCGTTCTATGGTTGTACTTCTCTACCCAGCATCACCATCCCCAACCTCGTAACGAGTATTGGTGCTAATGCGTTCTATGGTTGTACTTCTCTAACCAGCCTAACCATCCCAAACAGCGTAACGAGTATTGGTGCTAGTGCGTTCCGTAACAGCACAAATCTGGCATCGGTTAATTGCTATACCACATACGGAGCTTTTGTTGGTAATTTTGCGTTTCTTAATACTGCCTCTGCTCTAACCATTCACGTAAGAGTAGCAGATAATACTTGGACAATAGGGAGTCAAAGCTTTCAAGGTAATCCTAACGTCACAGTTATAAATGACTTGTAGTGGATTAAGGAATTATAATGCCCATCCTCCTTCTTGTTCTCTTAACTTTAACGTCCTGCGCCTCCACGAAGTATAGTTCGTCCGGCTCGTTGACTCTTCAAGCTACGACTGCTTCCGTATTGAAGGCGCAGTCCATAGCTCGTTCTATCCCAGCCTGCAAACCGGTGGCCGATGAGCTAGAGAATACTAAGGATCAGATCCTTAAACTACAGGCCCAAGTTGATACTAACTTTAAGGAACGTTCTGAGATGGCTGCCCGGTTGGAGTATCTTGAGGCCAAGTACAGCCAATCGGTCGGTCTATTATGGAAATGGCGTTTAATTGGTATCGGCGGTATGCTTCTTTTGCCCGCATTTTTGGCCTTGCGCAATCTGTTTCCTATTCTTAAACTCTTTTAAGTGAAAAAGTGGCTAAAAGACAACGCACAAGGTCTTGGGGCCTTGGCCTGTAGCGTAGTTTTATTTCTTGCTTTAGGCCCCATCCTTCAGAATATTTCCCCCGGTGCGGGTGTTGTGGATCTTGGCGCTTTACACGTAGTGCTCTTTTCGGCAGTTAAGCTTTTCTTTGCGGTGTCATTAGCCTGGCTAATAATCAATCTAGAGTTTAAGTTTCTTGATGACTACATAGATAACAATACCTTGGAAGACGATTGGCGGGAGTTAGGCGGGCAGACTCGGGCAACCCTTTTGGTCGCCGTGTTCCTTGGGCTCGTCCTGGCTTTCGCCCTGTTATGCGGGTAATCTATGCGCTGGCTTTGGCATCTTTATCTTTGCTGGGTTCCAGAGAGGGAATTGCTCAGGGAATCGTACCGACGCGAGGAGCAAGAGTGGAGAGACTTATGGAAGTTGCCCGAGATACAATCGGGTGGAAAGAAGAACGGGGAAACTCCGGGCCCGTGGTGGACAAGATCCTAACCTCCGTTGGGTTAGAAGGGACTGGGGCGCCTTGGTGCGCGGCTTGGGTGGTTTTTGTGGGAGATGAGGCTTTCGGCAAACAGCACAATCCCTTCCCCCGTTCCGCCTGGAGTCCAGCCTTTGTCGTTAAACCCACCTGGAATCGCGGCAAAGGTCGTTTACCGGGGTCGGCAGATGCCTTTGGGGTGTACTTTCATCACCTCAAAAGAGTGGCTCACACAGGGCTTATAGAGCGAATTGAGGGTAAAATGGCGGTTACAATTGAGGGTAATACAAACGATGACGGGAGTCGTGAAGGGGATGGGGTCTATCGCAAGCGCCGACCCCTTGGTACAATACTCGCAAGGGGCTGGTTATGAGTAATAATATTAGACTAGGAGCAATAGGTGTACAAAAAGTTTCCACCAGATTGATGGAGCAAGGCTTTCTTGTAAGCCTACCCATTTATGACGATGGATACGATTTGGTTACCGATTGGAAGGGCAAGCTGGTACGTGTCCAAGTTAAAACTACCATTGGAGGTGACGACTCTTGCCGCAGGAGAAAGTTAAAGTTTTTTGCTATCCGCGGTCCTGGGTTTGGGCATATGCAGAAGAGGCTATATACCAAGGGAGATTGCGACGTCTTTGTATTTCTAAATACAACTCTGGATGCTTTATTTGTCATACCAAGGGAAAAGCTTCCCCGCACCAAGTCCATTTATCTAGAGCCCAACTGCAAGTGGCGGGATAATTGGAACGTTCTCAAGTAGGGATTACTTGACTCATAATTATAGACAGGCATAATCACTGCGATGAGTTTTCCTAATCCCGATAACTACGCCCGAGATTGCGATTGCGGAACAGCCGGGGCAAATACAACTCCCCCACCAGCCAGTCTTGTTGCCGAAGCAGAAGAAGCAATTCGGCTGATAAGTCTTTCTACCGCATTGAATTTTACTAGCATTAGCTCTGGCGGTTTTGTTGATTTAACTATTTCTCTTACTGGAGCTGCGGTCAATGACACTGTTTTTGCAACTTGTATGGACACCGCTGGACGTGGAGCTACGGATGGGAAACTTATCTTTGAGGCTTTTGTATCCGCCACAGACACGGTTACCGTTAGAGCGCATAATCCGACCTCTGGATCGATCGACCCAGCGTCGTATAACTTTAGAGTAACCATCATTAAAGGTTGATAGGAGAACTAAATGAGCTGCGATTGTAACACACTTATTGTTGGAGAAGCCGGAGCCCCAGGACCCCAGGGTCTTGCTGGTATTAACGGCACGAACGGGACTAATGGCATCAACGCTTTCACTACCCTTACAGCCAGTTTTGTTCAGCCAGCCGCGGCTTACCCGACAAGCCCGTATACGGCCACTCTAACAGTAGCCAATAATGAGTGGATAGCCTTAAGCCAAATTATTTATATTCAAGCAGCCGGTTATTATCAAGTAACTTCGCTGGCCGGAACAACACAGGTAGTGGTGAACTTGCTAATTACAGACGGAATTGCTTTAGGTGGAACTGTTCCATCTGGAAGAAAAGTGACTCCGTCCGGAAATATTCTAGCAGTCGCTAACTTTAATTCTCTTAGCGTGGCGGGGCCCACCGCTCTTGACGGTGCTGTTCGAATCAACGAGAGTTTAGATGATGTCGACACACACATATCCGGAACGACCGACAATGACCTTTTGTTTGTAGACGCCAGCGCGGATTCTGTTGGAATAGGAACCAATACTCCTTCCGTAAAACTTCATGTGGAAGGAGATATTAAGTCTACTGGGAATGCCGATCTACAGGGTTCTGTAACTGTCAATGATTCTGGAAGCAATAGTGCTATTTTTAGGGTTGAAGGAGACACTTCTCCCAATTTATTGTGTACTAGCCCAGCAAATAATAGGGTTGGCATCAATACAAATTCCCCGATCAGCTTATTTCACGTTGTTGGATTATCGGAGTTACAATCCTTAAATGTTAATACCGCCGCCAACAGTGGTAATGTTTTCACTGTTCTAGGCGCAAGTTCTGAAACTCGTTTGTATGTAACCGACTCAACTGTTGGGGTTGGCACCTCCTCTCCTTCCGCAGTTGGCGTTCCCGCATCCGGCACAAATCTAACTGTGAATGGAATCATCAACTCAAAAGGTTTGGTGGTAACCCCCGATGGATCGGTCAGCAATGGAATCACCGGAATTTATTATGGAGAGTCTGTTTTTAGTTCTACTTTTACTGTTGCCGCTTCGACTGTGACACCCCGAACTATTACTGTTACCGGAGCCGTCGTCGGAAATTATGTGCTCGTATCAGTTCCAACTCCCGGTGGGGCTGGATTTTTTACTGACGTCATTACTAGCGCTTACGTTACCGCGGCCAACACAGTTAACGTATATTTTAGAAATTTCACAGCGACCCCCTATACCTTTGCCTCCGGAACAACCCTCAGGGCCGTTGTGTTCAACACGAGCGCAATTGTGTGATCCGGGACCAAAATAGAATAGTTGAGGCAGCCGAATCTTTTATTGGGGGAGCCAATTCAAGTATAGATCCGGCAATTATAGAAGCCAATCAATTTTCATGGGGGACAAATGTTCAAATTCGTGGGGGCTATCCAAGAACACGACCCGGGTTTAGATTTGTAACTTCTTTACCCGGCGGTAAAATTCAAGGAGCTTTGTATTATCCTTCACGCTCCGGGGAAACCATAGCTTTTTGCATTTCTGGGAGACTATATACAATAGATCCCATGGAAGAATCCCCCATTTCTTTAGATGTAACACCTGTTTCCGGGGGAAATAATGCATCGCTTCCAGTTGCTTATTTAGTTAACGCCGGAGGATATCTCGTAGTTCAAGACGGCCAGTCCCCAGCCATAGTTTTCACGGGGAGAAATTCTTACCGATCCGCAGGGATTTTGGAGGATGTCCCTTCAACAGTAAAAATTGTCGGCTCTATGGCGCTCAATACTTCCCGGCTCACGCTTGAGAATACTGGGAGCTTGTCCCCCGGCATGCTGGTACAAGCCCCAAGAGGACTTTTAAGCCAAACCCGAATTGTATCTGTAGACTCGGCTACCGCTATAACTATAAATCAGCCAGCTCAGGTAACAGCTTTTGCTGAGTTTTCTTTTTATACTCCGGGTCCCCTGCAACAAAGTGTTGGAATTCCAGTCGGGGGGCCGATGGTTTATGGAAACGGACGGTTATGGATCGCAAGAAACAATGAATTGTATGCTGGAGATTTAGTAAATAGCTATGTAGACGCCCAACTCCGCTTCTCCGAAATATTATATCTAACCGGCGGGGGCGCTTTTGGTTTTGACGACACCATCACCGCTCTCGGCATTGTTCCCGGGCCAGATACGACCACAGGAGAAGGGGATCTAGTTGTTTTCACAAAAAAATCTGTAAACGCTGTGCGTTCATATATCTATAATCGGGAGTTGTGGCAGGATACAGTGGGAATGCAACGTTTTGTATTTGATGGCGTCGGAGAAGTTTCCCACGAAAGTTTGGCGGGAACTGCGAACGATTTGTACTTTAGAGCTAGAGCTGGAATAATGGCTTTTAGAAAAACAACCGCAGAAAAAATGAGCTCCGCCGTTATTCTTACAGATAGTGCGGAAGCTGCCCGAGTCCTTGATTTTGATACTGATCGGTGGATTCAGAACGTGGACGCAGTATTTTTTGATAGCAGATATTTGATATGCGCATCCCCCGTTATTCAGCCGGTGAACTCAAATTACTCTGGCGGGTTCAACGTGGTCCATCGATCTTTAGTGAGTGCCGATCTTGCCCCCGGATCTTTACGAGGAGAAGCACTTCCTGCGGCTTATGACGGGGAGTGGACTGGACTTCAGATATCGAAACTTATAGTTGGCTCTTTCCGGACTAGAGAACGCTGTTTCGCCCTATGCTGTGGCACCGATGGACATAACGCGTTGTATGAAATTACAACAGACGCTGTGTGCGATACCGATTCAACAGGCACAAACGTTCCAATTACAAGTGGTATTGAGTTTAGGAGGATGGACTTTGATAGCCCGCAAGAAATTAAAGAATTAGTTAGGGCCGATATTGGTTTTTCCGATATTTTCGGCCCCGATGTATCACCATCAGCAACTCAACAATCCCCTACTTTTTCTTGGTCGTTTTCATTTCGCCCAGATTATTTTCCGACATTTTTCCAAGTTCAAACTGCATCAACTGAAGTTATTACTGGAAATGCAGTGCCGTTGGGAACTACAATACCTCAAAATTTAAGACCGGCATATTTAAACGTCAGGACAATCAAGCCCCCAGAGAACTGCGTTACTGTGTCTGGAAGATCAGCCAGATTTGGCTATATGTTCCAACCCAAGATCGAGTGGACTGGGCAAGCAAGACTGAGCCTGTTTCGTCTTCATGGTGCCAGGAGAGATATTAGCGACCTAGGCGAGTGTTAATCATATGGCTCTCGAGGTGATCGACCAGTCCGCAGGCTTCGACCCCGTAATTTTAAGTTCGGGTGGGGCCGGGGCTGTGTTGAGAGTAGAGCTACCGGGCGCTTTTTCGGTTATCCCCAACCCTAATGATTCAGCGTTTTTTTCAGAGGCTTTTTCAACGCCAGCTCAGGGTCTAGCCCCGCCCAATCCAAACGCGATCCCGGCGGATCCGGCATGCGTAGTTTCTAACGGAATATCTTATTGCCGAACCCCAGTAACTTATTGCGCCGACGGAACAGAGACCACAATATATGTTCTAGCATCAGTGACCTAGTTATGGGAAACAATATTAATGTAATTTTAGGGTCTGAAGGGGTTTGTTGTTTATGCTCGGATGTTCCGCATTGCGGGGATTGTAAAAAGGGTGATGAGCCTCCCCCAGGAGATCTTTGCAATTGTAATGATTATGGCCTTTACAACTCACCAGTTTGTGCCGGACAATGTGATACAGCGTGCGGGGAGGAATGTCAGTTCGACAAACTATGCCCTTCCGCGCCCAATGGAACAGGTCAAGGATGCTACAAATGCGTCTCAACATGTACATGTACATCTAAAGGAGAAAACGAGCCAGGAACAGATTGCAAAGCCGAGGGATACGACTTAGCCGAAGATGTTCAAGTTTCGTGCGGTGAAAATTGCAATGAAATAAGTTGCATACATTGCGCTTGTTATACTTGTACCGAATATGAATATATTGATTGCGGGAACCCCGAGGGGAACTGTCCGTCGGGAAAAGAAACCCCAGTTCCCCCTGCCGAAGGCAGTTTTTGCCCGAGTGGATGCTGTACGTGCGACCCAGTCCCGCCAGATGAATGCACCTGTGCCAAGTTTGGTAAATTCCCTTTTGGCATAAATTGCACTGAATTTGGGTACGATAACAGCGGTTCTGAATCAGTAGAAGGACCTTGTAAGGACGAAGAAGGTAAAGAGTATAATATCCTCTGTACAAGTTGCAAATGTAATAGCTGCGCGTATAATGGATACGCTGCGTCACTAGACTTATGCCCAGACGGAAAAGGTAGCCCAGTGATGCCCGGGGGAACAAGTCCTTTATGCCCAGCGGGTTGTTTTGAGTGCGAGGAGCCGCCGGGAGGCGGTTGCGGTGCATGTGACGAATATGGACCTCCCTGCGAATGCTGTCCACAAGAGACCGCCACCGGCAGTTGCTGCGCGAGAGGTTGTTGCTGCGGCTTAGGTTTTGAACCCATACCGGCGTTCACCGGAGGTCCGTGTGTATGCGTGCCCGGCTAAAATAAAATTGACTTTTTTACCTAAAAAGCTTGAATAAACATATGAAAACAAAAGTTTTATTAGACGAATTAGAGACATATATTTTAGTTGTATTAAAAGAACTTAAAGAATTTAGACCAAAAGATTATGAAGTATTTCACTCTCTTTTTCCTTCAGTTATTCCTAAATTAGATACTGAATGGGCCAAAGAAGATAAAGTTAAAATATTCCAGAAAAGAGAAGAAATTGTCCCCGAAATCCTTAAACAAGCTTTACAAAACAAAGAATTTCTTCTTTTTATTGAGGAAGTATTTTCGACCAGATATTATAAAGAATCTGATCCAGAAACTTTTTGGCCAGATAAATTTAAAAGCAAAGTAGAAGTTCAACCGACAAAAGTTATAAATGACTTTGACCCATCACTGATTCAAATGGCTAAAAACTTTGGGGCCGCCATGATTGATTCCGCGAAAACTGGATTCAAAAAAGTAACCCCCGAGCAACATGCGGAAAGAATGGTCATTTGTAATGCATGCGAGTTTTGGGATGGCAAAGCCAGAATGGGTATGGGGAAATGCGCGAAGTGTGGGTGCACCGGGTCTAAACAATGGCTAGCGTCTTCCAAATGCCCGATCAATCTTTGGGGATCAATTACTTGACCCCCTGAATTAAATCTATATTCTTTTGTTTATGGCCGAGTTTAATCTAAAGTCCACAGCTGTTCCGGCCACCCCGAGCTATCCCGCCTCAATACAGGGATTTATAGATTTTCTGTCAACTTATTTATTTTTCGACGATAATATAAACTTTAAAACTTATGTAAGAGGCGCCACCAATCCAGTACCGGCCTCTTTGAATTCAGATAAAATTTGGTTTCAAGAGACAAATCTTGGTGGACCGAGAGCTATTTACAGGTATACCGGAGTGAACTGGAAAGAATTTACACCCTTTAAAGTGGGTGATTTGATTCTTATTACAAACACCTCCACAGTGTCTTCCCCTTGGGGCAACCCGGGGGAGTCATATCTAGTTATAACATATACAGCCGCTGGATCTACCACGACATCGACGGTTGCGGCCTCCGCTCCTCCCCCTCCTGCGGGGTTTAAGTATAAGGCTTACGTGGGTCAGTACTAAGACTTGACACTTTACTCCTGGGTTCGTAGTATTATCTCGCAATGGCACAATATACCTTAACCCCAGGAATTGTTCCTCCAACCCTAGGGTACCCCGGGAATCTACAAGACTTGATGGAGCTCATCAAGAATTATATGACCGTTGTGGAAAACCTTGAGTTTAAAACATTTATAGTAAGTAATACTCAACCAGCCCCCACAAGCGGCAATCAAGACAAAATATGGTTTGAGCTATCCTCCACGGGTGATCCCAAAGCAATTCGACTTTACAATAACGGTAATTGGTTAGAGTTTGTTCCATTTAATCAGGGCGACTTGGTTTTAATTGCCGACACGGTTATTCCAGAATCGCCATGGGGCGAGCCCAACACCGCGTATCAAGTTAATGTTTTCTCGGGAGTCACCGTTACTCAAATTTCTTTTCTGACGCCCACAGCCCCAACGGCTCCGGTAGGTTTTAAGTATAAAGTTTACGTAGGGCACTACTCATGATCCGTCGTACTTACGGATCAGTTAAAGACCAACTGGCCCGCGTTACCCAGAATGGGATGTGCGCGGATAATCCTCAGTTGCTGGCCCGTACTAACGAAGCTCAAGAACGTTTGCTCAATAAGGGATTGTACGCGGGAACTTACGGACGTTATTCCGTTTGCGTTTATGGTGGTTGCATCACATTACCCCGCGAGTTTGAAACTATTTTGGGGTATAACTACGACGGCGCGGCCGCCCAAGTTTATAACCAGTGGTATGAGTTTATGGCCAATGGCCCGGGAATGTCCCCCGCCGGGGCTTGGAGACAATTACAAGACCGCGGATTTGTTCCCTCTTTCCGTCCACTAGACTCCCAAAGATATATCCGCGTTTACACCGATCTCGCGGAAGACGCCACCTCTACCATCTTGTTTCGCGGATCTGATTCCTACAACAACCGAGTCCAGACTATTGAGAATGGAGTCTACATTGACGGCGAGCGATTGAACCTGAGTGCTGGGTCCGGTAATTCAAGTGTGTTGGTTTCTGGATTTACCGGAGCAAATATTGAGGGTAATGGTGTTTACGCTTTTTATACCACGACAAATTCTAAGCCAGCGTACAAAAATTTAAACGGGTGGATTTTACAAAATAACACAACAAATTGGGTATTTCTAAATACAACGCCCGCCACAATAAGCACTTCGACGGGTAATTCCGATTATCCGTGGCAAGCAACGTTCACCGGTTTAACTTTGACAGAACTACCACGCACCACAGTTAATGCTTTCCGATCCATCGATGCAATAAACAAAACTGCCACGAAAGGTTGGGTCCGCGTCTATGCAGTCGAACCGACCACGGGCGCTGAATATTGCATCGCCATACTTGCGCCTGACGAGACGTTGCCCCAGTATAGGCGATATGCAATTCCCGGTCATGAAAGAGAAGAAGGTGTTAACGTGACCGTACTTGCAAAGCGTAAGTTTATTCCCGTGTTTACGGACGACGACGATTTGATTGTGACCAACCTTGGAGCTTTAAAAATGATGGCGATCGCCATCGAAAAAGAAGAAAACAATAACCTGGACGAAGCCCTGAAGTATGAAGATAAGGCTGTCGAGCTCTTGCGTGAAGAACTCAAAGAGGTCGAAGGAGCTAACATTGGCAGACCCCAGATTCAAATGGAGGCATTCGCGATGGGAGAAGTCCCCGCGATGGCATAATTATGGCGGCAAAATTTTCAGCTTCACGGGCACCTAGTAGCACAGCGGGACTTTTTAAGGCCGGCACAACCTACACACAACCCACGCCAAGCCCGGGAAGAGGTAGTTTGACATCCGGGATACCGGGTTCAACCACTACTAACCGATTTGGGTGGGAAACTAGCACACCAGCCCAAGCGGCTTATGGCCCAACAATGCAGACCTCAACTGGGGTTGGCGTTAGGGCGCTTGAGGGTGGAGGGTATGTCAACGACAAAGGAGAAAAAATAAGCGGATTTTCCACCCCCGGTAGATCTAGCGGAGGCGGTGGAGGAGGAGGAGGAATTATGATGCCACAACAACAAGCAGCCCCGTTAGATTTCTTTTTGGGAGCAGCTCCCGAAATGAAGAAATTAGATATTCCACTAGAAGATTATACCAAAATGCTCGGGAAGGTAAATAATCCCGAGGAGCTCGCGGCTTTAACAGAAAGGTATAACGCACCGACTCAAAAAGCATTTCAATCAAATCTTCCATTTTTTGATGCAAGCATGGCGGCTCTTGGTGGCCAGGCTCTGGACGCTCTTTCCGGAAGAGTATCGAAATCCACTGCCCAATCAATAGCCCGTTCTTCCGCTGGGGCGAACTTAGGATCAGGATTAGGTGGAGGCGGACTTGGCCGTAATCTAACACTTCGTGACTTCGGGCGTTCAAGCATGGACGCAGTAAGTCAGGGGGCCGACTTGTTCAGCAGGAGCGTAGGACTTGCCCAGCAGAAGCAGGCAATGGCCGCCCCAATATCGATGGCAAATCTGATGGTAAATCCTGCTGCAATATATGATACATTGCTAACTCAAGCACAAAGCAATCAGAACATCGCAAACGCCAATCTGATGAATGCTTGGCAGAGTCAAGCCAGACCCGGACAGTTTGATATTACAAAAGGACAATATGTTGGTTACCAACCCGGACAACGGACTCAATACACACCTCTGACCCCGGAAGCTCAACGAACTAAAGATCTTCAAGATAAAGCAGCAAATCTTAACTCGAGGTTTGGGTCGGGGCAGAACAGGTTCTCTGTACGAGGAACCGACATATTTGATAAATATTCCGGTCAAAAGTATAACGGTTAATATGCCACTCTCTCCCAATTCTGATCCGTCGCTAATCAGTCAGGTTCGTGAAATTCTTTCTGATTCACGAAATGATTATCTAAAGAGACAACAGCTCTTTCAAGACAATGAGCAAGCGCAAGCCAGATTAGGGCTGGGTTATGCTCAACTCGCGGCTCAAAGAGAGAATCAAGCCCTCGATGCTGATATTAAACGAGCCTCAATCCAGCAATCCGCCGCCAGCGATTTCGCAAAGCTTGAGCAATTGCAGAACAACGCCAACATAGAACAGGCCAGAGCTAACTACACGCTAAATAAAGACGCTGCGAAGCAAGATTTAGACGAGAGAAAGTTTGAATTTGACAGACAGAAAGAAAAGAGAGAAGCCGACTTAGAGGCCAATAAATACGTTCAGGATCAAGTTGCTGGCGCAAGCCTCGCTGAATTCGCAAGGTATGCAGCGAATAACGATCAAGCGGGAATGAAAGATTGGTACAATAAACAAGCAATAAACTCAAACAACATAGCCAATTTTGGTCAGGTCATGACTCAGGCTTCGAATATTACAGATGCCATGCAGAAATCGGCGCAGGCACAGAGAGTTCAAGTTGCTCTTCCGGAGTTGAATAAAGTTTTTGAAGAGGGTAGTCAGTTGCAAAGCCGCTTGAGCCTTATGTCTCCTGACGAAAGAGACCAGGCTATAGCCTCCTTGAGGCAAAAGAGTCTTCCCCTTCTGTCGCTACCCGACGTAGGAGTTAGGGATGGAGTAACCACCCTCTTGACTGGATTAGATAATGCAAGAAAAGTTGTTGAAGAAAACGCTGCAACCCAGCAACTGGATGAGTTTTATTTGGATGGCAGAGATGGCAAACTAGCCGAAATATCTCCTGCCCTTCAAAATCAATTTGATGACATGATTGCCAGAACACCGGAAACAGAAAGAGATACCGAAGCTTTTGCAACTCAAAAACGACGTCTTTTCCTCGATAGGAATAAGATTTTAAGTACGTCGACTTTGGCCAGAGAAGCAAATGCATTGCGGAGTCTTGAAGAGGCACAGCTCTCAAACCCCGAATTTACAATTACGGATGCAGACGGAACAGTCCGACCCAAATGGCCTGCCCCGAATTTAGCGCCCTCCTACTCAGCCGGCGTTTTAGATAGGAATAACTTGATCTCCCCTCGGATTGAGAAAGAAATAGTGGCCTACAAAAACAAACTTCAACAGGTGGGTGTGGTCAGACAACAGGAAGATCCGTTGGCCGCATTGGCCGCTTTTGCCCCCGTACTTAGTGGAGAAAATAAAAAGGGTGGAAAGCCAGTTGTTCCTCAAGTTGAGCCAACGGCACCCGTGGCAAACAGGAAGATGGCACTGGGCAATACGTGGGCATTCTCACCTCCGGCCCAGACCAACCAGGAATTTACCCCGGAAAAGTCCCCGGCTTCAGCAATGACTCCGGCCGAACAACCGAAGGCCGATACCACCGATTACCGTAAAAACTATGCCCTCTTGAATGAGGTTGATCGTCAAATCAAGGCTGGAAATACCACATACGTCGAGAATGGTAAGCCCACCAACATTAACCTAAATACCCTTAGAAATAGGATTCAAAGCCGTATGGGTCAGAGGATTGTCGGAACTTTCAATCCTCCTCCCGCTGGCATAGTAGGTGATCTCCTGACGCCTCCTCTTGGCACCGAAGAGCCAACCGGAGAAGTTGCGGAATAACATTGACCTCCCACTCGCGTTCCGCTTAAATAGACAGGGTTATGGCGGACGAATTAATTCCCTTAGACACGGCCCCAGAAGAGCCTATTACACCCGCCCAAGCACCAGTTGATTCATTCTCACCCTCTGATTTGTTTAGCCAGGCCAACTCAATCATGGCCGAGCCAGAGCCAGTTCAGACTCCCGAAATAGCTCCCGCTCAAGAGTTTTCAAATAATGACCTATTGAATCAAGCTTTGGCTCTGAACCAAGAGCCTTCTGGGTATCAACCTTTCGCAGAAAATCTTGTTAAATTACGGGACGATCCAGTTGGAGTAAGCGCTCTTGGCTCGATTCTCAACACAGTTCGCTCCGGAGACTTGAAGAACCGTTACGGAAAAGCTTTCGATTATTTTCTGTCCGAACCAGGCCCGATGACAGCGGCCAAGGATCTTACCAAAGCGGTAGATGACGGGGATGTCCTCGGAGCTACCAAAGCATTTTTAAGTGGAACGGGATCTGTTCTTACGAATTATTTTAATCTTATTGTAGGTCGCAATAAAGAAGAGGCCGACGCAGCCGCCTTGTCCGCCGCCTCCACTAATCTAATTGGTGGAATCAAAGACCCAGTCAAAGCATCCGAGGCTTTGGAGCTTGGGGATTTATATTCCCAAAAGCTAGACGCCGGGGAGTCCATCGCTCCGGTCGGGCAAAAGCCAGAGATGATCGTGAAGTCAGAAGGACGCGAGGGTTTCGTCACCCAATACAACACCGGAATGAATCTGGCTGAAGCCGAGAAATACTTAAAAGAACTCAAGAGCGATAAAGACAAGCCGGTTACAGAGTCTTCCTTGCGCGTATTCTTTGCTAAAGGTGTAGATGCCCTCCCATTAGTAACGACCGAGAATATCTTTATTGAAGACGATAAAGATCCCGATCAGGTCGGACGCCGAAGTGCGTTGATCCAACAGATTAACAACACGGTCATGGAGGATTATTACCTCCCCTCTTTGACGGGAACTTTGGCGGGAAGCGTGGCAGGATTCGGAGGGATCGGCGCGGGAACAACAAGAGTACTCGGAACCCCAATGAATGTTGGTGGCAAGATGTTCATGGTTCCCAATCGTCTGTCTCGCATTGGGACTTATTCGATTTACGGAGGCGGCGAAGCGGCGGAAGAAGTAAGACCTCTGAGCTGGGAGCAAAACCTTTTAAACTCGTTTGAGAAGATCGCCAGCCTTGGTCTTTCCGAGCGCGCCGGTGAAACGGTGGAAGCGGCCTTTGTTACGAAAGCTATGGGGTCGAAGCTAGCGGCTACGGCTCTTTCCGGTTCTGTACCTAAACTCGCACCAGTTTACAAGAATGCGGCTTTCGTTGCTGGCTCTACCATCGGTGAAACGATTTCCAATCAGATTGATCGTATCATGGCCGGGCAGAATCCGCAGGAAGGATTCGGTGAAGATGTAGCCTCGTCCTTGGGCGTTTCGCTAGGCATGTTGGGCGTGTCAGCCATCGGAGGTCGTCGTGCTTCCCAAGCCCAAGTAGATGAGGTGATGGAGTCCGGCAAGAAAGATCTTGCAGAAATGTTTCGTGATGGAATTAAAAATACTCGGAATGACAGCAGATTAACTTTCCGTCAGCGGGACAATCAGCTCCGAGTGTTCCGCAATAGCTTGGATACCGAAGAAGCCAAAGCCCTTTTCGACGCCGTAAACATCGAAGCCTCGACTGATAAGACCATGCTTCCGCAGACGGCAAAGGTTGCCCAAGAGGAAGTCGACAAAGCAGCCGGTCCCGCGTTGATGGCTGGTCTTAAGGCTCAAGTCGAAAGAAACAAGCAGGCAGCCGCACCCATCCCTCCATCCGAGCCGCTCGGCGAGATTACCGGAACTCAACCAGCCGTTGTTGCAGAAGTTGAAACCCCAGAATTCAGAACTCAAGTAGAAGACTTCGTGCAGGGAGCATTGATTCCCGGCCTCGAACTTGGAAAGGCTCAAGGACTCGAAGAGGTAAATATTCCTCTAAACCCAGAAAACAAAAAGGCGCTGGATTATTTGGAGGAGGCCGGACGCATCTCCGGTAGAGAATCGAAGAACAAAAGTGTTTATGTTCTGACCGGTGTGCGCGATGACATGGGTCAAGGTTTCGGTGAATTTGCAAAGTATGATCCTCTCGACTCTCAACGCGAAGCATTGGAAGCTGATCTTGAGGACAGCGATTTCTCACTAGAAGCCAAAGAACAAATCCGAGATCAAATTTACGGGAACAAAGGTTTAACTAAAAAGGGATTGAAAGAAATCCAAGCGAAGATTGGAGTTTCTGAAGATACAGAACGAACGCAGAAAAATCTTGAGCAAGAAAAATTGTTTAATCCAGCCGCTATGGCTGCGGCCCAAGCCTCCGAGAAACGCGTCATTAAAGAAATTGCCGATGGAGAGCGAAATGTACTTCAGGTTCCTACTGTTCAACTACCTGAAGCAGAGCTAGCCTTAGCCGCTGCGAAGTCCAAACAAGCCGGCCTTATCCTGCTTCAAGATGAAATTGCCAAAAAAGGGGCTCAAAGAAAGCTGGGGGAAATAGATTCTGAGGTTGAAACTGAAATTTCTGATGAGGGACTGCCAAAAAGACAGGCCCGCAAAGCTCTACCCAAAACTCTTGAGAAAGAAGAGTTCTTCAATCTTCCTATTGCCATTGAGGGAAGCGATGTAAACAAGCGTTGGAAGTCCGTCAAAGACAAGCAAAACAAATTCCTCGAAGAAGACCCCAATGCTCTGCCGCTTGTTTTTGGTATTGGAGGTGAACTGAGTTCCACGGAACTTGATTTCTTGAAGGGTATCGGCGCGATTGATGAAAACAATGTTCCGGTTATGGGTGCGCTCAAAGCAGCCCAGACTAGATTTAACCAACTCGCTAGGAACTCTCGTGGAAATAAGGCGTGGGAAATTGTTGAGAAGTCGGATGGATTCGAGAAAGCAATTGCGGCCTCGGAAGATAAGTTCCTTTTATTCTTGCGTGAGGGCAGGAGTGGACCGGAAGTCGCCCTTGATGACATTTTCTTCTCTCACCTAAAGGATCTTCGTAAGAAGGCTATGTCTCGGGCGCGTTACAAATCCGGGTCTGTTGCAGAAACTTCTATTGATCTTCCCGGAAATCCGGTTCAAGCCGTTGCCGGAGTTCTTGAGTCCGACCAATCCCCCGCCGAAAAGATTGCAGAATTGCAGAAGGTCCAAGAAGATGTTCCGGAAGTGACCCAGAACATCGGATTGCTGGCCGTCACGTCAGCCATGACCGATTTTGAAAAGACTTTAAAGACAAAGGCCGAGAAAGATTTGTTTGAGTATATCAAGACTAATCCGGAGGGCCCGGCTAATGGAATGCTCGGACAGGATGCAAAGTCATTGAAACTTACACCACAGAAGTTTAAATCCGAATTGACCAGAATGATGTCGGCTTTCGGTGAAATGGTTCAGGACAAGCTCGATATTGTTAACGCTCAGTACGCTCAAGCTGAACAAGTGCCGGCAGCCGAAGAGGTTGCCAAAGAATCTAAATCTGTTCTAACACCCGCTGAGATTAAACCCGTATTCGCCAAGTTCTCGAAGATGAATCAGGCCGGACTCTTCCTACCGGAAGAGTATTCCAAAGTTGGCGGGATGGTTGATAAACTTCAGAATACTCGCAACAAGGCCGATCTCAATACGCTCTCGGGAGTACTTGACCGGATTGAAGCGATCAAACTTGGCCTGTCGGGAGATGAGAAGTACGGTGATCCTCTACAGATTTTGCTAGATCAGCTTCTTCTCAATCTAAACAGTGCTATTACGCCAGCCGGCAAAAAAGATCCCGTCATGGACAAGGAGTCTTTTGATTTTTATATAAAGAAAATAGATGAAGCAAAGACAGAGTACATAAACGCGCTTCAGGGTAAGGACACACAGGCTATAATTGACGGTGCTTATAAGTACCGGGCCAATCTCCTTTCCCTGGATCAACAAATAAGAGGAGTAGTAAACCGTGCAAATATTGGAAAATCAGAACGAAGAAAGTCAATCCCCGTCGCAGAGCTTCGAACCGAGGCTGGCAAACGCCAACTTGCGAGCTCTGCTCTTGAGCGAGCCGTCAGCAAACGAGTTGGGAGAATTACCACAGGAGCCGACCTCAAACCAAGCGAAGGCGACCCTACCAAGCTTACAGGAAAAGTTAAACCTAATGGCGGAGAGCTCGCGCAAGGAACAGATGAACCGATTCCTGGCAAGCCAATACGAGAGCTCGTCAAAGAGAAGTACATAACCGCCCAACAGGCCGGTTTTGATTATGGTTCGAAGCGGGCGCAAAAGGTTCTGCAAAGACTGGGGAATGAGATCGCGGAAAAGTTGTTGACAGATGATCAGAAAGATCACGTCGTACACACTCAGTGGGCTTTAGAAAATACGCCAGAGCAGTCCAAGGTATTGGCTGTGGGACCAGGAAGAGGAAAGACCCGAATCGGACTAGCCGTCGGTAAGCTTTATCTCCCAACACCAAAAACTCCAAAGAATAAAGTCCTCTGGATATCTCCCGCTGACGTATTGCGTCCAGATTGGAAGACTGGAAACATTCGCCACGTCACGCAGTATGACGCCTCCAAGATGGGTATCCCCCTTGAACTTCGTGGTGGGGTTTATCGTCCGTTTATTGATGCAAACTTCAACAACGTCATTGTCACCACATACGATACAAAAAATCTAGAACAAATCGAAAAACTTGCTGACGAGAACACGACAATCATTTGGGACGAATTCCAGCGTGTAAGGAACCTTGAAGAGGGCGCTACATGGGGACCAATTGCTGATCGTATTAATTCTCGCATTAAGACCGGACGAGTCGTAAAGCTTACTGGAACTCCTCTTGATTCTGTTTTGCAACTTGGAGCTTACGCCCGCGAATTGTTTGAAGGCAAGGGAGATGTTAATCTGGATGAGTTTCTTTTGCGGAATGGATATGAATTCCGCGATGTGCGTGGTAAACGAGCCAAGGAATATAGGCCCATTGCTTCGAAGACCCAGGCTACTTTTAGCGGCGAGCAAATCGCCGAACAAAAGAAAAAGCAGGTCGAGGCTTATAATAAAAAGAAATGGGATGAGCTAAAGGCTATCGATAGCCAGATCGGGGTTGACGAAACTGAAGCCAAACGTCGTCTTGGGGCAGTTATCAATACATGGGCGCAACGCGGTAGCTATGCTTCCGATGCCTTCCTGCTCAAGCATGTAAACTTCCGCGCAACACCAATTAAAATGACTGATGAGTTGAGGGAAGAATTGAAAGTTGTTGCGGGAACTTATGGGAATACAACGATCGACGATGCAGAAAAGGGAGAAGCCCTACTCGGATCACAAAAGTTTATTCTTGAAAGATTCAAGGTGGCAGATGCCGCCAAAGCCGCCCTTAAAGAAATTAAGAAAGGGCGCAAGCCTGTTATCTGGGTTGACTACGTAAAGAAGACCAAAGCGTTCACCGGATCTTATGCAGAAGGAACCGCTTCCATGATTGAAGCAGCACTTCTTGCCGATAAACCCGGAATCAAGATCGCAAAGATTTTTGGTGGCGACATTGACGCCAAAGCTATTGCTGCCTCTAACTTTCAAAATGGTGCCGCCGATGTTGTCATTGCAACTCGTGAAAGTGCCGGAACCGGTGGCGAGTTGGATGACAAGGTTGGCAACAAACCTCGTACTTTTATTTTCCTGTCTCTGCCCCTAAAGGCCAGCGACTTTTTACAAACTGTGATGCGTGGGTATCGTTTGAACACGGCCAGCGAATTAGATGTTCAGTTCCTCTTGACCAATCACGGAGCCGATCGTTATGCCGAGAACAGCTTGGTCTCCAGCTTAAAGACGCAGGAAGCGTTTGTTGATTTCGGAGCTGTTAAAGCAGTTGAAGAGGTAGTGGCGCAGGCCAAAGCTCCCGCCGTCAAGCCGACACGCAAAGTTCCGCAGACTGCCAAGCAAAAGACCGAGAAGATCAGAAAAGCTCAGGCTCGCTCAGAAGAACCATTGTTCCCGATCAAAACAGTTGCGCTTGAGCCGGTGATCGATCCAAAGGCCAAAGCTAAGTCCGATGCTCCGGAAGATGTTTATATTCCAAGCAACATTACTCCCGAGCAGAAAGCGGTACTCGACGAGGTAGACAAGGATTTAAAACGTGTTTTTGGAAAGGCTTACGACAAGGGAGTATTTACTTTCGCCACAAATAAGGGTGAGAAGCTGGAATACTTCTTCAAGTATGCTTTCACAAATCGAGCCCCTTATCACGATATTGGAGCTACCAGCGTATACGACGAGATCATCATTGACCCATCGTGGATTCTTCGAAACTATAAAGAAAAATTTAGCGCCAAAGAATACGAAGAGAGTTTGAAACGTATCGTAGCTGAAGAGCGAGATCATGTAACATTATCTCGCAGACTTCCTGGAGATAGACGTTTGGGTTATGAGTACAGAGGGAACCGAATTATCTCTCTAGGTTTAGATGGTTATGTGGCCGATATTTACAGTGTCATGAATAATCTTTCCACCAAAGAAAAGAAGTTAATTAAAGCGGCCTTCCAGTCCGATCCTGTTCGACTTGGCGCAGAACTTACTCGTATGCTTTTGCAACTTTCATATCGCGGAACCATTACAGAACAGGCTCTCGGTATTACCCCCACAATGCGGGAGGATTTGGATAAGAAACTCCGTAAAATACTCAAAGCTTTGGATATTACACCGAAGAATCAAATTGTAACCTGGATGGATCAGGCTAAATCAGTTTTTAGCATGTGGCCAAAGAACGCGATGCTCCCCGCTTCCTACACAAAGGATGCCGAAGAAGTGCTTCGTAAATTCGATGAGTTCAAAGTCAATGAGTTGATTGCAACTCAGATCAAATCTTCGAAGCCGACCACAACACAAGAATCCCCATCCAGCGATATGGAAGCAGAGTTTGAGCGTAACCTGGAATTACTTGGCGACATGGAAGCGGGGGCGCTTGATGAGGAAAGCCAAGAGCGAAAGGATTTACTCAAAAGGCAAAAAGAACTTCGCAAAATGATCGACGACAAGCGTCTCCAGGAGAGCAAGAAGATTGAAGCCCCCAAAAAGATTAAGAAAATACAGATACCCAAGAGCTTTGACCCTTACCTCAAGATGTCTCACATGGAGCTTTCGGAAGTTATCAGTGACTTGAATTTCCGCACCGTGGATAGAATGCTTGGGGAAGCAGGGGTTCGCGCCAATCCTTCTGAGACAAAGAAAGCCGAGATTGAGAATAAGCAGGCATTGATCGATCAGATTGCAAAATATCAAACTAACTCCAAGTATTCATCTTTCCCGGACGGTGGAGAAGCCCCAAACCTTAATCGACCAAGCAATATTTTTGACTACAACGATTTAAAAATTGTTCGGAAACTAGACAACGTTCTCGATGGCAAGGATAATCAATTCCTCGGTCGCCCAGTCGAATCAGACATGTACGGAACGTTTATTGGCGCCGGAGAATTGTACGCCGCCATCAAGATTGCTGAGATCAATAAATCATTAACTCCGTTTGAAACCACTCTACTGACAGAAGGCGGAGCGGAAGCCCAGGGAGAGAATGACGTTATAATTTATCTCGACGAACTTAAGATGAAAGTCATGGAGTTGGCCGAGGGATTTGCATCCGTCAGCGGGGATGACGCAGTTCCATCAACTGCGATTGTTCCTACCAATGAACCCCTGCCAGAAGACGTTGACCCAACTCAGCCTGAGCCAAAGACTCCTCCAGAACTTCGCGGGGCTTATACTGTAGCCATTGGAGCTTTGACTCCTGCCAATACAACGGGAGCGTCCCCCAAACACGCTACCTCAATGGTTGTTTTCAGGACGATTGCAAATCGAGGCATTACCTACAATGGGGTTAACTACAAGAAGGGTTCCGAAATAGATGCCCGTAGACTTATTAATGTACTTAGAGATGAAGATCCCACCTTCACTAAGTTTGCCACCAGAGTCCCAGACTTTGCGGGATACCCGGATGCCGGGGATACGGAAGCAGATGAGAAGTATCGGGTAAGAGCGGGAGGAGTAAATCTCCTCGCCTCGATTGTAAACTTTATTCCTAGCCAAGCGATCCGTGATCGGTTGTTGGAGAGCTTCACCTATAGGCAGGTTTCCAATGACGAGCAAAGGGCAGTTGGTGAAGCCTATATTTACGGACCAAAGGGTGTTGGTGTTTTGGCCGCAACAAGAAACTTCTTGTCGGATAAAATCCCGCTTGATCTTCCGGGACGAGGCGCCGTCGGGTTCTTACTCGTACCCCACTACACTCGAATCGCGGCCGATGGAAATGTGTTCGCTCAAGAGACGCTCAACGAGGTCGTTCAGAAACTCTCCGTAACTTACGGAACCGATCCCGGACGAGCCGTTGCTTTGTGGAAGATGGGTCCAGACATTGCGGCGGAAAGCCCTCAAGTGTTCGGTAAGATGTTGCAGGGTCAGCTAGAAGAAGCCACGAAGGCAAGGATCACTCCGTATAAAGAGGACATCCAGGATACGTTTGACGCGCTCGCCGAAGCCGACGAAGTTGCCGCAAATGCTTTCGCTTCTACGCCAGAGACTCAAGACGTTCTCAGTCAGATCGAGGCCATTCGAAAACAAACCGCCGCCGAGAAAATTCGAATCGCTGACTTGGACTCACAGATCGCAGAGTATATCAATGCCGAATCGGCCAACGATTTGAATGACATTTTTGGAGATATAACCAATATCGCATCGCTCCCCACGTCCGCTGAAGGCGAAGGCGACAGCCTCGGTCTTGATCCGGAAATGGCGAACAAACTCAGCCAGATGCTCCTCAAAGTTATCCGAGTTGGGTTTGATAAATCCCCCGAAATCGTTCAGAAGGAAAAGCTCCGCACCATTGTTCTTCTCAGCCCATTCTTTTCTCAAGCCAAGAATCGTGAGGAAGTGCTTCGCGTATTCAATCACCATTATGATGCCGCTTACGTGGTCGCCGCAACTACCTTCCGCGACGAACAGAAAGCCAAGCTCGAAGAGCTTCGCCTAACTGCCGACCAGAAGCAGGCCGAACTTGAAGCAGAGTGGTCCGGATTACAGCCCCGCAAGGTCACACGCCCCAGACCTACAGCTCCCGCAGTTGCAACCCCGCCTAAGACTCGTGGCGAAGCAAAACGTCGTGCCAAGAAGCTTGAGCAAGAACTTGATTCCGAATCACCCGTTGAAGTCGATGGAGATGAAAAAGCGGAAATCGCATTACCGCAAG
>Ga0209401_1000187_pt1 | contig 42369 bp, 40 predicted proteins | sample M_140807_MF_Meta_FD_187318 | JGI IMG/M metagenome (GOLD analysis project Ga0209401, IMG submission 187318) | Freshwater microbial communities from Lake Montjoie, Canada to study carbon cycling - M_140807_MF_MetaG (SPAdes) (version 2) | ecosystem: Environmental > Aquatic > Freshwater > Lake... | reverse complement strand
TTGCCGATGCTCGCTTAAGCGCATCGACCATAATTAACTGCTCCATGATTTGTTTATTTACTGGCGCACTATGGCTTTGTAATACGAAAGCATCACTTCCGCGCACACTCTCTTCAAATCTGATAAATATTTCACCATTGGCAAAGTCATATGCTGATGTTGGTGTGATTGGGATGCCAAGTTCAGCGGCAACTTCATCTGCTAACTCTGGATATGCCCGACCTGAAAATAGGCGCAAACTTTTCTCGGAGGATAAGCGAATCTCGTTCAGTTTAGCTTCCCCCTCACTGTGGTGAATCTAGGTTAACTCTACTAGAACTTACTTACTCTTTTGCCCCAGCCTTTTTTGCCGCTGCTGCTGATTTACTATCTTTTCGTTTTTTAAGTACCCAGCCCAAGATATTTACCTGGCGAGCGCGAGCGATTCCAATCGCACCTGCTGGCACATCCTCATTTATCACCGATCCAGCTGCTGTATAGGCACCATCGCCCACAGTTACCGGTGCGACCAACATGGTGTCGCTACCAATTCTTACATGATCGCCAACCTTAGTTTTATGTTTATTCTCGCCATCATAATTAACAAATACTGTGGCAGCTCCGATATTTGTCTCTTCACCAATTTCAGCATCCCCAACATATGACAGGTGGGCAACCTTGGAGCCCTTACCAACAGTTGAATTCTTTATCTCAACAAATGATCCAGCTTTGCTTTCATTTTTAAGGACAGATCCTTTACGCAGATATGTGAAAGGGCCTACCTTGGCGCCTTTTCCAATAACAGATTCAGTGCAATTAGATTCAACAACTTTGGCGCCTTCTTCCACAACACAAGAATTAAGGGTGGTGCGTGGTCCAATAACCGCCTCAGATTTTATGTGGCTCGCACCCGTGATAGATGAGCCTGGATAAATTAGAACATCAGATTCAATCTTCACATCATGATCAATCCAGGTGGTAGTTGGATCCAAAATCGTCACACCATTTAGCATGTGCTGAGAATTTATTCGATCTCGCATAATCGCTGCACACTCAGCCAATTGGGTGCGATCATTAATTCCTAAAGTTTCACTGTAATCATTGGACAAGATTGCATGAGACTTCTTGCCACTTGAATTTATCAGGCTTATTACATCAGTTAGATAAAGCTCCTTTTGGGCGTTATCATTTTTAAGATTCTTAATGACATCCCGTAATAGCGCTAAATCAAATAGGTAAACACCGGTATTAATCTCATCAATCTCTTTTTCTGACTCAGTTGCATCTTTTTCTTCAACAATCTTTAGTATCAGGTCATCAGAGGATCTAATTACTCGACCATAGCCGGTGGGATCTGGCTGCAGGGCGGTTAATACGGAGGCGATGTTTTTTCTATCATCATGAACCTGAATAAATTCACTAAGGGTTTGATTGGTTAGTAGCGGGGTATCACCAGCCAAAATCAAAACGGTGCCATCACCTTTATGTTCTGCCAGTGCTAACTGCGTAGCACCGCCTGTGCCATCTCTTTTTTCCTGAAATACAGTTTTCACTTCCGGTGCGATCTCACCTAGATGCTCAATTACCTCATCCTTATTAGCGCCAACTACTACCGTTAAATTCTTAGGTGATAATGGTTTAACTGATGCGAGTAAATTTTCAATTACAGATCGTCCAGCAATTTTATGTAGCACTTTGGATTGTTTTGATTTCATCCGTTTGCTATCCCCGGCCGCCAGGACAATGACAAGTGATAACTTGCTCATCACTTACCCCCTTAACTTGGTGGCTCCGCCACCAGGTATCGATCCTGGACCCTGAGCTTCAAAGGCTCATGTGCTAGCCACTACACAATGGCGGAACCTGAATTATCCCTTATAACTGGTTAAATTAAAAACTTTCAATTATTCGTGCGCCATTAGTAGGCCCACTTGCTCTAACAACAGAGGAAACAACCCCACTACTGCTTAATGCAACGGTTAAATCCATTGCATGATCATCATCGGATACTAAAAACGCAACTGTTGGACCTGAGCCAGAGACAATGCCACCGAGTGCGCCGTAGTCAACACCAACATCTAAAACCAATCTAAGTGCTGGGCGAAGTGAACAAGCTGCTGGTTGTAATTCATTTGTTAATGCCTTACCTAATGCTTTTGCATCCCCAGCTCGTAATGCTTGCATTAATGGCTCACTTACAACCGGTGCTGCAATTGATAAACCTTCGCGCAGGCGATCACACTCTTGATAAACAGATGGTGTTGCTAATCCTTGACCAGAAAGAGCAAGTACCCAGTTATAACTTCCCTTTGCAAGTGCTGGTGTTATTTGATCACCTCGCCCAGTTCCAATTGCAACACCGCCACAAATTGAAAATGGCACATCTGAGCCAATTTTGCTGCCAACTGATTCCATTACATCTCGGGAAAGCCCGAGTTCAAATAGGGAATCTAAACCAACAATTACACCGGCTGCGTCCGCACTTCCACCGGCCATGCCACCTGCAACTGGAATCTCTTTTTTTAATTTAATTACTAGATCTTCCGGCAGGTCATAATTTTTAATCATTAACTGCGCCGCTTTAACCGCCAAATTAGAGTTATCTGCTGGCACACCTCCTGAGGTTTGCCCGGTGATGCTTATCTTTATTCCCTCACCCTTATCAGCTGTTGCCACAGTGACATCATCAAATAAAGAGATTGCTTGAAAAACTGTAGTCACCTCATGGAAACCATCACTACCAAGTGGACCAACAGAGAGTTGCAGATTTACCTTAGCCGGAACTCTGGCGGTAACTCCTCGTGATCTCATGGCCTAGAGCGTATTGGTTTTATTACTTACTTGCGCGAATTTTGCGCAAGTAATTGCTCACCTATTTGAAAAAATTGCTCAACAGCCAATGCCTCACCACGAATAGTTGGATCAATCCCAGCAGCAATTAGATTACTTTCAGCCTCGCCTGCAAATAAATCTGTGATTGCAGATCTCATCATTTTTCGTCGCTTAGCAAATGCCTGATCAATAATTGAAAAAGTTGCACTTCGTTGGCGCTCATCACCTAATGGTGCATGACGGATGAAGCTAACTAATGATGAGTCAACATTTGGAACTGGCCAAAAAACTGAGCGTCCTACTGAACCTGCCATCTCTAAATCAACCCACCAATTAGCTTTAGCTGTTGGAGATCCATACTGCCTATTACCAGGTTTTGCAGCTAAGCGATAAGCCACCTCACTTTGCACCATCACCACGCCTCGGTTGATAGATGGAAATCTTTCTAAAAGATTAAGCAGTACTGGAACTGAGATGTTGTAGGGCAAATTTGCAACTAATACGGTTGGTTTAGTTGGCAATTGCATAAGCGCCATAGCATCCTGATTTAAAACGATTAGTTTTTTGGAATCAAAGCCATGTTTTTCAACTGTGATAGGAAGTTGATTCGCTAAGCGATCATCAATTTCAACTGCAAGTACTTGGTGGGCATTTTCAAGTAAAGCTAAGGTCAGTGAGCCAAGTCCTGGACCAATTTCTAATGCAATATCACCTTCACTAACCTGGGCTAGCTTTACAATCTTTCGACAGGTATTTGCATCTACTACAAAGTTTTGACCTAATTTTTTAGTTGGCTTTAAATCTAACTCTTTTGCTAACTCTCTAATCTCAGCTGCGCCCAGCAGAGTTTTCACTTAGAACTTTCCAAAAATACGCTCGGCATTTTCAGAGATCGCACCAGCTAAGTAATCTACTGATTCACCTCTTAGATCTGCCATTACCCGCAATGTGTTTGGAATCTGAGCGGGTGTATTTAATGAACCTCGGTTTGGCATCGGTGCTAAAAATGGTGAATCAGTCTCAACCAATAACTGCTCCACTGGGACGAGTACTACTGCCTCACGTAACTCTGGTGCGTTTTTAAAGGTTAATGTGCCAGCGAAGGAGAGAATGTAGTTATTAGCAATGCACTCCTTAGCCATTTGGGCATCACCTGAGTAGCAGTGAAAAATAGTCTTGTTAGGTGCTCCTTCTTGGATTAATAAATCCAATACCGCCCGATGTGAGTCTCGATCATGAATAACTAAAGCTTTGTTGTGATCCTTAGCCATCTTTATATGACGCGCGAATGAGTACTTTTGTTTATCTCTTAACTCCTCCGGTGTTCGAAAGAAATCAAGGCCAGTCTCACCAATTGCTCTTACTCTTGGATTTGCAGCTAGCTCTTCGATAATTTTTAAATCTTTTTCTAAGTCATCAACAACTGGAGCCTCATTTGGATGCAGTGCAACTGCAGCTACTACTTGGCCCACAAAGCTTTCAGCACATTTAACTGACCAAATTGATTGCTCGGCGGAGTAGCCAACTTGAACTACTCGATCTATTCCAACTGATGCAGCTTCTTCTAAAGTTTGTTTAATTAAAGGTGAATCTGGCTCACTGTTATGGATTAACTCCAGGTGAGCATGTGAATCAACTGTTTTAGTTTTGATTGGTTCTGGCAGTGCTCCAGGCTTTCGATCAAGATCGCGATTATGACGATCTGCCATAAATTACTTAACCTCTTCTAATCTTGGAAATAGCACATCAGTTTTAGTTACAACACTTCCAGCTGGTAATTGTCCCCAGTTTGCCACCTTACTTATTTGTTGCTTACTAATCTCGCCAAGTGAAGATTGCGCGCCAAGTGATTGCCAGAGTTTTAGTGTTACCTCAGGCATTACTGGATGAAGTAATACAGCTAATGCTCGAAGTGATTCAGCGGTGTTATATAAAATCCTATCCAGCTCAGACTTTCTAGATGAATCCTTTGCCACTACCCATGGCTCTTTCTCTGTGACATATCCATTTACTCGCTTACAAAAATCCATGATTGTGTTTATGCCGCCTTGAAAATCAAGTGCGCAAATTGCACCATCAGCGCTTTTAACACTTTGATCTAGTAAGGCAGCAAGTGATTCATCTTTAGCGATACTTGGAATTTTTCCATCACAATACTTTTCAATCATTGCTATTAATCTAGAGGCTAAATTGCCAAAATCATTTGCTAATTCACTGGTGTATCTAGCTGCCATATCCTCCCAAGAAAAGGAGCCATCACTGCCAAATGGAATAGCTTTTAAGAAGTAGTAGCGAAAAGCATCTACTCCAAAATCTTTTGTAATATCAGATGGGGCAATGCCGGTTAACTTACTCTTTGACATTTTCTCACCACCAACTAGCAACCAGCCGTGGGCAAATATTTTTTTAGGAACTGCCACACCTGATGCCATCAACATTGCTGGCCAGATAATTGCATGAAAGCGCAAAATATCTTTACCAACTAGGTGCACATCAGCTGGCCAGGTATTTGCAAACTTTTTTCCACCATCACTAGATGGCTCATCACCTAATCCAACGGCAGTTGCATAATTTAATAACGCATCAAACCAAACATAGATAACCTGCTTGGTATCCCAAGGAACTGGTATTCCCCAATCAAAGGTAGATCTTGAGATGGAAAGATCTCTAACTTCACCTTCTAAAAATGAAATAACTTCATTACGAGCACTTTCAGGCTGGCATGCACCTGGGTTTGCTTTGTAGTAATCAAGTAATGGTTGTCTGAAGGCTGATAACTTAAAGAACCAATTGTCTTCACTTAACATTTCAACTGGCTTAGAGTGAATTTTGCACTTACCTTCATCTAAATCACCAGGCAACTTAAACTCTTCACAACCAATGCAATATGGGCCTTCAAACTTTCCAGCATAAATATGGCCTGCATCCTTTAAGCCTTGTAGGAATTTTTGGACCCGTTGGCTATGTCTTTCTTCTGTGGTTCTAATGAAATCATCATTGGCAATATTTAAATCTTTCCAAACTGGCTTCCAAGCAGAATCAACTAATTTGTCACACCAATCCTGAGGTGAGGTGTTATTTGCTTGCGCAGTATTTAAAACTTTTTGTCCATGTTCATCAGTTCCAGTAAGAAACCAAACTGACTCGCCACGTTGGCGATGCCAACGAGTTAATACATCACCAGCAACAGTTGTGTAGGCATGGCCAATATGGGGCGCATCATTTACATAGTAAATGGGCGTAGTTAAATAAAAAGATTTTTCGGCCATGATCAGATCTTATCGCCACTCTTGTGGGCAACCATGGCATCAAATACAACCCGCTTAGAAACTCCGGTTTCTTTTGCAATTAGTGCTATCGCCTCTTTGCGACCTTCACCATTTGCCTCCAGCTTTAGCACTAATTGAATTAAGTCTGCTTGCGCAAACTCTCTGCTTCCAGGATCAAAGCCTTCGATCACAGTTGTTATTTCACCTAAAATATCTTTTGATTTTGCCCACTCAATAAGTTCGCCCAGATTTGCCCGAACTACCTCTTCATAATGTTTACTCATCTCCCGGCAAATAGCACCATTTCGATCTAAACCAAATGCGTCAGCAGCATCAGTCAGTGATTCAACGATTCGATGTGGAGCCTCAAAGAAAATAATGGTGCGCTCTTCTTGTGCTAAATCCTTAAACCATTTTTCTCTGGCACCTTGAGTACGAGGTGGAAAGCCTTCAAAACAAAATCGATCAGTTGGTAAGCCAGATAGTAATAGTGCAGTTGTTACCGCACTTGGTCCAGGCAATACCTTAATTTTCACATCTGCTTGAAGTGCTGCTCTAATTAATCGGTAGCCTGGATCTGAAATACCAGGCGCGCCAGCGTCGGTAGCAACCAAGATATCTTTTTGCGACTTTAGAATATTAGTTAACTCATCAATTTTTTCACTTTCATTTCCTTCAAAAAATGAAATTACCTTTGCATGGTGCTTAATATTTAACTCTTGGCATAATCTGGCAAATTTTCGTGAATCCTCAGCAGCTACATACTGCACTTGCTCAATTGCCTCGATTAAGTGCGCGGAGGCATCACGGGCATCACCAATTGGTAAGCAGGCCAGGATTAACATCTGCTAATTCTCTCAGGTTATTTCATGGCTGCTGTTCGCACAGGTCTTAGGCTGACCCTGTGAGTATTACTCGTTTTCGCCACTTAGCCCCAATCTCAATCATTATTGGCATTGCGCTAACACTTCGACTTTGGCGGCTAGCTCTTCCAAAAGGTTATATCTTCGATGAAGTTTATTACGCAAAAGATGCTGCCTCACTGATTGCCCATGGAGTTGAATTAAGTGAAGATGGAATGGCTGAGTTTGTTGTGCATCCACCATTGGGGAAATGGTTAATTGGTATTGGGATTAAGCTTTTTGGAAATAATGAATTTGGGTGGCGAGTAATCGCAGCAGTAGTTGGTAGCGCCTCTGTCTTATTAATTTATTTAATTGTGCAACGGCTTTTTAACTCTCTATTTTTAAGCAACATAGCCGCTGCTTTGTTTGCACTAGATGGACTCCATCTTGTTATGTCTAGAGTAGCTCTCCTTGATATTTTCTTAATGTTTTTTATTCTGCTCTCCTTTTATCTAATTCTTAGGGACAATCTTTGGTTAAGTGGAGTAATCATTGGCCTTGCATCTGCTACCAAATGGAGTGCAGTCTTTGTAATACCCCTTCTAATCTTGTTAACCGCCAATCTATCTAGAGCTAACTTTGCTACTTGGGGCAAGCGGTTTAGCCAATTTGTATTAACTCCTATCGGTATCTACTTACTGTCTTGGAGTGGGTGGATATTTAGTTCAAAGGGTTGGGCAAGAGATTCAGGGTCAAACCTTTTTTCCTCACTCTGGAATTACCATGTCGAGATAATGAACTTTCACCGAGGTTTAACTGAGCAACATACTTACGCAGCAAACCCTTGGAGTTGGTTAGTTTTGGGCAGGCCAACATCTTTTTACTATGAAACTCCTAAAAATTGTGGAGCGCAATCATGCTCACAAGAGATCTTGGCGATTGGTACCCCAATTTTGTGGTGGGCTGGAATTTTTGCAATTGCCATAACAGTTGGATTATTCATTACCAACAGGGATCGGATTTCAGCCTTTATTCTTGCTGGGATTGCCGGCACTTATTTGCCTTGGTTTTTTATTCAAAATAGAACTACTTTCTATTTTTATGCAATCGCAATCTTTCCATTCATTGTTCTAGCACTTATTAATGTATTTAACTGGGCACTAAATAATCAGGTAAATCGCAAATTAATATATGGATTTGTAATTACTGTGGGTATTAACTTCATTTACTTTCTGCCAATTTTTATAGGAATTAACATTCCATATATGGATTGGTTAGCCAGAATGTGGCTGCCTAGCTGGATTTAATTACTCGTTTACCGCTTTATCTTCCTGGATTAAATCAGTAACCATTGCTTGATCAAAGAAATCATCATCTCTGCCAGAAAGTGCTTTGATTCTTTCTTGATCAGCGCTCCACTGCCCAGTTGAAGTTAAATCAATTATTCGCTTACTTGGAACCGCCTTAGCTGCGGTGGTGTAAACAGGTCTAGGTAATTTAGTTGGCTCCCAGCCTTTGCGATCTTTTGGCACCACTACTACTCCAGTAATCTCGGTTCGATCAGCAAATGGAACCCAATGTTCCTTGTTACTTTTTTCTTCTATTTTTTCTGGAATTAAAGTAGTTGGAATCTTACTATTGGTGATTTTTTCTAATGCTTTTAATCTTCGTGCCTTTAATTGAGAGGTAACAACTTGTTTTCTAACATTTACTAAATAAATTAGTAGAGCAGTACTTGGAATTAAAGTTGTTGTGAAATCTAAGAATCCAACACCTGCGCAGATTAGTGAGAGAAAAGTTAGTGAGGATAATGAACCAAAAATTAATCGACGTTGTAAAAATATCTTAGTTTTATCTTCCAGCCTTGGCTCAGTTTTAATATTTGGATTATTTTCTGCCACCACTAGCATCGCATTTTTATATCTTTCAATCGCTCGTCCTGAATTATCTTCATGCTTACTCAACCATTGCGGCAAGAAGTAGGCAGCCCACATGGCGATGATGATTAAATAGATAAAACCCGAACCCATAAAGAACAACAATAAATGTTGAAGGATAGGTTTGATGGGAAATAGGTAGGTATGTCTTTACTATCTTTTATTTTATTTCTGGGTTTTCCTTAACAAAAGTAATGTGATTACGCCAATCTCCTGCAATGTGAAGGTAGTTATTACGTGCCCCTTCCAATTCAAAGCCAGCCTTTATTGCAACCTTTTTTGAAGCCTCATTCTCCGGACGCAGATTTATTTCAATCCGATGCAGCTTTAATGTTTCAAAACCAAATTTAGTTAATAGTTTTACTGCCCTAGTGGTGTGCCCACGGCTAGCAAATCTTTGATCAATCCAATAGCCAATGTGTGCCCCTCGCATCGCTCCAAAAATAATTCCACCTAATGTGATCTGTCCGATTAACATTTCATTTTTATTTTCAGTAAGCCATATCCCTAATGAAATTGACCTAAGCGCTCTGATTTCTTTATTTAATTGCAGCACCATTCCGTAATAAGAAGGCAATGGCGTATTGCTATCGATATGGGGCCGCGTTGCCTCCCAAGGTGATAACCAATCTCTGTTAACCGCTCGAACCGCATCCCATGCAGCTTTATCTCTAAACCTAATTGGTTTTAAAGTTATTTCGTGATCAATTAATTTCTTCAAATTTTCCTAATTAATCATCAGAATGTTTACTTGATCACCAGTGCTTAATTTCTCACTCTTCTCATTGATCTCAATTAAACAATTTGCCATGGATAAAGTAATGAGTGAGTCTTGATCTGCCAAAGCTGATACTTGACCATCTTCATTTAGGAAACCTCTTAAGAACTGCGCCTTGCCTGATTCAGATGTTAAAGCCTTACTTAACTTAACTTTTTTGCTTTTTCGATCTGATATGAAACCAGTTAGCATTTTAATAATCATTGGACGAATGAAAAGTTCTGCTGATAGATAGTTACCAATTGGATCACCGGGTAGAACTACTACCGGTGTCTTATCTGGGCCAATTAGACCGTAACTGTGCTTACTGCTTTCTGCAAGATTAGGAGTTACTATTTTTATCTCACCCAAATTAGATAAAACTGAGTTGATTAAATCAAATGACTCATCTTTAGATTCACCACTAATTACAATTAAATCTGCTCGAACTAATTGATCTTCCACAATCAACTTAAGTTGATCTTGTGTTTCAGGAATTGTATGGACTCTAAATGCATGAGCCCCCACTTCACGAACAAAGGTAGTTAAAAACCAAGAGTTACTCTCATATTCATCTTCATCATCAGCTAATTTGCTGCCCGGTTCAACTAGATCATCACCGGCGCTAATTATCACTACTCGTGGCTGTGGTCGACAAGGCAATCTGTCTAAGCCAAGGGATGCTGCTAGTGCGATCTGAGTTGAATCAATACGCTGGCCACTTTTGATAACAAGTTTCTCATCCACCAATAGATCACTAGCCAAACTCGCCCCATGCGCATCAAGCAGCGGAAGGTCTAATGCCGCCAGCGGATTGCTCATATTGAGGAACTGCTCCTGCATAGAAGCGACAGAAACTAATTCATCCATACCTAAACCCTACTTTGCCCGAGCGATAAATTAAGGTAAGGGGCATGGTTAATAACGAAAATAAATCTGTGCTTCGAAAGCAATACCGCAAAGAACGTGCGGATAGATTTATCAGTGAAAGCTGGCTACATATTCTCTCAGCAAATGAATTTAAAGATGTTTCAAAGATTGGCTCATATATCTCATATGAATTTGAACCAGAAACTAGTGATATAAATCAAAGAATTATTTTCTCAGGTAAAACACTTTATCTGCCTAGGCTGCTAAAAAATAATGATCTGGAATGGGTTAGCTGGGATGGCGATAAGAGTAAGTTAGAAAAGTCTGGCAAAACTCTTGAGCCAGTTGGTCAAGCTGTTGAAGATCTTGATTTAGATGTAATTATTCTTCCTGCCTTACATGTTGACCGCACTGGAAATCGTTTAGGACAAGGTGGTGGATCCTATGATCGATTTCTCACTCGTAGCAACGCTTGGAGTATCGCGCTCCTTCATCGGGGTGAATTAACTAGTGAAATATTGCCGGTCGAGCCTCATGATCAGAAAGTTAAAGCGGCTGCAACCCCAGAGATTATTGTGAGATTTTAATTAGTTAAAGTCTCTAGATTTCTAGCCATTACAACTCGTTGAATTTGATTTGTACCCTCATAAATTTGAGTTAACTTAGCATCACGCATCATTCGCTCCACTGGATAATCACTTACATATCCATACCCACCAAGAACTTGCACCGCATCAGTTGTTACCTTCATCGCCACATCGGTGGCAAAACATTTACTTGCAGCTGAGAAGAAAGTTAAATCACTCTCACCCCGCTCACTCTTTACTGCCGCTGCATAGGTAAGTTGTCTTGCTGCTTCAATCTGCATTGCCATATCTGCCAACATGAATTGGATAGCTTGAAAATCAAATATAGGTTTGCCAAATTGTTGGCGTTCATGGGCATATTTCTTAGCAACATCAAAAGCACCTTGTGCAATACCTAGCGCTTGAGCTGCAATTGTAATTCTGGTGTGATCTAGAGTTTTCATGGCTAATGAAAAGCCACTTCCAATCTCACCTAGGCGACGATCATCATTAATCTTTACGTTATCGAAATAAACTTCCCGAGTTGGTGATCCACGAAAGCCCATCTTATTTTCATGCGCACCAAATGAAACACCTGGGTCAGATTTTTCAATAATAAAAGCAGAAATTCCCTTAGCCCCTTTACTAGCATCAGTTGAAGCTAGGACTGTATAAAACTCTGAAACTCCAGCATTTGAAATCCATTTCTTGCTACCAGAAATTATCCAACTATCCCCATCTTTTACCGCCTTAGTTTTCATTGCAGCAGCATCAGAACCTGCCTCAGATTCAGATAAGCAATAAGAAAACCCTTTGCCTGCTGCAAGTTGAGTTAAATACTTCTTTTTTTGATCATTATTTCCTGCAATCATTAGAGGAACTGAACCTAATTTGTTTACCGCCGGAATTAATGATGAAGCTCCACAAACTCTTGCAACCTCTTCAATAATTATTACTGCAGCTAACGCATCCGCGCCTTGTCCACCAAATTCAACTGGTACATGCGCAGCAGCGAGACCTGCACTTTGCAGTGCATCTGCTGCCTCTTGCGGATACCTTGAGTTTTCATCAACATCATGGGCAAAAGGTAAAATCTTTTTTTGAGCTAGCGCACTAACACTTTCTCGAAGTGCTTGATACTCCTCGCCAAATAAAGCGGGCATATCTGAACTTGTAGACATAGACATATTCTATTGTGAGTTATCTCGTCGATTTAACTCTGCTAAATATTGGTTATAGATAGCCAGATCATCTTTTTCACCCATGGCAGCTGCTCGATCTGCAGCCCGATCAATCCGGGAGGCCTCTTTCTTATCTTGTCTTACCCACTGCAAGAAGGTGGCAAGTAATGCAAGCAGGATTGGAATCTCACCCATTGCCCAACCAATTGCGCCACCTAATCTTTGGTCTGCAAGTAGATCTGTTGCCCATGGCCGCTCTAATAATGCAAAGTAACCATTATCTAGAAGAGTTGAAGCCGACATTAATGAGATTGAGAAAAACGCATGAATGCTCATAGCGGCAAAAATAATTATCATCTTCACAATGTGTGGCACTTTTCTAGGCATTGGATCAATTCCAATTAAAACTTGGAAAAATAACATGCCAGCCAGCAGGAAGTGAATAGACATAAAGAAGTGTCCAGTATGGCCCTGCATTAGATTTGAAAATAGCGGCGTGAAATAAAGGGCAAAGAGTGAGCCATCAAATATAGCTAGCGCAACTACTGGGTGGGTATAAAAGTTTGAAAGTTTTGAGTGCAGCATTGCGATAAATGCACCACGAATTCCACGTTCATCTTTACTTCGACCAACCGGTAAAGTTCTAAGCGCTAAAGTTATTGGCGCTCCAAGCACAATTCCAATCGGTGCAATCATGCCAAGCACCATATGTGAGAGCATGTGATTTGAAAACGCAAACCGTGAATAAACACCTAAGCCACCACTTGTTGCAAAATCAATTGCTGATATTCCTAAGGCAAATGCAATTGTGCGCCCCACTGGCCACTTATCACCACGCCTACTTAGAATTACTACTCCTTTTATATAAAGAGCCACTGCAAGTATTAATAAGCCAAGCATTAATCCATCTGCATCATAGGCAAGTAAAACTGAAGAAAATTTTGGTGGCTCTGGCATTTCGATTCCAGTTACAAACAAAGCTGGTGAAGAAATTACTTCACGCTCTGGTGGGTTAACAGTTGATAACCAGCTGCCAACAAAAATAGTTGAAAACATAACCACAATCTCAGCGCTGATTAATCTAAATACTGATGGGAAATCAGATTTGATTATCCATCTTCGATGTAATGCACCAAATCCAATAAGAGTGATGGCTAAAAATATTTTTAATAAAGTAATCGCGCCGTACTTACTTTGCCAAGCTGATATTGAATCTAATCTGGTCCAGGCTGTGGCAGCACCAGTTAGCGCCACAGTGATTGCACTCCATAATGCGATCGCACTAAACCTAGGAAGGGCTATTAACTTATGCTCTTTACCTAATTGCGTTAAACCAAATAAGCCACCTACCCAAAAACTTAATGCGATCACATGGATGACCAGAGCTCCGATTGCTAATCCATGACGGCCAGAAGTTGATCCATGGCTTTGAAATACTGCAGCCGTTATGGCGATTAATGAAATCAGCAAGGCAAGATATGTTGAAATAACCTTTTTAAGTGAGATTGCCAAGACAACTATTATCCCAATGATCTGAATTAAGTAACTCTTACCAATTGAAGTTTGTATTAAATAAGACCTGATAACTGTTAAGTCAAAGGATGCAGTTATTGGTTGATCTAGTAAATATGCAATTTGAACTAAAATATATAAAACAGTCGTAGCTAGCCAGGCTAAAAGTAATCTTTTGGCTTTTTTTACTAAATCAAAATTAGTAACTCTGCCCTTGTTATCTAACTCTAGAAAAGCTATCGCAATTAATAAGCCAATACTTAATACACCAGTTAATTGCATCAAGCCTTTGGTAAGGGGTGATAGTAATTCAATCAAGTTTGAGCCCAAACTACTTTAAGAATTTTTTGCTGGTGCTTGAACTCTTCTTTACATTTCGAGGCCTTACAGGAGCTTTCAAGGTTTGCTTGGCATATCGTGATAAGAAAATTAACATGATGAAAGCAAAAATCATCAATCCAATAACGAATAAATCTGTTACGCGATTTGGCGAGTTTGTCAGCACCTCTTCATCAGATGGTGATGGCGTTGGCAGAGCCATCTCCGCTGGAGCGTTATAAAGAAAAGTAAATGTGCCAGTAATTGGTGGCTGATCAATTGCCATCAATGTGTATGCAACTGTGTACAAGCCTGAGATGGTCAGTGGCTTAACGCCAACCATTAATACTGAACCTTGAATCTGGATAGATCCATCATCAACTCTGATTCCTTTTGAATCACTTACAGTAATTTCATTTGCACCATCCAATAAATCAGCATTGGCTTTAATCGTTACAGCTGTTGGTGAAATGCTTAATACTGATCCCGCTGTTGGTGAGGTGCTAACTATTGAGGTTGCCCATGAAGAAGGCATGACAGCACACGTGATTACAAGTGCGGTAAAGAGTGTGCAAATCCGCTTAATCACATCGCCTCCTTAGTTGAGTTAGCCCTTATCTTGCCACTCACTTAAGATTACTCCTATGCCAACCTATGAATATCTGTGTAATGAGTGTGAGCATGCTTTTGAGGCGGTTCAATCATTCACTGAAGCAGCAATCGAAAAGTGCCCAAAGTGCAATGGCGCAGTCCGCAAGGTTTATAACAATGTAGGTGTTGTATTTAAGGGAAGCGGCTTCTATAAAACCGATTCCAGAAGTACGCCAGCTACTAAAAGTGAGGCTCCGGCAACAAAGGCTGAAAGTACGCCTGCTGCAAAAGTAGAAAGTAAGCCTGTTACAAAAAGTAAAGAATAATTAATGGTGTGGTGGTTTATCCCGGGCGATTTCATCGTCGCGCTCATCTTCTAAATCCAAATCAATCTCATCGCTTGTAACTTCAGGAAGCATTTTTGGATCTTTCATTATCTGACTCCTAAGGCAAGCTCAAGGCCATCTAATAAATCATCAAAAGAACTTTTCGGCAAATGCCCTTCAAGAATCAAAGTCACTGCTCCTTGAACACTTGTCCAGGCCAAAACTTCACCATATGGTCTTAGTTTTTTTGGCATAGCCCCACATTCAACTAGCTCGTCTAAAGTTTTTTCCAGTATTTTAAAGCTTGAATCCTCTTTATGAGATTTACCTCTATCCATAGAACAGAATCCGCCAAACAAAAGCCTAAATAAATTAGGTTCTTTGGAGGCCCAAGTGAAATATGCGCGTCCAATTTCTCTAAACCTAGATTTTGTTGCTTTAATATTTTTACCAGGAAACTTCTCTAAAGATTTTTCCATCATTTGGGTGAGTTCAGCAAATAGATGATCGCCAACTCCGTGAACTAGCGAATCTTTGTCAGGAAAATAGTGGTAAGCCGCTGAGGGGCTTACTCCTAATTCTGATGCAACTGCCCTTAACGATAAATTGTCTGGACCATGCATGCGAATTAACTTGATTGCACTTGTTATCAGTGCCGCCTCTAAATTCCCATGGTGATAGGAAGTGCGTGAGACCCTGGCCACTGACATAGGTTAATTATGGCCTGAAACTTGACAGTGTTCAAATCAAACTGCCATAATCTGAACATTATTCAGATCACTAAGGGGAGATATGTTTCTAAAACTGGGCTCATTGATTGTCAATCGTAAAAAACTGATTTTCTCATTATTCATAGTCGCTATTTTGTCTGCGGGTGTAATCGGATCATCAGTTTTTGGCAAACTTGATAGTGGTGGTTACAACGATCCAAAAAGTGATTCAAGCAAGGCCTTTGAGTATTTAACAGATGTATTCAAAGTTAAGGACCCAGCGGTAGTCCTAGTTGTTGAAACAAAAGATGGGCTTACTGAACCTGGGGTTGTTGCAACTGCTACAAAACTTGAAACCGCTCTTAAATCTGAACCAGGAGTTGGTTCAACACTTTCTTACTGGAGCGCAGGTGGTGCGCCATCTTTAAAAAGCTCTGATTCCAAATCAGCATTTATGTTTGTCTATAGCGAAGATGTCGAGTGGGATACGGTGCAATCTCTTGGCAAGAGAATTCAAGATAAATACGATGGCAAGTTTGAGAATTTAACAATTTATGCCAGCGGTACTGGAGTATTTGCCCACGCGATTAATACCAAAATTGCCGATGATTTAAAGTTATCTGAAGCAATATCAATACCGTTGACCTTTATTTTATTAGTCTTTGTTTTTGGCGGGTTAGTTGCAAGTGCGATGCCACTATTGGTGGGAGTGTCTGCAATTCTTGGTTCGTTTTTGATTATCTATCTTTTAACTCTTTTCACAGGTGTCAGCGTTTTTGCTCTAAACCTAATCACAGGTCTTGGGCTTGGCTTAGGTATTGATTACTCGCTATTAATAGTTAATCGATTTCGCGAAGAGCTACATGCAGGTAAATCAGTGGATGAGGCGATTAAGAAAACTGTTGCCACAGCGGGAAAGACAGTCTTTTATTCAGGCCTAACAATTGTTATCACTTTGGCCTCTTTAATGCTCTTTCCGCTAATGTTCTTAAAATCATTTGGTTATGCCGGCGTAACAGTTGTAATCATGGCAGTCCTTGGTTCATTAATTGCATTGCCAGCCTTGCTTGCAATTCTTGGTAAGCGAATTGATAAAGCAGTAGTTCGAAAAGCTGCGTTAACTCCTAAAGTGGATGGTCGATGGGCACAAACTGCTCGTTTTGTAATGGCAAAACCAATCTCTGTTGTTACCTTAAGTTTGATCGTATTAGGAGTTCTTGCTGCGCCAATTACTAACATAGTTTTCTCACAAGTTGATTCACGAGTTCTGCCGGCTAGTAATCCAGCAGCTTATGCAGCTCAAGTAATTACTGAAAGATTTCCTGGTCAAGAAGGTAATCCAATTGAAATTATCATTCCAGGTGGCGCGTCAAAAATTACCCAGATAACGCAATACATCTCCTCAGTCGCAAAGGTTGATGGTGTAGTCAGGGTTGGTGAACCACAAGTACTTGGAAATGATGTGCGAGTTATTGCAATCCACCAGATGGGTCCAAGAACTCCTGAAGCTGAAGCGCTGATTAAAAAGATCAGGCTGATAAATGCACCCGACCAAACACTTGTTGGTGGAGTTGCAGCTGATTATGCAGATACCCAAATTGGAATTGCCAAAACAATGCCATGGGCATTGCTCTGGATAACAATCGGCGTATTAGTTCTGCTCTTTGTATTTACTGGATCAATAATATTGCCGATCAAAGCAGTAATTTTAAATATTCTCTCGCTCAGTGCCACCTTAGGTGCCATTACTTGGATATTTGTGGAAGGCCATTTGAAGTGGTTGGTCGGTGACTTTACCGTTACTGGCGCAGTTGATACCGGGTCAATAATTTTAGTTGCAGTTGTTGCTTTCGGATTATCTATGGATTACGAGCTATTCCTGCTTTCTCGAATTAAAGAGGAACATGATGCTGGTCGATCAAATATAGAAGCTGTAGCAACTGGCTTGCAAAGATCAGCGCGAATTATTACCGCCGCTGCCGGTTTACTAGCAATTGTCTTTGCTTCATTCATGTTAAGCGGTGTGACCTCAATTAAAATGCTTGGCTTTGGTGTGGCATTTGCAATTATTTTAGATGCAACACTGGTGCGTGCATTGCTGGTGCCAGCATTAATGAGATTGTTCGGTGAACGAAATTGGTGGGCACCAAAAGCTATGAAACGTTTTACTTTAGATCATTAATTAATTGCGTCCCCGGCGGGAGTTGAACCTGCGACCTACCGCTTAGGAGGCGGTTGCTCTATCCACTGAGCTACGGGGACAATATTTAATTTTTTAATTTAAAATTTGTATTAATTACAAATCCTAATTTAATTCATTAATAATTGAAAACAATTGCAAAAACATGCGTGAATTTGTCTTTAAATTATCGCTGATATAGAATAACAATAATTCGTTTGGAGTTAAATATCATGAAGGCCCTCGTTATAGGCGCCGGTGGAGTAGGTAGGGCGATAGCTAATATCGCATCACGTCGTTCATTTATTGAATCTATGGTGATTGCCGACCGCACACTCTCTCGCGCAGAAGAGGCTGTAGCGCGCGTTAAAGACCCTCGTTTTTCTGCTGCCATGGTTAACGCCGCCGAGCTTGAGGATGTTCGCGAACTAATTCGCAAAGCAGATCCCGATGTTGTAATTAACGCAGTTGACCCGCGATTTGTAATGCCAATTTTTCTAGCTTGTGAGATTGAAAATACTAATTACATAGATATGGCGATGTCGCTTTCTCGTAAGCACCCGCACTATCCGTATACCGAAACTGGCGTGAAGCTAGGCGATGAGCAATTCGCCCGTGACTTTAACTGGGATGAGCGAAAGATCTTTGCCTTAATCGGTATGGGTGTTGAGCCAGGCATGAGTGATGTTTTTGCCAAATATGCCAGTGAGCATTTATTTAGTCGCATTGACTCTTGCACAATTTTGGATGGCTCAAACTTAAGAGTTGAAGGTTTTGATTTTGCTCCCTCCTTTTCAATCTGGACCACAATTGAAGAGTGTTTAAATCCGCCCATCGTTTGGGAGGATGGTCGTGGTTGGTATACGACTACGCCATTTTCAGAGCTTGAGATTTTTGATTTCCCAGAAGGCATCGGTCCAGTTGAGTGCGTAAATGTTGAGCACGAAGAGGTTATTTTAATTCCACAAAAAATTGATGCCAAAAAAGTTAACTTTAAATATGGCCTTGGCGCTGAATTCATCACTATTTTAAAAACCATAAATATGCTCGGTATGGATCGTAAGGAAACTGTTGAAGTACAAGGCGTTTCAGTTTCACCAAGAGATCTACTTACCGCATCACTACCAGATCCTGGCACGCTCGGAGAACGCATGCGCGGTAAGACCTGTGCTGGCACTTTAGTAAAAGGATTAGATAAACAAGGAAATCCAAAAGCTGTTTATATCTACAACGTGGTTGATAACGCCTGGTCCATGAAAGAGTTTGGCGATCAAGCAGTTGTCTGGCAAACCGCAATTAATCCTGTCATTGCTTTGGAGTTAATTCATAATGGCACTTGGAAGCCACAAGGTGTTAATGGTCCAGAGTGGTTTGAATCCAAGCCGTTTTTAGATTTACTAGAAGAGTATGGAACTTCATGGCATATTCGTGATGAGGATGTATCAGGAATTCTTAAGTAATGGCTACCGCGCTAGTAACTGGTGCAACTGCTGGAATTGGCGCTGCCTATGCCAATCTGCTGGCCAAAGAGGGTTTTGATCTAGTTTTAGTTGCCAGAGATCTACCTAGATTAAATAAAGTTGCCAAAGAATTAGACAAAACTTTTGGGATTAAAACTGAGTGCATTAAGGCTGATTTAACAAAGCCTGCCCAATTAGCAAAGGTTGAAAAACGATTGGCTAGCACTTCTAAACCTATTGAAGTTTTGGTTAACAATGCTGGTTTTGGAATTAAAGACAGCTTTTTAGCAAGTGATCTAAACCGCGAACAAGAGTTACTAGATGTGTTAGTTACAGCTCCAATGCGTTTAACTCACGCCGTGCTTCCTGCAATGGTTAAGCGCAACAAGGGAGTAATTGTTAACGTTTCAAGTGTGGCAAGTTTTATCGCTGGTGGAACATATAGCGCAGCAAAATCTTACCTAACGGTTTTCACGGAGTATTTGCATACAGAGCTAAGAGATACAAATATAAAGGTTTCAGCTTTATGTCCAGGCTTTACCAAAACTGAGTTCCATGCCCGCGGTAATATGAAGATGGGCGGATTGCCAAATTACATGTGGACTGATGTAAATAATGTAGTTAAAAAATCTTGGAAATATGCCAAGGCAGGTAAAGTTATTTGTATTCCAGGTTGGCAGTACATGCTGCTAAGTACTATTGCCAGAATCGCTCCCCGGCCAATAGTTCGTAAGGCTGGAATTAAAGTTCGACGTAAACAACGATAAAACCTATATTTCACATCAAATTCACTGACTTGCCTCAGCCACATACCTATTCCTTGAATAATGCTCAAGTAGAATAAAGGCATACCTACATAAGGAGTAAATAGTGAATAAGAAGATCTCAGCTTTAGCCCTTAGCGGGTTTTTAATTCTTGGAGTTGCATCTCCTGTACAAGCAGCGACCTCAGGTGGCTCATGTACAACCGCAGGTGCCACAACTAAGATTGGAAAAAATGACTATGTCTGTGCAAAGAATCCTTTTTATAACACAACAAAGTTAACTTGGGTTTGGGATGGCTGTATTGAATTAAACACTGACTATGTAGCTGGTAATAAAGAAGCAGTAGACGCACTTCGCGCCTCTGAGTCAAACCGAGCAATTCAAATTGAACCAGTAGGAGCGCCACTTCGTGATTTGATCACATGGAACTCTTTGATTACCTATAAGAAATCTGAAGTGGTTTATTACGCAAATACTTACTATTCAGCAACTAAAACTGGCACCAATAAAGCACCAACTACTGCAAATATTGGCTCAACTAAATTCTGGGTTGTAAATCAGCCAACAAATGCCAACTCAAAAATTGGCCAGATGCCAGCACCTGCAAAGGTTTTAACCACCGCAAATGCACAGGTTGCTGCTTTAACTTCAGCTGCAGTTAAGACCACAAATGCTGCTTTAAAAGTTAAATACAACGATCTATCAAGTGCGTTAGCAACAAAGATTTCAGCACTTGAAAGTGGAAAGGCTGCAATTCAATCTGTTGTGGATTCAATTGATCCAGCATTAGCTGAGTTTAAAAATACTTACAGCTTAATGTTAATGATTAAGTCAACAATTAAAGATAAGTGCAATCCTAAGTACTAATTCTTAAAACTTTAAGGCTGTAATGATCGCACTTATGCGATTGTTACAGCCTTACTTGTTGCCGTAAATTTAATTGGTTTTAGCGCTGAATTAGCTGGACCAACCTTTACTGCGCCATTTAATCCAAACTCAGAGCCATGTCCGCGAGGTCCAGGACAAACCCAGCCGCCATTATTTTGTTGAACAATTACACCAGCATGCGGACAAGATAAGTTAACAACTGCAAAACCTTTCGCTGATGCTGAGGTTCTAATAAGCGCAACCTTGCCGTACTTTTTAATTGTTAATTCCACGACGCCGCCCACATTTGCCAATGCTTTATTGGCGGCTAGAGAAACTTCTGTTTTCCCGCCGGGTAAATTTTTTATGCCAGAAGCTGCGATCGCAGGGGTGGTTGCAAGTGCTGCCATAGCTGCTCCGCCGCAGATCAATTGCCTTCTTGAGAGTGCGATCACTTATTTGTCCCCAGATCTATTCTTTTGGCTATTGCAATATTTTACTATTAATTATGCAATTCTCTCGCCCCTACCTTGGACTTAAGTGGATAGCCGCAGTGCTACTCGCATCACATCTGGTATCAAGGTGGATATTTCCTGAGAATAATATCTTTATTGATCTAGTTCTATTTAATTTAATTGGTTTATTTGCGGCCATTATTGCCCTGAGTGCTCCAGCCCATACTGATCGAGTATCAGCAATCTCATTTGGTTTTGCTGCCTTAATTTGGAGTATGGGTTCATTTTTTTCTACCTGGAACTCTTTTTTTCAACTTCAGATACCTAATGGCTTTTCAGACTTTTGCTACGCAATTTTTTATCCATTAGTTTTCTTATCAGTCTCTCGAAGCTTTACTCAAAAGCGCTCGATATCAGCTTTAGAGCTTTTAGATACTGTCATCATCGCTGTTGGTTTTACTAGTGTCTTAACCGCTTTTTTCTTAAAGCCTGCCATGCTCACATTTAGTGGAAATAGTTGGCAAGTGTTCTTATCAATTCTTTATCCAGTAGGTGACATAGTGCTGGTGGCAATGGTTGCTGTCTATTTCCTTTTAAACCCATTTAGCTTTCAATCACTTATGTTAACAACTGGTTTATTAAGTTTTGCATCTTCAGATCTGTTTTTTATTTGGGCAAGCATTAATGATAAATATGAATTCGGCTCAATCACTTATGATGGCTGGATACTTGGTTTATTGCTTCTTGCTACCTCACTTACCTACTCATCACCCAAATCTAGGTTTTCAGAAAAAATCTCTTCAGTCAGCGCCACAATCGCTTTAATTGCTAGTAGTACCCTGCTTGGAATTGCCGCTATATCCCCTGGTTATTTTCCAAACTTTATTTTGATTCCAGGCTTTATCACAATCGCATTAGCGTTTATAAGAATGAGTTTTGCTCTACAAGAAGCAAACACAGCGGTAAGTGAAAGAGTATTGGCTAGAACTGATGAATTAACTGGGTTATCTAATCGTCGAAATTTTCTACTACATTTGAGCCAATTTAAAAGCGGATTTATATTTTTATTAGATTTAGATGGCTTTAAAAAGATTAATGATGAGATGGGCCATGCAGCCGGGGATGAGCTACTAAGACAGGTGGCAATGAGATTTTCCCGAGTTATTCCAAGCGGTGCCCAATTGGCTCGTCTCGGTGGAGATGAGTTTGGTGTGATTGCCCAAATTGATCAGTTCCAGGCAAGTGAGCTAGCACAAGCCCTTGGCGCAACCTTAAGTTATCCAATCTCCTTGCCAGCAGGTGCTGCCAAAGTAAATGTCAGTGTTGGCTTTGCTCCAATTGATCAAACTGGTGAGTCCACTGACTGGCTAGGGCATGCAGATTTGGCGATGTATGCCGCAAAGCGAAATGGTGTCGGCAGCCAAATGTGGGTTAGCAATATTGAAAATTTAGGTTAATCTTCACTGGCTAAATCCTTTAGCAAGATTCTTGGAGGTCCTAATTGGTAGCACGCTTTTCAAATCGAGTTCTGGTTTTAGGTGCAGGTTCAGTTTCACAATGTGTTCTTCCACTTTTAATTGAGCATCTAGTCGATGCAAAACAGATCACGATTGCAGATATGCGTGATAATCGAAGCCGAGTTTCTGAAGCAATAGCTGCGGGTGCAGTTTATGTTCAAGATCAATTAACCCGCGAAAATATGGATCAATTTTTATCAAAATACTTATCAGCTGGTGATTTTCTTTTAGATCTAGCCTGGAATATTGATGCCAACGCAATTATTGGCTGGGCCCATGATCATGGAGTTATCTACTTAAATACTTCAATTGAAGAGTGGGACCCGTACGCAGCGGGTGCCTCACGTAATCCAACTGAGCGCACACTTTATTGGCGCCATATGAAGTTACGAAAGTTAACCGATACCTGGGGTGGCAAAGGACCAACTGCAATTGTTGAGCATGGTGCGAACCCCGGTTTAGTTTCACATTTAACTAAGAAAGCTTTATTTGATATTGCAACCGCAGCTGTTAAAGATGGCAAAGCTGGTGCTGGCGTTGCTGAAGCATTAGCTTCTGAGGATTTTCCAACACTTGCGCAGAAACTTGGCGTTAAGGTAATTCATATTGCAGAGCGTGATACCCAAATCTCAGATAAACCAAAGCAGGTTAATGAATTTGTTAATACCTGGTCAGTTGAAGGCTTTTATGAAGAGGGAATTGCCCCAGCTGAAATGGGTTGGGGAACTCATGAAAAAACATTGCCAGTTAATGCTTATCAACATCCTGATGGTCCAAAAAACCAGATATGTATTGCCCAACCAGGTGCTACTACTTGGGTTAGATCATGGGTACCAAATATGGAAACAACGGGAATGGTTATTCGCCATGGTGAAGCTTTCACAATAAGTGATCACTTAACTGTTTGGGATGGAAGTAAAGCGGTTTATCGCCCAACAGTTCACTATGCCTACTGCCCAACTGATGCTGCAGTTGCATCTATGCATGAGCTGCAAATGCGTCAATGGGAGTTAACGCCAAATCAAAGAATTATGAATGAAGAGATTATTGATGGTGATGATCGATTAGGTGTATTGCTTATGGGCCATCCATATAAATCATGGTGGACTGGTTCACTTCTTAACATTCATGACTCTAGAAAATTAGTTCCAAAACAATCTGCCACAACAGTTCAAGTTGCTAGTTCAGTTTATGCAGCAGTTGCTTGGGCGATGGCAAATCCAAACTCTGGTTACCTTGTTCCAGATGACCTACCTTGGCGAGAAGTTTTAGGTTTTGCTGAAAAGTACTGGGGCGGATATCACTCAGCAGCAGCTGATTGGGATCCGCTAATGCACCGTAATGATTTGTTTAAGGGTTGGAATAATCGCAAGTATGACGAAAGTGATCCTTGGCAGTTCTCTAACTTTTTAGTTTAATTCTAAAACGGCCATAGCGGCGTTGTGTCCTGCAATGCCGCTTACGCCACCGCCTCTGATCGCACCAGCCCCACAAAGGAAAACTCTTGGATGATTAGTTTCTACTCCCCATTTAATTTCTGACCCATCCTCTTTAAATGGAAGAGACAGGTCTTTGTGGAAGATATTTCCACGGGGCAGGAAGATTTCATTCTCTAAATCAATAGGAGATTTAACCTCAATACAAAGATCACCATTCACATCACTTGCAAGGCAGCTTTCAATTGGCTCGACTAGATATTGGTTTAAAGCAGATAAAGCTCTTTGCTTTGCTAACTCTTTAGTTTTAACTGGCTCTTTATCAAATAATTTTGCCGGAGTGTGAAGTGCAAAGATTGTTAGGGTGTGAAAGCCTTTTTGGTTTAACTCATCTGAAAGTATTGAATTATCAGATAAAGAGTGACAATACATTTCCAAGGGCAGCTCATCTGGGAAAATACCTGAATTTGCCTGCTTATAAGCTTTTTCAAGTTGAGTGAAACTTTCATTTATATGAAGCGTGCCAACAAAAGCATCCTTAGCATCCACGCCGGATTTAAACTTAGGCAATTTTTTGAGCAACATATTTAACTTAACTTGTGAGCCCTCTAAAGATTTAGGTTGCACTTGTCCCTGTAATTGAGCCAGCACCTGCGGGGCAGCATTTGAAAGTAAATAGCTTGCTTCAAACTTTTCACCATTTTCTACTTCAACAATAACCTGCTCACTTTGGGCATCAATGGATTTAACTTTTGAGTTAACTTTAATTTCAACACCAAGTGAGAGTGCTTTTTGGTGAAGCTCTGAAGTAAGTGCTCCCATTCCACCCTTTGGCACTTTCCACTCCCCAGTACCATTTCCAATTAAATGGTAGAGAAAACAAATATTGCTCTGCATCTCATAGGCGGAAGAAAATGTTCCAATTAATCCATCGGTAAGTACTACGCCTTTGACTAGATCATCTTTGAAGTGTTGATCTAACGTTTGACCCAAAGATTGTTCAATTAACATCTGCCAAACTAGATCATCATTTAATTTATTTTTTATTTCACTCTTTGTAGGTAGTGGCTGAAGTAGTGTGGGCGCAATTACTTGCGCAAATTGACTTACTTGATCATAAAACCGCTGCCAAGCTTGCCCTTCTATATCTGAGTCAGTTAATTGGTTAAATGATTGATCATTACTTTCATCCCAAACTCTTTTAACTAATAGACCAGAATCCTTACCGTTTTTTTCATAGGGGGTATAAGAGGAAATTTTGCGAGAAATACATTCAAAATTTAATCCAAGCTCTTTAATTATTTGATCTGGCAGCAATGAAACAAGGTATGAGTATCTAGATAACTTTGCTTCTAATCCTGCAAAAACATACTCAGATGTTGAGGCACCACCTATTTCACTATTTGCTTCAAGTACTAATACTTTTTTGCCAGCTTTTGCTAAATAGCATGCGGCAACTAATCCATTATGCCCGCCACCAATGATTAGAACATCATGTTTGCTCATATTAATCCTTTGGATATGAGGGTTTACTGACTTTAATCTCTTCTAACCTTGCCAGAGATTCAGTTCTCTCAACTTTATGATCAACGATTTGTTTAACATAACCTTTGGTATAGCCATCTGGATGTTCCCAGGGCTCATGAATTTCAATACCTTTAATATGAGCTAGTTCAGGCACATACTTTCTAACGTAATCTCCATTTTCATCAAATCGTTTGCCTTGTTCAATTGGATTAAATATTCGGTAATAAGGAGAGGCATCTGTGCCGCAACCTGCTGTCCACTGCCAACCATGGGCATTTGATGCCACGTCATAATCAACTAAATGCTCACGGAAAAATCTCTCCCCTACTTGCCACTCTAAGTGAAGATCTTTAACTAAAAATGAGGCGACCACCATTCGAGTTCGATTGTGCATCCAGCCTTCAACTAGTAATTGGCGCATGGCTGCATCCACAAATGGATAACCAGTTTTACCTTCACACCAGGCTTTAAATTTTTCACCGGGTTGGTCATATCGCATGCTGGCAAACTGTTGCGCGTAATATTGGGTTTCAGTATGTTGATTATGAAATAAAATATCTGCGTAAAACTCTCGCCAGGCAATTTCTTTGCGATAAACATCATGGGCTTTGCTTTCACCAAGTGGTGCTAACAAAGTTCGCGGATGAATTTCTCCCCATTTTAGATGCGCACTCATTTTACTAGTGCCATCAATCCCAGCCAGATTTCTCGCCTCATCGTAATTATCTAAGCCATTCTTTTGAAAATATTTAAATCTTTCTAATGCTGCAGCTTCACCAGCTGAAGTAATTTTTGTGCCATCAGGCAGTTTCCAATCTGGAAATGCCCTTGCATCCTTAGTCGGGGTTATCGCATTAATATTTTTAGGTGATTCAGCCGGTTTGCGCCAACCATGAATGCACCAAGCTTTATAAAAAGGTGTGTAAACCCGATAAGGAGTGTCATCACTTGGCTTTCGCACTCTGCCGGGTGCAACAGCATATGGAGATCCAGTTCTAATTAATTTAATTCCAGATGCTTCAACACTTTCATCGCGCTTTGCCCCATATGGTTCATATTCAGTTGAAATGTGAACTGAGCTTGCGTTATTTTTACTCATTAGATCTTTTAAAACAGTTATTTGATCCCCTGCAATTACATGCAGCTTGTTTCCAAGTGAGTCATCTAGATGATGAAGTGATTGACCAAGGTATGCAAGTCTTTTGCTGCCAGCAGTTTTAATTAATTTAGGATCTAAGATAAAAACTGGGATTACTGCTTCACTTTCTGCCATGGCAGCTAGTAATGCAGGATTATCATTTAATCTCAGGTCTCTGCGAAACCAAAAAATTGAGCTGCTGGCCATTGGCTTATATTGCCACTAGGCAACGAGTGAAATTCAGGTTAGCTGTGAAGGGATTCCACTGAAGCATCCCAACCCTTAACATCCTTAGGCTTTCTTGGCCCTGGGCCAACATATCTAGCAGATGGACGAATAATTCGGCCAGTGCGTTTTTGTTCCAGAATATGCGCAGACCATCCTGCAGTTCTGGCTGCTGTAAACATTGAAGTAAATAGGTTTGCTGGAACTTGGGCAAAATCTAAAACAATTGCGGCCCAAAACTCAACATTGGTTTCTAAAACTCGATCCGGTTGACGTTGTTTTAATTCAGCTAGCGCTGCTTTTTCTAAAGCGAGTGCAACTTCATATCTTGGCGCATTTAACTCTTTTGCAGTTCTGCGCAATGTGCGAGCGCGTGGATCCTCAGCTCGATAAACCCGGTGACCAAAGCCCATCAATCGTTCACCCTTATCTAAAATTGATTTCACATAACTTTCAGCGTTGCCTGTTTTTTCTACAGATTCAATCATGCTTAACACGCGCGCAGGAGCGCCACCATGCAGTGGTCCACTCATTGCGCCAATCGCACCTGAGATTGAGGCAGCAACATCTGCTCCAGTTGATGCAATCACTCTGCCGGTAAATGTTGAAGCGTTCATGCCATGTTCAGCAGCTGATACAAAGTAGGCATCAATGGCGCGCACATGCACTGGATCTGGTTCACCCCGCCAGCGAATCATCATTCGCTCAACAACTGTGTGTGCTTTATCAATCTCTGATTGTGGAATTACTTGCGCGATTGTGCCGCGGGCAGATTGGGCCACATAGGAGAGCACCATTACTGAAACTCTTGCTAAATTACTTCTCGCCTCTTCATCTGAAATATCAAGTAGTGGCTTTAATCCCCAAGCGGGCGTAAGCATGGCAATTGCAGATTGCACATCCACTCGCACATCACCGGTGTGAACTGGAATTAAAAATGGTTCAGCAGGTGGAAGTCCTGGATTAAATTCATCATCAACTAATAAACCCCAAACATTTCCAAAGGTAACTCGCCCAACTAAATCTTCAATATCAACGCCGCGATATCTAAGCGCGCTGCCCTCTTTATCTGGCTCTGCAATCTTGGACTCAAATGCGATTACACCTTCAAGACCAGGTTTGAAATCATCACTCACTGCAGGTGCTCCTTTGACTAAGTGGGTATGAACCTATTCTGCTATGAGGTAGGCCATGCGCCAAACCAGGGCAAAATGAGGTTGGATACACCTATGGCTAATCGTGAAGATATCGCAGCAATGCGAAGGCAGTATGGCGAGGTTGGCTTAGTAGAAGCTGATCTGCCGGGCGACCCACTCACCTTATTTGATACCTGGCTTAAAGATGCAGCGAGCAATGAGATTGTGGTGGAGGCGAACGCGATGGTGCTTTCAACTACGGTAGATGATCAACCAACAAGTCGGACTGTATTGCTAAAAGATCTAACTGATACTGGGTTCACTTTTTTTTCAAATTATGAATCTCGAAAAGCAGAGCAGATTGCAAAAAATAATCAGGTCAGCTTAGTTTTTCCTTGGTATCCAATGGAGCGCCAGGTAATTGTGATTGGCAGCGCTTCGAAGATTTCAAAAGAAGAATCAGAAAAATACTTTGCCACTAGGCCACGTGGTTCACAGATTGGTGCTTGGGCAAGTGCGCAATCAAGTGAGCTTTCCTCTAGATCAGAGTTAGAAAAGAGTTTTTCTGATTTTGAGAAGAAGTGGCCAGAAGGTGAGATCATTCCAAGACCAGAACATTGGGGTGGGTACTTAGTGATACCAAAATCTGTTGAGTTTTGGCAGGGTAGATACTCACGGCTGCATGATCGCATCCGATATACCAGGGATGATAATAATAATTGGCAGATTAAACGGCTTAACCCCTAATATCTACCAATGAGTGAAATTAAGATCCCAGAAAATTTAAAGCCATCTGATGGCAGATTTGGTTGTGGGCCGTCAAAAATTTTGCCAGCATCCATTGCAAATTTAGCTAGCAATTATGGAAAAGTTTTAGGAACAAGCCATCGCCAAAAACCTGTTAAAGAGGTCGTTGGCGCAGTAAGGAGCGGTCTTAAATCTTTATTTTCACTCCCTGATGGTTATGAAGTAATTATTGGCAATGGTGGATCAACTGCGTTTTGGGATATCGCTACCTTTGGTTTAATTGAGAATAAATCACAACACTTAGTATTTGGTGAGTTCTCCTCCAAGTTTGCAACAGCTGCAAAAGAGGCGCCAATGATTGGTGATCCAGAGGTAATTAAAACTGATCCAGGCTCACATCCGCTGCCAAAAGTTTCAGCAGATATTGATACCTACGCATTAACTCATAATGAAACAAGCACTGGAGTAATGATGCCAATCATTCGCCCAGCTGGCTCAACTGGTAGCTTGGTATTAGTTGATGCTACAAGTGCTGCTGGCGGCCTTGATTTAGATATATCTCAATCTGATTGCTATTACTTCGCACCGCAAAAATCATTTGCCTCCGATGGTGGTTTATGGATTGCGATTATGAGCCCGGCTGCGATTGCCCGCGTTGAAAAAATTAAAGCAAGTGGGCGATGGGTGCCAGCATTTTTTGATCTTTCAATTGCAATTGAAAACTCTCGTCTTGATCAAACTTATAACACTCCAGCACTTGCCACCATAATTTTGTTAGCTGAGCAAATCAACTGGATGAATTCAAATGGTGGCTTAAAGTTTGCAGCAGGGCGCAGTGAAGATTCATCAAGCCGTTTGTATTCCTGGGCTGAAAAAACTAGCTACACCACACCATTTGTGACTGATCCAGCAATGCGATCAAAGGTAGTTGGCACAATTAATTTTGATGAAAGTATCGACGCACTTGAAATCGCAAAAGTTCTGCGAACTAATGGCATAGTGGACACAGATCCATATCGTAAATTAGGTAAGAACCAACTTCGAGTTGGAATGTTTCCAGCAGTTGAGCCAGCAGATATTGACGCACTCACAAGCTCTATTGAGTATGTAGTGGAGAGATTAGCTAAATGATGAGCGCAAAGTTTCGCCGCCGAGTAACCATTGCTATTTTAATTGGCATGGTAACTATGGTTTTAATTAGTGGATTGTAGGAGTTAGGTAAAAATATGAAGGAATCAATATTTATAATTGCCTTAGGGATCGTTCTTTGGATAATTGCATTTGTATTTGCAATTGTGATGAACGCCGATATCAATGTCTTATGGATATGCGTAATTGGCGCAGCACTTGGAGCAATTGGACTTCGTTACACCATCAAGCGTGGTCGAAAAGGTGTTCTTTAATTCCCATCAATCTGGGAGGCAATACCGCGCAAAACTTTAGCTAATCGTTCACCATCAGCAGTTGTAGAGCTTTTGCCACTTCTAAGGCCATTACCAAAGCGATCTAAAATTTTGATCGTATCTTCAATCATCGCTGCTAAATCATCATTTTTACCACGGGAGCCAGTTGCCATAGTTGGTGGTGCTTCAACAATTGAAACTGAAAGTGCTTGTGGTCCACGGCGACCATCTGCAATTGAGAAATCTAATTTTGTACCAGGCTTAACAGTTGTTACACCTTCAGGCAATGCTGCAGCAGCAAGGTAAACATCTTCACCTTCATCATTGGAAATAAATCCAAAACCTTTTTCTAAACTAAACCATTTAACTCGACCAGTAGGCATTGGTATCTCCCTTCAATTTTTTAGTATTCGTTTAGGCCATCTCTAGATGGGCAGGTGGATAGTTTAACCCAAGTAATGCACTCGGCGTTAGCCGATTATTCAGCCTTAATGAGCGCCTCAGAGTGCGCACCACAGCCATGGTCAACGGAAACTACCCGGGCATCCTCAGGTGAAATCGCATTGGAGCAAACTCCAAATGCACTTCGAAGGGATCCGGCAATTGGAATAAAAAATCCACAAGATGAACAAGGCTTTGGAGCAGCTTGTGCAATTGGTGCGCGCGGTCCTCTATCTCCTTCATACCATCTCTTGCTCGCTGCATCGCGGCCAACAATTGATAAAACTCTAGCTCTGCTTAAACCAAACTCAAATAATTGCGCAATATCTAATTCTTCCTCCCCTGGAAGGGCCGCGTAACTTTGAGTTAACCGTTCATCATCTGGTGAGGTTGGTACAACATCGCCAATTCCTAAATCTCCTGGTTGAATTCTTTGTGAGTATGGAACCCAATTTGGCGCAAGTAAAGATTTAGCACCTGGTAGTAAAACTACATCACAGATTGTTGCAGCTGATTTATCATCAATTTTTGCAACTGTTACCGCCCACATCCAACCTGAATATCCAGGAAGTTTTGCATGAAATAAATATGTAGCAATTCTTTCTTCATCTGAATCAATTGAGTAAAACTCACCGACATACTCACTTTTACCAGCATCTTCGATAACCGATTGCTTTGCAATACTTAACGCACCAAAAATATCGTTTTTATTAACTTCAACATCAATCTTTGCTGGGTAGGTTTTCTCAGGTGCAATATAAGGTTTTCTAACAATTACTGGCCGGACTACCTCTTCAACCTTAGGTTGGCTAATTGCCTCCAGAATTAAATCATCAACTGGTGCCTCTGGCTCTGCGACCAGTGAACTCCCATTCTTGCGGAGCTTTTTAAATAATGATTTCTTCTTTGCCATAAGTAGATTGTAATCTGCTTATGATTAAAATGAAAAAGCCCCCGTTTTTATGCGGGGGCTTTTGTAATTACTTATGGATATTTTTTAGAAATCCATTCCGCCGCCATCGCCACCAGGCATTGGCGCTGCCGCCTTTGGCTCTGGCTTATCTGCAATTACTGCCTCTGTTGTTAAGAACAGTGCGGCAATGGACGCAGCATTTTGCAATGCTGATCTTGTTACCTTTGCAGGATCAATAATTCCACTCTTGATCATGTCTACATATTCACCAGTTGCAGCATTTAAGCCAAAACCAGTTTCAAGTCCACGAACTTTTTCAACAATTACGCCACCTTCAAGGCCTGCGTTAATTGCAATCTGCTTAAGTGGTGATTCAACTGCGTACTCAACAATTTTTGCACCCGTTGCTTCATCCCCAGTTAACTTCAATTTAGCGAAGGCAACTTTGGCAGCCTGAAGTAGTGCAACACCGCCACCGGCGACAATGCCTTCTTCCACTGCAGCTTTAGCATTACGAACTGCATCTTCAATTCGGTGCTTGCGCTCTTTTAATTCAACCTCAGTTGCAGCGCCCGCTTTGATAACTGCAACACCGCCGGCAAGTTTTGCCAAGCGCTCTTGTAGTTTCTCGCGGTCATAATCAGAGTCACTCTTTTCGATCTCAGCACGGATTTGATTAACCCGGCCTTTGATCTGATCAGCATCTCCGCCACCTTCAACAATTGTGGTTTCCTCTTTTGCAATTACTACCTTACGGGCTGTTCCAAGTAATTCCAAAGTGGTTTGATCAAGCTTTAGACCAACCTCTTCAGAGATAACTGTTGCACCAGTTAAAATTGCAATATCTTGGAGCATTGCTTTGCGGCGATCACCAAAGCCAGGTGCTTTAACAGCAACTGATTTAAATGTGCCGCGAATCTTATTTACTACCAAGGTTGAAAGTGCTTCACCCTCAACATCTTCAGCAATAATCATAAGCGGCTTGCCAGTTTGCATTACTTTTTCAAGTACTGGAACAAGATCTTTGATACTTGTAATCTTTGAGTTTGCGATCAAGATATAAGCATCTTCCATAACTGTTTCCATACGATCGGTATCAGTTACAAAATAAGCTGAGATATAACCCTTATCAAATCGCATTCCCTCAGTTAGCTCTAACTCAAGCCCAAAGGTATTACTCTCTTCAACGGTAATTACACCCTCTTTACCAACCTTATCCATGGCTTCGGCGATCATGTTTCCAATTGTGGTATCCGCTGCTGAGATGGAAGCAGTTGCAGAAATCTGCTCTTTGGTCTCAACTGGCTTTGCCATCTTTAATAACTCATCTGAGATCGCTTGTACTGCCTTTTCAATTCCACGCTTTAATGACATTGGATTAGATCCAGCTGCCACATTTCGCAAACCTTCTCTAACCATTGCTTGAGCTAGGACAGTTGCAGTTGTGGTGCCATCACCGGCAACATCATCAGTCTTCTTTGCAACCTCTTTAACAAGGTCTGCGCCAATTTTTTCCCATGGATCATCTAGTTCAATCTCTTTAGCAATTGAAACACCATCATTAGTAATTGTTGGAGCTCCCCATTTTTTCTCCAGCACAACGTTTCGACCACGGGGCCCAAGGGTCACCTTGACCGCATCAGCTAATACATTCATGCCGCGCTCTAAACCGCGACGAGCCTCTTCGTTGAAGGCAATCATCTTTGCCATTTTTCTATCTCCCTCTATTTTTTATTACTTAAGCCTTGCCCGGGTGTTTTTATCACTCACACCTCTAGAGTGCTAAAGCCAAATCTAGAGGATTTATTCCAGATGCGCCAAATCAGCCTAAAGGGCTTAGGGCTTTGTGCTTGGGCAGGGTGTTAGAGGGTGAAGCCGAGTTTGCTGCTGCTGCGGGCAGCGGTGCGCTGCTGGCGAACTCTTAATAACCGCTTAACTAATAAAGGCTCTGCCATTAACGCAGCCTCTCGATCAATTAAGTTATTAAGCATTTGATAATAAGCAGGGGGGGTTAAATTAAATAACTCTTTGATTGAACTCTCTTTAGCTCCAGCATGACGCCACCAGGTGCGCTCAAACTCGAGCATCTTAATTTCAAGCTCTGATAACCCAGCAGAGCGGGCGTCATTAAGTGGCATAGAAAATTCAGACATGGGGATATCTTAAAAGATTGCTCTGACAAATGTGGGGTTTTCAAGTTAGAGCGTGGCGAGAATTGCTGAAATATCACTTTCTTTAGTCCAAGGGTTAACGATTGCAAACCTTAGTATCGGCGCACCCTTATGTGCTGATGGTGTAACAAAGCCAATTTGATCTGCTAATAATTTATCACTCCATTTTTCATAATCATCCCTACTCCAGCCAACTCTTTCAAATGCCACAATAGAAAGGCAAGGCTCAATTACTAACTTTAGATTTGGATGCTTGCGAACTTGCTCGGCTGCATCTTTGGCAACATCCATGGTGCGCTCCATTGCTTTTGCATACTCATCGGTGCCATGGGCGGCCAGTGAAAACCAAAATGGTAAGCCTCGTGCTCGCCTTGTTAAGTGAATTGCGTAATCAGATGGATTCCATTCATCATCTTCATCTAAGGTTTCAAGGTAGGCGGCTTTTTGTAGGTGCGCTCGCTTTGCTAACTTTGGATTGCGATAGATAAGCGCGCAGGCATCAAATGGTGCAAAGAGCCATTTGTGTGGGTCAACAATAAATGAGTCAGCTAATTCAATGCCATTAAATAGTGGCCTGACCGATGGCGCACAAAGTGCAGCAAGTCCGTAGGCACCATCAACATGAAACCAAATTCCTCTCTCCTTTGCGCATGCTGAAACAGATGCCAAGTTATCAATAATTCCAAGGTTGGTTGTTCCAGCAGTTGCAACGAGAGCGAATACTTGATGGCCCGGATTTTCACTGTGGTACTTATCAATAGCTTGTGCGCAAGCATCCCCTTGCAAAGCGCCATCTTTATCTGGCTTAATTAATAAAATTTCAACATCCATAACTTGGGCAGCAGATTTTATGGAGGAGTGTGAATCAGCACTTGCCGCCAGTACCCATCTAGTTACATCTTTACGTTTACCTCTAAATGTATTTCGAGCCGTTACTAACGCTGAAAGATTTCCAACTGTTCCACCCTGCACAAATACACCACCTGCCGTTGCAGGCATACCTGCTAAATCTGAGATCCACTTAAGTGCTTGGTTTTCAGCAAATACTGCGCCGGCTCCCTCTAACCAAGAGCCGCCATAAAGTGCGCTAGCACCAACTACTAAATCAAAAAGGTTTGCATACTCACTAGGAGCTGATGGAATGAATGCTAAATAACGTGGATGATCTGTTGAAATACAAGCCGTTGCTAATACCTCTTTAAACAATTTCAGTGCCTCATGTCCGCCTAAGCCTTTTGCAGTAATTGTGTTGCCAGCTAATTCATATAGCTCCTGCGCAGTTTTTGGACCATCAAGAGGAGGATCTGTTCGCAGGCGAATAAGTGAGTAATCCAGTATTTCCTTAGCTAACTCTTCAACCTCAGCAGTAAACTCATGCATTGCGCTCTGCGTAGTCTTTCCGATTGGCGCTGCGAATTAAGTTTCTAATCATTGTTGGAAATACAAATGTGTGAAGAGGTAAAACTGCAAACCAATACAACTGACCACCTAAACCACGAGGTGAATAAGAGGCCTCTTGAGTGACTTCACTTTGACCATTTGGTAGTTTTTTAATTCTAAACTCAAGCCAAGCTTTGCCTGGCAAAATCATCTCTGCATAAAGTTTTAATGATTCACCTGGGATTAATGATTCAACCCGCCAAAAATCTAAAGAATCTCCTACTCGCAAATGTATTGGATCTCGTCTTCCACGTCGCAGTCCAACTCCGCCAATCATTCGATCTATTACACCGCGGGCATACCAAAGAAAATCAGCGCCATACCAACCGTTATCGCCACCAATCTCCTCAATAGCAACCCAGAGATTTTCCATACTGGCATCGGTAACTCTTACTTTTGTATCTTTATATAACGTCTCACCTGCCCAATCTGGATCACTTTGTGCTTTTTGCCATGGTGCATAAGGCGCAGTTGCATCTGACCATCTAGTTGAAACTGCATTACTTGAAACTTTGCTTAATGCAAGTGTTATAGCAGTTGAAACATCAATTAATCCCTCTGCTGGTTTTGGAATTAAATGATCAATTGATTTAGCAGGATCTGCCACTACTTCACTGATTAAAGAGCCAACTAATGGCCGTGCCAGAGTGGTTGGTACTGGTGTGACAAAGCCGATCCACAAACTTGAAAGATTTGGCGTAAGGACTGGAACTTTAATGATTAATCTTTTTCGCAATCCTGATAACTTTGCAAATTTTTGCATCATATCTGCGTAGGTAAGGACCTCTGGTCCACCAATATCAAATATGCCACTGACTGGTTTTTCTAATTTTGCCGCACTCTTTAAATACCAGAGCACATCACGCACTGCTATTGGATGAGTTTTATTCATAACCCACTTAGGAGTTGTCATCACCGGTAAGCGGTGAGTTAAGTGGCGCAACATTTCAAATGAGGCAGAACCTGAACCAATAATAATTCCAGCTCGCATCTCCATAACTGGTACTGATGTGCTGGCTAATGATCGGCCAGTATTAGCCCGTGAATTAAGATGCTTTGAGGACTTTAAATCATTGTTAATTCCACCTAGATAAATAATCTGCTTAACTCCAGCCTCTTCAGAGGCTTTTGCAAAATTAGTTGCCATTTCTGATTCAATCTTGTCAAAGTTTGTACCAGCATTAATTGAATGCAGCAAGTAATAAGCGGTGTGAATACCATTTAAAGCTTTTAGAGTTGATTGGTAATCAGATGCGTTTCCGGTAGCTATTTCAACTGATGAAGCCCAACTGTTGCTTTGCGCCTTTTTTTGGTCTCTAACAAATACCCGAACAGATGCGCCATCTTCTAACAAAGCAGTAACTAGCCGGCCACCAACATAGCCAGATGCTCCCGTAACGAGAATTCTGCGCGCGGATTCCATGGATAAAACAGTAGACTTAATTCAATGAATAAACCAAAGGTAGTGATCTTAGGTGGTGGGTTTGGCGGTCTAGCTGCCGCTCGCGCCCTCTATAAAGACGCCGATGTCACAGTGGTTGACCGGCATAACTACCAAACCTTCTTACCTCTTTTGTATCAGGTCTCAACCGCAGGTCTTGCAGCCGATCACGTTGCCTACCCAATTAGAGGCGCTCTTAGAAAAACATCTGTGAAGTTTCGTATGGCCTCACCAATAAACATTGATCACCGAAACAAAGAGGTGAAGTTAGATAGCAGTGAGGTTTTAAAGTTTGATCACTTAATCGTTGCACTTGGTTCAGTAACTGCCGACTTTGGAATCCCGGGAGTTAAAGAGTTTTCACTTGGCATGAAATCTGTCTCTGAGGCATTAACTATTCGTGCTGAAATTATGCGAAGGTTTGAAGATCTTTGCCGGTTTGAAGATGACACAAAATTTTCTGTCGCAGTAATTGGCGGCGGTCCAACTGGCGTTGAGATGGCGGGTGCGATCGCTGAGTTAATTCGTGGACCTTTAAAGTCTGATCAAGCTCAGGTTGCAAAAAATATCAGTGTCACATTAATTGAGGCAGGTCCAAGATTACTTCCTCCATTTGCGCCATCTTTATCTGCCCGAACTAAAAGAGATTTAGAAAAACTAGGCGTTAAAGTTTTATTAAATACAGCAGTTAAAGAGTTAGCTCATCGAAAGATCGTCCTAAAAGATGGCACTTCACTGCAATCTGAGATAACTATCTGGGCAGCAGGTGTAAAAGGTGCTGATGCGATGAAGGAATTAAGTTTGCCAGTTGAAGCTAATCGGATTGCCGTTGAGCCAACAATGCAGGTTAAGAACTATCCAAATGTGTGGGCGCTAGGAGATATTGCAGGAGCCAAAGGCAAAGATGGCGGTCCACTTCCAATGGTGGCACCGGTTGCAATTCAACAAGGAAAATTCATTGCCAAACAGATTAAGCGAATTTCTCTAAATAAGCAGTTAGAACATTTTAAGTATTTAGATAAAGGCTCCATGGCAACTATTGGTAGAAACAAAGCAGTTGTGCAAGTTAGGTGGTTTAAATTAGCCGGCCCACTTGCTTGGTTGGTATGGCTATGGCTTCACCTGTTTTATTTACTTGGCGGGCGAAATAAAATCGGCACGATGGCTGACTGGACCTGGAATTATCTAACCTTTGATCGCGGCAATCGCCACATTATGGATTCGCAATAAGTAAATGCCGAAGCCGGTATATAAAAAGTTTATAAAGGTGGGCGGGCATGATCTTTGGTGTCTTAAGTGGGCCAAAAATGGTGAGCCAGTTGTATTACTTCATGGCGGACTCAGCCACACAGCAAAGTGGGAAAAATACATCTTGCCTGCGGTAAGTAAAACTCATGAACCCTTTGCATATGATCGAAGTGCGCATGGTTACACAAAAGTGCGCAAGGGTTATATGCACTTTGATTTTCAAGTTGATGAGTTAGTTAAATACTTAAAAACTGTTGTTAAAAAACCAGCACATATTATTGGTTGGAGTGATGGTGGCAATATTGGTTTGATTACAGCTTTAAAGTATCCAAAATTAGTTAAATCACTTGTGGCAATTGGTGCTAATTACACCTATGACGCCGGCTTATCTTTTGATCTAGATAACGTGGAGGCAAGTGAAGAAGAAGTATCTAACTTTGTGAAAATGACTGGGCAGAATCCAAAACTTTTGCTTGAGATTAAAGCAAAAGCCTTTAAGGTTTGGGCAACTGAGCCAAAGTTAAAGCTTTCCCAACTTAAGAAGATTAAGTGCCCAGTATTGATCTTGGCGGGGGATGATGAGCCATTTAATTCAGCGATGACATGGCAGATGTATGAGGCGATTCCCAATGGCAGGCTGGCTGTAATTCCAGGGGCATCACATAATTTAGTAAAGGAAAAAAGTAAATTAATGCACGCAGTAATTAAAGATTTTTATAAATCTCAAGATTTTCCAATTACTAGAAGCCCAAATAGGCGAGCAAAGCAACAAGAGAAGATCTTAAGAAACTCTTAACTCCCCAACCGCCCCCTTTGGCACAAATGGTTGGTTTGGCATAACCGAATTAATTCTTTTATACGGTGAGTTTTGCGCAGGACGTGCATCTGCTTCACCTTTATTTGGCCACATTGAAAATGCACGTTCTGCTTGGGCGGTAATTGTTAATGAAGGGTTAACGCCAAGATTTGCAGTAACTGATGCGCCATCTACAACATGCATTGTTGGGTAGTTATATAGCCGGTGGTATGGATCAATCACGCCAGTAAGGGATGAATCTCCAATTACACAACCACCAACAAAGTGGGCGGTAAATGGCGCGTTTACTAAATCACCAATATGACCACCAGCTATGCCGCCATTATTTTCAGCTATACGTCTTGCTACCTCATTAGCTGCTGGTATATATGTCGCATTAGGAGTTAGAGAATCATTTTTTGAAGTTAATCTAAAACCAAACAAACCTTTCTTGCCCCTTACAGAGATTGCAGAATCTACATTTTGCATTATCAATGCAACTACTGTGCGCTCACTCCACTGTCTTACATCTAATATTTTTAATACCAGTGATGGTTTGGTTATAACTTGGCGCAGCCACTGCCTGCGACGATCTTTAATATTTGTGCCATCCGTCATTACCGTTTGTAGTAAGCCCATGAAGTTGCTGCCTTTGCCGTATCTAACTGGCTCAACATGTGTGTGATCATCTGGAAAAAAAGATGAGGTAATGGCAGAACCCTTACTAAAATCAGTTCCACCCTTAGGCATAATGCTGCCAGTTAGCGCTTCGCTATTAGTTCTAGATAACTTACCCAATTGATCACTGATCTTTGGCAGTGTTTGATCGACCTTCATCTTATGTAATAACTTTTGAGTGTTATATGTGCCAGCTGCAACTACAACTTGGGATGCAGTAAATCTTCTCTTGCCACCAAACCAGGCTGAGCTCTTACGTGCTGTAACTACCCAGCTGCCATCATTTAGTTGTTCTGTCTTAACTACTGTGTGTTCTGCAAATACTTTAGCACCAGCTTTTTCAGCTAAGCCAAGGTAATTCTTAGGCAAAGTATTTTTTGCATTATGTCTGCAACCAGTCATACAAGCACCACATTGCAAACAACCATCACGGTCTGGGCCTACCCCACCGAAAAATGGATCTTTAGATTTAACTCCTGCGCCATCGCCAAAATAAACTCCAAGGGGCGCTAATTTAAAGGTATGACCAACACCCATTTGATCTGCCACCTGCTTCATAGCTTTATCAGAGGGTGAAAAATAAGGATTCTCAGCAACGCCTAACATGCGAGAGGCTTGGTCATACCAAGGAGTTAGTTCAGCATTCCAATCTGTGATGTGCTTCCACTGCTTATCTTCAAAGTAGGAAGCAGGTGGTTTATATAAAGTGTTTGCATAAACTAATGAGCCACCACCTACTCCAGCTCCTGCTAAAACTAAAACATCAGGTAATACATGTATTCGCTGGATTCCACGCAAGCCAAGACGTGGCATATATAAAAATCTAGATAATCGCCATGAAGTTTTTGGGAAATCTTTATCAGAAAATCTTCGTCCAGCCTCAAGGACTGCGACTTTATAACCTTTTTCAGTTAATCGAAGGGCGGCAACTGATCCACCAAATCCTGATCCGATTACAACAACATCAAAATCTGCTGACTTCATAAATAAACTCTACTTTGGTTGATGATAAATAATAAGTAGTTAAATCTGGAGCCCCCCGTCAGGATTGAACTGACGACCTGCCGCTTACAAGGCGGCTGCTCTACCACTGAGCTAGAGAGGCGTGGTGTGAGGCGTAATTATGCCACGAAAAAATCTCCACATTACCCGCGGGGGTTTACTGGATAAATCTAGTAAGTTGCCCATATGCGCCTTGGTGTATTAGATGTTGGCTCAAATACCGTTCACCTACAAGTGGTTGACACATCCCCAGGCGCCAGACCAAACCCAACTTTTAATTACAAGGAAGAGTTGAAGTTAACCCAATTCATTGATGATAACAATTTGATCTCAGATGAAGGAGTTGAAAAGTTACGAAGCTGCATTAAACGAGCAATTGAACAATCTGCATCTGTGCAAACACAAGAATTACTGCCATTTGCCACATCAGCTCTGCGAGAAGCTGGCAATGGTGAATTTGTAATCAATGCTATAAATAAAGATTTTCGCATTGATCTGCAAGTTTTATCAGGTGAAGAGGAAGCTAAGTTAACTTTTTTAGCAGCTCGGCGTTGGTTTGGTTGGTCAAGTGGTCGGCTACTAGTTATCGATATTGGTGGTGGCTCACTTGAGATGGCAGTTGGTGTTGATGAGACACCAGAAATTGCAACATCTTTGCCACTGGGGGCAGCCCGGCTAACAAAGAATTTCCTTAAAGGTGATCCTTATACGGATAAGTCCTTGCGCGCATTGCGAGATCATATTGAAAATATGCTTGAACAAATTTTGCCTTCATTGGTCAAACATCAAGAAACTGATAGAGCAATTGCAACAAGTAAAACTTTGCGAACACTAGCAAGACTTGCAGGTGATTGGTTTGACGGCAATGGCAAAAACATCACAATAGAGGCAATGCGTAAAGTTTCTAGCAAGCTTTCAGAGATGAATGAGGAATCTCGGGCAAAGCTGCCAGGAGTGTCAGAGAATAGAGCCTCACAAATTGTGGCAGGTGCTTTGGTTGCAGAGAGTGTGATGCGTAATTTAGAGATTAAAGAGTTAGAAATTTGCCCTTGGGCACTTCGCGAGGGTTTAGTTCTTAAATGGATGGACTGGATGGAGGCTTAAGAAATCGGAGCATCAAGGCGATCTATTTGAATAACATCTTTACCAATTCGATGAATCACCCAACTATCTGCTGGAAAGAGCTTTTCATCATCAGCTTCTAGATCAGATTTCTTAGTCAATTTATTCAATAGTTTAGGCAAGATTGGGTTATGGCTACACAAAAGAATTCGCTGATCATCTTTAATTAGCTCTTTTGCATAATCAATAGCTTTTTCTTTATCTTTTTTATATGAACTCTCACTTAATTTTCCAGTCACCTCTAATTTGATGCCTAAACCCTTTGCAATTGGATCTACTGTGTCATAACAGCGAACCGCATCTGAAGTGTGAATTTGTTGTAGGTTAAAAACTTGATAAATAGAAAGCAATCGTTTGGATTGATTTTGCCCAAGTGCGTCAAGTGGTCGATCATCATCATCGCCTTGCCACTCATCTCTAGTAATTGCCTTAGCGTGACGAAGAAGTATGAAAGGTTTTGTATCAAACTTAATTTTCATGAATTTATCTAGAATCTTTTTATCAGTTTCAAGAGTTAAAAACTCTCTAACCTTTGTTAAAGCAACCCACTTAATCTCATCAACTTCACT
>Ga0209401_1000186_pt1 | contig 42523 bp, 35 predicted proteins | sample M_140807_MF_Meta_FD_187318 | JGI IMG/M metagenome (GOLD analysis project Ga0209401, IMG submission 187318) | Freshwater microbial communities from Lake Montjoie, Canada to study carbon cycling - M_140807_MF_MetaG (SPAdes) (version 2) | ecosystem: Environmental > Aquatic > Freshwater > Lake... | reverse complement strand
TCGGCTATGGCGTGGGTCCCGGTGGTGAGGTCACCAGCGTCTATCCGTTCTTCGTGGTGGGCGTTCTCCATCTGATCAGCTCAGCCGTGCTCGGCCTAGGCGGCCTTTACCACGCCCTGCGCGGTCCAGAGATCCTGGAGAACTACTCCGCTTTCTTCTCGCAGGACTGGCGCGATAAGAACCAGATGACCAACATCATCGGGTACCACCTCATCCTTCTGGGTGTCGGCGCTCTGCTCCTGGTCTTCAAAGCCATGTTCTTCGGAGGTGTCTACGACACCTGGGCCCCCGGTGGCGGCGATGTGCGCCTCATCTCCAACCCCACCCTTGATCCCGGCGTGATCTTCGGTTATCTCACCAAAGCTCCGTTTGGTGGCGAAGGCTGGATCATCGGCGTGAACTCGATGGAAGACATCATCGGTGGCCACATCTGGGTCGGCCTGATCTGCATCTTTGGTGGCATCTGGCACGTCGTAACCAAGCCGTTCGGCTGGGTCCGCCGCGCCTTCATCTGGAATGGTGAGGCCTACCTGAGCTACAGCCTCGGGGCCCTGAGCCTGATGAGCTTCGTGGCGTCTGCCTACATCTGGTTCAACAACACGGCCTATCCCTCGGAGTTCTACGGCCCCACCAACGCCGAATCCTCCCAAGCCCAAAGCTTCACCTTCTTGGTACGCGACCAACGCCTCGGCGCCAACATCGGTTCCGCCATGGGCCCCACGGGTCTTGGCAAATACCTGATGCGCTCCCCCACCGGCGAGATCATCTTCGGTGGTGAAACCATGCGTTTCTGGGACTTCCGCGGTCCTTGGCTTGAGCCCCTGCGCGGTCCCAACGGCCTCAGCCTTGACAAGCTGCAGAACGACATCCAGCCCTGGCAGGTGCGTCGTGCGGCCGAGTACATGACGCACGCCCCGAACGCCTCACTCAATTCGGTGGGTGGCATCATCACTGAGCCCAACTCAGTGAACTTCGTCAACATCCGCCAGTGGCTGTCAGCGACCCAGTTCGTGCTGGCCTTCTTCTTCCTGGTGGGTCACCTGTGGCACGCTGGTCGTGCCCGTGCTGCCGCCGCCGGTTTCGAGAAGGGCATCGACCGTCAGGCGGAGCCCACCCTGGCCATGCCAGATCTCGATTGATCCGCAAGAATCAGTTGATCACCCCCCCTATTTGGGGGGTTTTTTTATGCAAATAAAATGAAAAGGCCTCCCAACATTTCCCCGCCCATGGCTTGGCATCTTCCAACTCACTAATGCGAGGCCACTGGTTTAAATCAAAGCATGACCGACTTCAGCAGCTGCCAGCCAGCGCCGCAACAACGGCAGACTGAGTCCAATCACATTGCTAAAGCAACCCTCAATCCGGTCCACCAGCAAGCCACCACGCCCCTCCAGGGCAAAGCCGCCGGCGCAGGCCAGCGGCTCACCAGTTGCCACATAGGCGGTGATGGTGGCGCTATCAACCAGGGCAAACTGCACCCGGGTCGTCACAGTTTGGAGCAGCAGCTCCCTCTGGGGCCAATCCAGTGAGTTGGCGACTGGTTGATTGGGCATCCGCCGCAACCAACAATGGCCGGTGTGCAGGTCGGCCCATTCGCCGGCCATCCGTTGCCAGCGCTCGATGGCTTCCTGGTCATCCCTGGGTTTACCAAACACCTCACCGCCAAAACTCAGGACGGAATCACAGGCCAAAAGGGCCTCGCAAGCTGTGCCATCTTCCGCCAGCAGGGACGTGCCCGCCGCTTCAGCAACTGCGAATGCCTTGGCCTGGGCTAGTCGCTGCACAAGTCGGATCGGATCGGCATCGGTGATGCCATCTTCATCAACGCCGCTCACCCGAATCCGATGCGGAATGGCGGCCTGCTCGAGCAGGCGCCGACGGGCCGAAGAAGCTGAGGCAAGGAGCAGCAAGGAACGGCAGGCAGCGGGTTAGTCCAACCTGCCACAGCCAAGAAGTAGCAGGCGTCAAAATCAGCAGAAACCACGTGCCTTCATGGCGACTGTCGCTAACTTCCTGGCAGGCCTTCCTGCCTCCCCATGAACCCATCGGCCTGCTCACCCTGGACCCTGGCTCTGCCCAGACCCTTGCTCCTGGCCGTGGCACTCGGTGTCCTTGGCGAAACGGTTCAACCGATGGCTGCGGGCGCCGTTGAATTTCCGCGCCCCGGCGTTGTCTGCGATGCCCCGCGGCAGGTGTGTTACGACAAGCAAGGCGCCTCCAGCGCGCTTACTCGCCTCTACTACGGACCTGGAGCGAGCAACCGACTGCTGGCCCAGCTCTCCGGAAGCCTGCCGCAGCGGGAGTTCCAATTCAGTGGTGGACAGCTGTGCGACACCCGCCAGCAGATCTGCTGGGAAGACGGATGGCGTCGACGGGTGGTGAGCCCCCAGCTGACCCGCCAATTCTTTGCAGCTTCCCCCAACCCAGGGCCCTCAGGGGAACTCGCTGCTGGGCCAGCGCCTTCACCCCAGCCCCCCGCTGGCGAGCGGATGTGCCAACTGGTGCAGCGAGGGGTATCGCTGTTCAGCGGAGGCTGCAAGCTTTCTCGCCAAAGCGAGAACTTCTGGCAGTACTACGTGGTTCAGATGGACAATGGCAAGCAGTACCGCTTCCAGCGCCGCGCCAACGCGCTGGTGCTCCGCGATGCCACGGGTCTCTGGCCGGTGGTGATTGCTGACAGGGGAGCCACGGTGCAATTTCGCTGGGCCAATCTGCTGCTGAACGTGAACCGACCGATTCAACCGCGAGGCGGCAGTGGCGTGATTCCCCCCAGCCCAACCCCCCGTTCCACCGGAGAAACCAGCCAAGATTTGCTTGATAACTTCTTCCAGTAGTTCAGGTCGCCAAACACGCCATGGCGTAACCGAAACCCAATGATCAGCCCCATGGACCCTGACCCTGGCCACCCGCCTACAGAAGATCCCTTCGCCCTGGATCGGGCCGCCCTCTCCTTGAGCTGCCTACCCTTCCGCCGCTCCTTTTTTGAGGAGGTGAAGGACCGAGCGATCAGCAGCAGCGAGCTCTGTCAGCGGCAGGACTGGCCATCGGTGGTATTCGCCCCCTTCGGAGTGGATCGGGCCGAAGCCCACTTCAACTGGCTCATCCGCTTGGGGGTGCTGCGGCGGGAAGTCGATGGTCAGGGGCTAACGGAGCGGGTTCGGCTCACTCCCCTGGGACGTCAGGTGCTTGAGCGCTGGCCGGGTGAAATTCCGAGGGCAAGCCTGCGGGAGAGGATGCTGGAGAACTTCCGGCGCCACCGTCCCCGGTTCTGAGACCATCCCTTGGCCCGTCCAGCCCCTGGCGCACCGCCTCCCCTGATGGTGCTCGGCACCAGCAGCGGAGCCGGTAAATCGCTGATGAGTGCAGCCCTCTGCCGGGTCCTGCGGCGACGGGGCGACCAGCCACTTCCCTTTAAGGGTCAGAACATGAGCCTCAACGCCTGGGTAGACCAGGACGGTGGGGAGATGGCCTACTCCCAGGCCCTGCAGGCCTGGGCAGCGGATCTGGAGCCGGTGGCGGCCATGAATCCCGTTCTGCTCAAACCCCAGGGGGACAGCACCAGCGAGGTGATTCACCTGGGCCGCTCTGTGGGCATCGCCCGGGCCGAGTTCTATTACCGCGACTGGTTTCGGCCCGGCTGGGCCGCGATACGCACCGGATTAGGCCTGCTGCAGACCGCCCATCCGGGCGGCCGGCTGGTGCTCGAGGGTGCCGGCAGTCCGGTGGAGGTGAACCTGCAGGCCCGCGACCTCACCAATCTGCGGCTGGCCCAGTACCTGCGGGCCCGCTGCCTACTGGTGGCCGACATCGAGCGGGGAGGGGTCTTCGCCCAGCTCGTGGGCACCCTGGCGCTGCTGCGGCCGGTGGAACGGCCCCTAATCCGGGGCATCCTGATCAACCGCTTCCGCGGGCGATCCGAGCTGTTTGAGGAGGGGCGCCGCTGGCTGGAGCGGGAAACCGGCATTCCCGTGTTGGGGGTGATGCCCTGGCTGGAGGAACTGTTTCCGCCGGAGGATTCCCTCGATCTCCTGGAACGCCGAGGCGGACGGCCCAACAGCGAGATCACCATCGCGGTGCCGCGGTTGCCATCCCTGAGCAACTTCTCCGACCTGGATCCCCTGGAGGCCGAGCCGACCGTGCGGCTGCGCTGGCTCCGGCCCGGCGAAGCGCTGGGGGATCCGGACGCGGTGGTGCTGGCGGGCAGCAAGCAGACGCTGCGGGATCTGACCTGGCTCGGCGAGACGGGGCTGGATCAGCAACTGAAGACGTACCTGGGGCGGGGAGGCACGCTCTTTGGGATCTGCGGCGGCCTCCAGATGCTGGGCCGGGAGCTGCTCGATCCCGAGGGCCTCGAAGGGGGTGATGGAAGCCGCCAGCCCAAAGCCAAAAGTGTGCGGGGACTGGACCTGCTTCCGCTGCAAACCAGCTTCGGGAGCAGGAAACAGCTCGCCCGGCGGCAGGTGGAGATGCGCTGGCCGGAGGGTTCAGCCCTTCATCTGGAGGGCTTCGAACTGCACCATGGCCGCAGCCATTGGCTCGACGACGGCGACGCCGAGGCGGAGGCCCTCCTCAGCGATGGAAAAGATCTGGGGTGGTGGCGAACCACGCCCCAGGGTGGGGTGGTGGCGGGCACCTACCTGCATGGCATCTTCGAAAGCGGCGCTTGGCGCCGGCGCTGGTTGAACCAGCTCCGCCGTCGCCGGGGGCTGCAGGCCCTGCCGGAACTGGAGGAAAACCACGCAGATCAGAGGAATCGGCTGCTCGATCGACTGGCCGACAGCTTCGAGCGCCACGTGGACCTCGACCCCCTGCTGCGCCGCGATGACTGAATCCGCGATCCCGATTCAGTGGCCCGATGGCCGCCGCGACCAGGCCAGGGCAGGGGAGCCCTGGCTGGAGGCCGCCAGGCGCTGCCAACAGACGATCCCAACGGCCTGCCGCACCGGCAGTTGTGGCGCCTGTGAGATCGAGGTGAACGGCGTGGTGATCCGCGCCTGCATCAGCACCGTTCCCGCCGTCGGCAGGCGGGGGCTGGATGTTCGCCGGGTGGACGATCCCCACTGGTGAATCACGGGGTGATCCAACCCCTCAGGAACGGCGGCGGCGGCCGGCTAGCTGCCGGGGATGGAGCCCGCAGCGACGGGCCAGCCTGGCCAGGCCACGGCGGATCCCCTGAAGGGGGGGCATCACGACCGCACCAAGCCGTACGAGAAGCCGGTTCCAGCGGAACTCCAGGTCCCAGAGCGCTAGCAGGGCTCGCTCGGGGCGCAGGTCGGCAGAGGTGAGGGACAGGCCAGGATCCAATCCGAGTGCCGCGGCCAGGGAGCGGCTGTGGGACTCCCAGAAGGCTGATGCCTCAAGGACAAGTTCACGGCAGGCCTGGGGAGGCAACACCAGGGTGGCGGCATCGGCATGGAACGTCTCGCGCTCGAGCACCCCAGGGCATCCGAGGATGTCGGTGCCCTTCTCGCTGAGCACGAAGCAACCGTTCAAGGGCGCCTGCCACATGCGACCGGAGAGGGTGCGGCCCCGTTGATAAGGCCACATCAGGCCGAAACAACAAGCCGAAGCTGCCATCAGCCGGTTGGCCTGCCGGTAGCTGAGGGGATGGGCCTTCACACCGGCAAGCTGCCAGTTGGCCCCGAAGGCACGAACCACCCCGGCGCGGATCAGGGCCAGCAGGTCGTTTTGATAGGCGTCATCGCCCATCCGTTTGAAGTTCGAAATATGCACAGGCTGCTGCCCCTTGCCCGGCCAGGGACGCATCCAAAGGGCGGGTATCACGGGCAAATAGGCATCCACCCGGCTGACTCTCGGTGAGTCATCGGAGGAGCAGTGGCTCTCCACAGCTGGATGGCAGGAAGAAGCCGCCAAGGCCACCACCGTAATGTGGGCGGCGGCTGGATAACGGCGTGCCCAATCAACGACATATTCCTTGACGTAATCGTAAACATGAATCGGACCACGGAAATCCTGCAGATCGGATCCATTGTCACCACGCAACACAACCAATAGGTCTGCCTGGCGAACAGAAGCGCCATCAAAGCGAGCGGTTGGCGGAATCAACCGATAACCCGCAGCCCGATAGAAAGCGCGAATATTGAGATAGACATCTTTATCGAGATATTCACTAGAGACAATGCGGCAGATCGGTCTGTTCATCCCTCAACAATCCCGCCACGATGGTGAACTTTAGCAGTCAGGATTCACTTTCTTTGGCCCTCAGCCGCGATGGGCGGCGGCAGCAGGTCACCGGGGCGCCCTGGCGCGCCGCCCAGGATGGTCGCCCAGCAAGCCGGCTTCCGCAGGCGGACGGTCCGCCCCCTCGCTCAGGTGGATCGTGTTAGCTTTCCAGGAGGTAATCGACCTGCCTCCGTGGATGACCCGTTCGATCCCGGTGCCATGGCCACCTACGACTATCTGATCGTTGGCTGCGGTTTGTACGGGGCTACCTTCGCCCGGCTGGCCACCGATGCGGGCCTGCGCTGCCTGGTGATCGATAAAAGGCCCCACTTAGGCGGCAACTGCTACACGGAAAACAGGCACGGCATCAATGTACATACCTATGGGGCCCATATTTTCCACACAAGCAACAGGGCTGTGTGGGATTTTGTGCAGCGCTTTGCTGAATTCAATAATTACATCAACTCACCCAAGGCCCTCTCGAGCGGTCGTCTTTATTCATTGCCATTTAACATGAATACATTTCATGAACTCTGGCAGGTTCAGACTCCTGAGCAGGCCCGCTCCCGGATTGAGGCGCAACGCTTCCGTGGCGAACCCACCAACCTCGAGGAACAGGCCCTTTCCCTCGTGGGCTCCGACATCTACACCACCCTGATCCGGGATTACACCAAGAAGCAATGGGGGCGCCACCCCAGGGAACTGCCGGCCTTCATCATCAAACGCCTGCCACTGCGCTTCACCTTCAACAACAACTACTTCAACGATCGCTACCAGGGCATCCCCATCGGTGGCTACACCGCCATGTTCGAACGCATGCTGGAAGGAATTGAAGTGAAGCCAAATACGGATTACTTTCAGAATCGCGAGTTTTTTGATGACATTGCTCGCAAAGTAGTCTACACAGGCTGCATCGATGAGTTCTTTCACCACAGCTACGGAAAACTGGAATATCGATCGCTCGACTTTGAGCACGAGATCCTCGAACATGAGAACCACCAGGGCAACGCAGTGATCAATTATTGCGACGACTCCGTCCCCTACACCCGAACGATTGAACACAAACACTTCGAAAGCAGCCAATCCGACGTCACCGTTGTGACCCGTGAGTACCCACAAGACTGTACTTCAGGGCGAATTCCCTATTATCCGGTCAACAGCGAAAGCAACCAGAAAACCTACGCTCTCTACAAAGAGAGGGCTTCCTCCATTCCCTCGCACATCTTTGGCGGTCGACTATCCGAATACAAATATATGGACATGCATGTGGTGATCGAAGCCGCGATGAACCGCTTCCGCAGTGAAAACAAGCAGGCTGCAGCAGCAAGCCTGGCGCAGTGACTTTGCTCAGTTGCCTGCCGCAGTGAGCATGCCGCTGCTCAGCTTTCGATCAAGCCGCCACCCAGCACCACTTCGCCAGCGTAAAAAACGGCTGCCTGACCAGGTGTGATCGAAAACTGGGGTGAGGCAAACTGCAACTCAACCTTCCCGGTGCCACCCGCCGGCGCCCCAGCGGGGGTGGCCGGTTTGGGGATCAGCCAAGCCGTTTCAGGCTCGCTGCGGTAGCGCACCTGCACCTGTACTTCGAGCGGCTGCTCCGCAGGCGCCATCGAGACCCAGTTCACCGCATGGACGAGGCAGCCGCTACGGGCGGCCTCCAGCCGCGGAGCCACCACCACCCGGTTGAAAGCGGGATCGAGCCGCACCACATGCAGGGGTTCCCGCCAGGCCACCCCCAGTCCCCGCCTCTGGCCGATGGTGAAATGCTCGATGCCATCGTGCTGGCCGACCACCGTTCCGTCCTGCAGAACGATCTCGCCTTGACGCGGCGGCAGATAGGCATCAAGGAAAGCCTTCATCGATCCGTGGTGATCGGCCAGGCAGAGATCCTGGCTCTCGGGCTTGGCGGCGGTACGCAGACCGAAACGCTGCGCCTCCTGGCGCGTTTCACTCTTGCGCATCTCACCGAGGGGAAACACCAGCTCTCCCAGCACATCCTGGGGCAGGTCATAGAGGAAGTAGCTCTGGTCCTTCAGGGCATCCAGACCGCGCAGCAACTGGTGCCGGCCGCGTCCATCGCCCGGCACCGGCAGCGACTCACCAGCTCCGGCATGGCGGACCCGGGCGTAATGGCCGGTGGCGAGCCGGCCGATCTGACGCTCAGCGCGGGACCAGGCCAGCATCGGGCCGAACTTGACCTCCCGGTTGCAGCGGGAACAGGGAAGGGGGGTGACCCCGCGGCCGTATCCCTCCACCAGGAAATCCACGATCTGGCGCTGGAAATGCTCGCGAAAATCCACCACATGGTGGGGAACGCCCAGCTGCTCACAGATGGCGGCCGCATCCACCAGGCCTTCGGCACAGCAGGCTCCCTTGCCGCTCATTAACCACAGGGTGAGCCCCTCCACCTGCCAGCCGGCCTCCACCAGCAGGGCGGCCGTGAGGGAGCTGTCGACTCCACCGGAAAGGCCAACCACCACCCGGTGCTCACCGGGCCAGGCCCGCAACCGCTCCAGGCTCGCAGCCCCGGCGGGGGTGGCGGCCATGCCATGGAACTGGGGATCGGAAACGGCGAAGCTCAACGGCAGGCAGGAGAGGGAAGGATCGGAACGGTGGCTGGTGGCCGTGCCATTCCCTCCCCATCATGGAAGCCTGTTGCCCCGGGCTGCTGTGTCCTCCAGGCCCGATCGCTTGCCGTGCTGGCCCCCCCGCGATGCCGACCACCTGCTGGTGAGCGCTCAGCAGATGGCGGAGCTGGAAGCCGAGCTCTTCGCCAGCGGGCTGCCGGTGGAGGCCCTGATGGAAAAGGCAGCGCTGGCCGTGAGCCGGCGTCTTCTGGCCCTGCGGGATCGGGGCGGAGCCGGGCGGATTCCGGCGGAGGGTGTGGTGATGCTGGTGGGGCCGGGCCATAACGGCGGCGATGGGCTGGTGGTGGCGCGGGAACTCCATCTGGCCGGGATCCCGGTGCGGCTGTGGAGCCCCTTCGAGCGCCGCAAGCCCCTCACCGAGCAGCACTGGAGGCACGCCCTGTGGCTGGGCATTCCGGTGCTGGTGAATCCACCGCCGGCGGAGGGGCCCGAACTCTGGATCGATGCCCTGTTCGGCAATGGCCAGCGCCGGTTGCCCGGCTCGGAGATCGAAGCCCTGCTGGAGGCGCGGAACCAGAGCTCTAGGGGGCTGGTGGCGATCGATGTGCCCACCGGCCTCTGCAGTGACACCGGCGCCCTGCTGGGGAGAACGGCCGCCAGAGCCAACCTCACCTTCTGCATCGGCCTGTGGAAACAGGGTCTGGTTCAGGACCGGGCCTTGGGCTGGGTCGGGCGCCTGGAACGGGTGGATCTGGGGCTGCCCCAGAGGTTGTTGGACCACCTTCCGGCGGACCAACCCCTTGGCCTGGGGGGGCCTCCTGCCGCTCCGGCAATGGATGGCAGCAGGGACGGATTGGAAGCCCCCAGACCCAATCCAGATCCAGCAGCTGGAAAGTACGGCCGGGGCCGGCTGCTGGTGATCGCCGGGAGTTCCCGCTACCGGGGGGCTGGCCACCTGGCCCTGGCCGGAGCCAGCGCTTCGGGCTGCGGCAGCCTGCGGGCAGCTTTACCGCCGGAGATGGGCGAGACCCTATGGATGGTGCACCCCCACGTGGTGCTTGAGAAGCTGCCCCTTGGCCCCTCCAGTTTCGAGCGGCTCGACGCGGTGCTGGTGGGGCCGGGACTGGGTCCTGGGCCGAACCCGCAGCTGCCGGTCGGCGAGCGACCGCTGGCCGAGCCGTGGTGGGAACCCCTGCAAGGCTTCCCCGGCCTCCTAGTGCTCGATGCCGACGGACTCAATCGCATCACCCCCGTCTGGCTCAGCCAGCGCCAAGGACCCACCTGGATCACGCCCCACGGCGGTGAATTCGGCCGCCTCTTCCCCGATCTAGCCGGATCCCCCCCCCTGGAAGCCGCCCCTGAAGCCGCTCGCCGCACCGGGGCAACTGTGCTGCTCAAGGGTGCCCGCAGCGTGATTGCCGCCGCCGATGGCCGCTGCTGGCAGGTGCTGCGTGCCTGCGGAGCGGCGGCCCGCGCCGGGCTTGGGGATGTGCTGGCCGGCTACGCCGCCGGCCTGGGGTCGCAGGCCTCAGCCTGCGGCTGTCTCGATGGGGCACTGCTGGCCGTGGCCGCGCTCGACCACGCCCTGACCGGATGCCGCTGCAGCGATCTCCACGGTTCTGGCGGAGCCACCCCCCAGGCGATTGCCAGCGCCCTTGCCTGGGCGCGCCAGGTAAAGGATCAAGCCAAAACGAAAGAAAAACGGATATAAACCTCGGCTTTCCCAACTGACACCCCCCAATAGGCTATGAAACGAGCTCTAAAGATGGAATATTTCGACAAGATCACCTCCACGTGTTGAATCGCAAACCAAAGTTTAAGGCATCCTTAAAAAAGGGCCTGATAGCTTGGCGCGAGACTGATAGTCAATTCACCTTCCAGTAACCCATGGTCGCCTCCTCCGTCAGCAGCAAAGACGGCTCTGGCCGAAGAGGTACCGATTCGATGACCTGGTACCTGACCTCGATTGGTCGGGAACCGCTGCTGACGCCAGCCGAGGAAATCGAACTCGGCAATCAGGTGCAGACCATGATGCGGCTGGTGGAAGAAAAACGCGACGACTATTCGATCCACGAGCGCAAGATCATCAAGATCGGACGCCGCTCCAAGGAACGGATGATGCGGGCCAACCTCAGGCTCGTGGTCAGTGTCGCCAAGAAGTACCAGGGCAAGGGGCTGGAGCTGCTTGACCTGATTCAGGAAGGTTCCCTCGGCCTGGAGCGGGCGGTCGAAAAATTCGATCCCACCAGGGGCTACAAGTTCTCCACCTATGCCTTCTGGTGGATCCGCCAGAGCATGACGCGGGCGATCGCCTGCCAGTCGCGCACGATCCGTCTGCCCGTGCATCTGAGCGAGCGGCTTGGCACCATCCGCAAGGTGAGCCTGGAACTGGCCCACAAACTTGGGGCCATGCCCAGCCGCCAGGAAATCGCCGAAGCGATCCCGATCCCCATCGAAGAGCTGGATTCCCTGCTGCGGCAGTCCCTCACCACTTCAAGCCTCGACGCTCCGATCAACGCCGACGAGGGCCGCAGTTACCTCGGCGACCTGATCGCCGATGGAAGTGGGGAGGAACCCCTCGACCAGGTGGAGCGCGGCATCCATCAGGAGCAGCTCGGCCGCTGGCTGGGCCACCTCAATGATCAGGAGCGCGAGGTGCTGGCGCTGCGTTTCGGACTGGATGGCCTCGAGCGCCACACCCTCGCCGAGATCGGCCGCCGGCTGGAGGTTTCACGGGAACGGGTGCGGCAGGTTGAACTGAAGGCTCTGCGCAAACTGCGGAACCTCACCCGCCGAATACCTGCAGGGCTCTGAATCCTGCAGCTATCCGGGTGGCTTTACCGAAAGTTCAGTCGTCCGCCCAGATGTAACGGGTGAGCTCCGATCCATCGGGCTCGGGAGCCGCAAGGGCAAATTCCACGCAATCACTGATCTCCGCTTCGACCTCGCGTTCAATCTCCTTGAGCTCGGCTTCGCTGACCAGGCCTGCATTGGTTAGATCGGCCGCCAAACGCTTGATGGGATCCCGCTGGGCCCAGAATTCCTTCTCGGCGGCTGCCCGGAGCTCATCGGGATCGGCCAGGGAATGGCCCCGGAAGCGGTAGGTGAGACATTCCAACAGGGTGGGACCTTCACCGGCCCGAGCCCGTTCAATGGCCCGTTGGGCGGCGGCCCGCACCGCGAGCACATCCATGCCATCCACCTCCTCACCAGCCATGCCGAAGGCGGCCGCCTTCCGCCAGATCTCCGGATCACTGGTGGCGCGGTTGTGGTCCATGCCGATCGCCCAGCGGTTGTTCTCCACCACGAACAAAATTGGCAACTTCCAGAGCGCCGCCATGTTGAGGCACTCGAAGAACTGACCCACGTTGCAGGTGCCATCGCCGAAGAAGGCGGCCGTCACCGCATCGCTGTCGGCCTGACCGAGGGCATCCCGCTTGTAGCGGCTGGTGAAGGCGGCCCCGAGGGCCACGGGGATTCCTTCACCGATGAAGGCATAGCCCCCGAGAAGATGGTGCTCCCTGGAGAACAGGTGCATCGAACCACCGCGGCCCTTGCTGCAGCCGGTCTCCTTGCCGAACAGCTCGCTCATCACCTCCCGGGCGGGCACTCCACAACTGAGGGCGTGCACATGGTCGCGGTAGGTGCTGCAGAACCAGTCGTGCTGGAGGCGCATTGCCTTGATCACCCCGGTGCTCACGGCCTCCTGGCCGTTGTAGAGGTGCACAAACCCGAACATCTTGCCCCGGTAGTACATCTCGGCGCATTTGTCCTCGAAGCGGCGACCGAGGGTCATGTCCCGGTAGAGGAGGAGTCCCTCCTGGCGGTTCACCTCGGCCCGCTCCCCCGGATAGAGCGATTGATGCCGTTCGGCATGGCTGCCGGCGCCAGGAGGAACGGACATCGCGGAGCCCGGTGTCGGGACAGCGGTCTGGTCGGCCAGGGCAGCCGTCAGTTCCTGGGTCATGGCCGTCGGCGGTACGGGGCGTGATGCCGACTGTACGGGGTCCATCACCGCAGGACGGTCAAAACCGCTGCCGCTGACTACAGTCCTGAGCCCATAGACACGATGGGGTTGGATCTGCCGCTCGACCACTTCCGGCTGCTGGGCGTCAGCCCGGCCACCGATGCCCAGACCGTGCTCCGCACCCTCCAGTTGCGCCTGGACAGGGCACCGGACCAGGGCTACACCGACGAGACCCTTCGGGCGAGGGCGGACCTGCTCCGGGCCAGTGCCGATCTCCTGAGCGACGCCGAGAGAAGGTCCAGCTATGAGGCCGATCTCACCGCCCTCGCGGACGCCCCAGAAGCGTTGATGCCTGCTCTGGAGATTCCCTCCAGTCGGGAGGTGGCCGGATTGCTGCTGCTCCTGGAGGCGGGCCAGCCTCAGGATGTACTGACCCTGGCCCACCGCTGCCTGCAGCCCCCCCAGGCCCCGGCCCTCGGAAGCAGTCGCGAGGCCGATCTCACCCTTCTGGCCGGAGAGGCTTCCCTGGCAGCGGCCGAGGACTACCGCAGGGAACGCCATTACGAGGTGGCCGCCCGGACGCTCCAGCAGGGTCTCCAGCTCCTGCAACGCATGGGCCAGCTGCCGGAGGTCCGGGAGAGGATCCAGACGGAACTGGAGGCCCTGACCCCCTTCCGGGTGCTCGATCTGATCAGCCGCGATCCCTCGGCAACCCAAGAACGGGACGAAGGACTCAGCCTGCTTGAGCATCTGGTGCAGCGCCGCGGCGGTCTGGAGGGGAGCGCCGATGACGGCTTCGCCCCGGAGGATTTCCAAACATTCTTCAAGCAGATCCGCACCTTTCTGACCGTCCAGGAACAGATCGATCTGTTCGACCGCTGGTCGAAACAGGGATCCGGCGCCGCCGATTTCCTGGCCAGCATCGCCCTCACGGCTTCGGGCTTCGCCCAGCGCAAGCCCGAAAAGATCGCGGCCGCCCAGGAGCGACTCCTCGCCAGCGGGCGGGCGGGCGTCGAGCCGCTGTTGGCGAACCTGGAGCTGCTCCTCGGCGATGTGGATGGGGCCCTGAAGCGCTTCGAAAGCGGTGCCGGTGAAGAGCTCGCCGCCTGGGCAGCCCGGCAGAGCGACGACCCCCTGGGACGGCTGTGCGCCTGGTGCCGGGACTGGCTGAGTCGGGATGTGCTGCCGGGTTATCGCGACCTGGACGCCGATCCAGATCTGGAGGCCTACTTCAGTGACCGCGATGTGATGGCCTGGGTCGAGCGGGAGGACCGCCGGCGGGGCCGCAGTTTTGTGCCCACCCCAACCCCGGGCTCGGCCGCCGGCCTGACCGGCGGGTTTGGGGAGGGCAAACCCCTGCTGGTGCCGTTGGAGCCATCCGCTGGCTTCGGAGTGTTCGACCAACCCCTCGATGGAGCTAGTTTCAAGCTCGACGAACCCAGCGACCGCTGGCCGCGGCTGGGCCAGACCTCAGGGGAGCTTGGTGAGCGGCGCCAGCGGCGGCCCCGATCCCAGGGGGTCGAGGGCGAAGGGGAGGTGCCCCTGGGATGGGGGATCGAGGGCCTGCGGCATGCTCTGGCGTCAGGACCCCTCTTGCGCTTGGGCCCCATCCCGGCAGTCGCCGGCCTGGGCATGGCGCTGATGGTCGGGAGCTGGCTCCTGCACGCACGGCCCCCCCAGCCGTCCCCCGGTGCGACACGCCCGGCACCCATCACCGCCCCTCCCCCGCGGCCGGCGCCCAGGCCTGCGGCGCCAGCCGGGGCACCTTCGGCACCGGCCATCCCGGCCACCCAGCTGCCTGCAGCCGGGAGCACCGCGGCCCCCCTCACCGTCCGAGAACCGGATGAGGCCCAGATCCGTGCTCTGCTCGCGAACTGGCTGCAGGCCAAGACCACCGTGATGGCGGGCGGTGAACCTCCAGCCAGCCTGGATCGGATCGCTCGGGAAGGGCCCCTCCAGCGCCTGAAAGCCGAACGCCAGCGAGACCAGAATCTCGGCCAGGTCCAGGCCATCGAGGCCCGGATCAAGAGCCTCAGCATCCAGGAGCGCAGCCCCAACCGCATCGCCGTGGTGGCGGATCTCGACTACAGCGACACCACCCGCCGCAACGGCAAGGAGGTGAACCACACCAAAGCCACCACCCTGCGCAATGTTTATGTATTTGGGCGGGATGGCGAGACCTGGCGCCTGGCGGCGTCCGGGCCGGCCCGCTGAACGCCAATCCACCCTCCCTGTCTGCAGCCCATGTTTGACGAGCTATCCCAACGGTTTGAGGACGCGGTCAAGGGGCTGAGGGGCCAGGCCACGATCTCCGAGACCAACGTGGAGGGGGCCCTCAAGGAGGTGCGCCGCGCCCTGCTCGAGGCGGACGTGAGCCTGCCGGTGGTCAAGGACTTCGTCGACGAGGTGCGGCGCAAGGCGATCGGTGCGGAGGTGGTGCGGGGCATCAGTCCCGACCAGAAGTTCATCCAGCTGGTGCATGAGCAACTGGTGGAAACAATGGGAGGGGCCAATGCCCCCCTGGCGGCGGCGGGACGCCCCGGAGAACCCACCGTGGTGCTGATGGCGGGCCTCCAGGGCGCCGGTAAGACCACCGCCACCGCCAAGCTGGGCCTCCACCTCAAGGAACAGGGCCGCAGAGCTCTGATGGTGGGTGCCGATGTGTACCGGCCGGCCGCCATTGAGCAGCTCCGCACCCTGGGGGGCCAGATCGGGGTGGAGGTGTTCAGCCTGGGCACCGACGTCACCCCGGAGGCCATCGCCGCCGCCGGCATTGCTCGGGCGAAGGCGGAGGGATTCGACACCGTGCTGGTGGACACCGCCGGCCGCCTCCAGATCGATCCGGCGATGATGGAGGAGATGGTGCGGATTCGCCAGGCCTGCCAGCCCGACGAGGTGCTGCTGGTGGTGGATTCGATGATCGGCCAGGAGGCGGCCGACCTCACCCGCGCCTTCCATGAGCAGGTGGGGATCACCGGCGCGGTGCTCACCAAGCTGGATGGCGATTCCAGGGGTGGCGCCGCTCTCTCGATCCGCAAGGTGAGCGGCGCGCCGATCAAGTTCATTGGCACCGGCGAGAAGGTGGAGGCCCTGCAGCCCTTCCACCCCGAGCGCATGGCCAGCCGCATCCTCGGCATGGGCGATGTGCTCACCCTGGTGGAGAAGGCCACCAAGGAAGTGGAGCTGGCCGACGTGGCAAAGATGCAGCAGAAGCTGCAGGAAGCCAGCTTCGACTTCTCGGATTTTCTTCAGCAGATGCGGCTGATCAAGCGCATGGGCTCGCTGGGGGGGTTGATGAAGATGATCCCCGGCATGAACAAGATCGATGACGGCATGCTCAAACAGGGCGAGCAGCAGCTCAAGAAAATCGAAGCGATGATCGGTTCGATGACTGAGGCCGAACGGCGCCAGCCGGAACTGCTGGCTTCCCAGCCCTCCCGCCGGCGTCGCATCGCCGCCGGCAGCGGTCACAGTCCGGCGGAGATGGACAAGGTGCTGGCCGACTTCCAGAAGATGCGGGGCTTCATGCAGCAGATGACCCGGGGCGGTATGCCAGGGATGCCGGGTATGGGGGGCATGGGGGGGGGATTTCCAGGCATGGGCGGGGGTATCCCCGGAATGGGCGGCTTCCCAGGCATGGGAGGGGTGTCGGGACCCGCAGGACCCGGCCGCGGCGGTGGTGGTGGCACCCCGCGCAAGGCGCCGAAACCCGCCAAGAAACGCAAGGGCTTTGGAGAGGTTTAAGGACCCTGAGGGGGTAAGCTCTTCGTTTGGACACCATTCGGCAAGGCCACGATGATTAAGCTCCGCCTGAAGCGGTTCGGTAAGAAGCGGGAAGCGAGTTTCCGCCTTGTGGCCACCAACAGCACCTCCCGCCGTGATGGTCGCCCCCTTGAGGAGCTGGGCTTCTACAACCCCCGCACCAAGGAAACCCGGCTCGACGCCGAGGCCATCCGCACCCGCCTCGATCAGGGTGCCCAACCCACCGACAGCGTCCGGTCCCTGCTCGAGAAGGGCGGGCTCCTCACCAAGACGGTGCGTGCCGCCGAAGTGGTGGGCAAGCTGAAGCAGGCCGCCGCCCGCGAAGCTGCCGCGGCGGCAGCGAAGAAGGCCGAAGCGGAAGCCAAGGCGAAGGCTGAGGCCGATGCGGCAGCTGCTGCTGAAGCCGCTGCGGCTGCCGCTGCCGCTGAAGTTGAGGCCGCTGCGGCTGCCCCCACGGCCGCAGAAGACGAGGTCTGAAGCCAGCCGCCGCCACCCTCCCCCTCCCCTCGATTGAGGCGGCCCTCTCCCTAGCGGGATCTGGGGAGGACAATTTACGTCGCCTCGAAGAGCTCACGGGCAGCCGCCTTGTCCTCAGAGGCAACGATCTCTCGGTGGATGGAGCCCGCGGCAGTGTCGAGCGGGTGATCCGGCTGATTGAGTTGCTGCGCCCCCTCTGGGAACGGGGGGAGAGCGTTGGTCGGGCGGACCTTCAGAACGCCCTCCACGCCCTCGACACCGGTCAGAGCGAAGGGCACGCACAGCAGACCGCCACCGTGCTGGCCACCCAGGTGAACGGCCGCCTGCTGAGGCCCCGCACGCTTCGCCAGAAGGCTTTTGTGGACGCAATTGAGCGCCATGCCTTAACCCTGGCCGTGGGTCCGGCCGGAACGGGGAAGACCTTCCTGGCAACGGTGCAGGCGGTGCGAAACCTGCAAGAGCGCCGGGTGGAGAGGATCGTGCTGACGCGTCCCGCCGTGGAAGCCGGCGAGCGACTGGGCTTCCTGCCGGGTGATCTCCAGCAAAAGGTGGATCCCTACCTGCGGCCGCTCTATGACGCCCTCCACCTGCTTCTGGGCCAGGAACGCACCACCGGGCTGATCGAGAAGGGAGTGATCGAGATCGCCCCCCTGGCCTACATGCGAGGTCGGACCCTGGCGGATGCCTTCGTGATCGTGGATGAGGCCCAGAACACCAGCTGCGCCCAGATGCGGATGGTGCTCACCCGCCTAGGAGAGAACGCCAGGATGGTGGTGACTGGGGACGTCACCCAGATCGACCTACCACCCGGCCAGATCAGTGGGCTTGTGGAGGCTGCCGATGTGCTGGAGGGCGTGGAGGGGGTGGCCCTCTGCCGCTTCAGCGACGCCGATGTCGTACGCCATCCCCTCGTCCAGCGCCTGGTGCAGGCCTATGAACGTCGCGATGGGCAGCCTGGCTCCACGGTCCCAGCGCAGGGGAGCGGCAGAACGACCCGCCCGTCGGGCCGATCCGATCGATAGGGAGATCCGAACGTCTCCAAGGAAGAAAAAACCGCAGCCATCCAGCAAGGGCTGGCAGGATGTGTGGAGTTCGTTCCCACGCCGCCATGCCGGCCAGCAGCAATTTCCAACAGGCCATCCGGGAGGCCAACGTCAGCGGCCTGGTGGGCCCCAATGTGGTGAATCGCGCCCTTCCTTACGTGGGAGGGGGCATGGTGCTCACCGCGGCAGGTGTGCTGGGCGGGCTGGGCCTGATGGCCAGCAATGCGGCCCTGTTCATGCCGCTGTTCTGGGTTGCCCTGATCGGCAACTTCATTCTCTTCTTTGTGGCCCAGAACGTTGCCAACAAGGCTGACAACGCCTCCGCCCTGCCGCTGCTGGCCGCCTACAGCCTGCTCACCGGATTCACCCTCAGCGGCCTTGTGAGCTACGCGCTCACCAGTGCGGGCGTCGGCGCCGTGGGCACGGCGGCCTTGGCAACCGGGATCACCTTCATCGCGGCTTCGGTCATGGGCCGGCGCATGAGCGACAACGTGGGTCAGGCCCTCACCGGGGCTGTGGGCCTGGGAGTTCTTGGCCTGATTGTGGCGATGCTGGTTCAGGTGGTGGGCAGCATCTTTGCTCCCGCAATCTTCGCCGGCGGCACTTTTGAGCTCCTGATCGCCGGCCTGGGCACCGTTCTGTTCGTGGGTGCAGCCTTCGTCGACTTCTATACAATGCCGCGAACCTACAACGATAATCAATATCTTGCCGGCGCCCTCGGCATGTACCTCACCTATATCAATCTCTTCGTGTTTGTTCTGCGCCTCATCATCGCTCTCCAAGGCGGTGGTCGCCGCGACTGAACCGGCTTGAGCACCCGTACCACGAGCTCGGCAGCCTGCCACCCACGCCATCAACGACCCTCTCTTCCAGCTGCCGTGCTTCAATAGGCCAATCCCAGTTCCTTTCAGATGGGAGATTCTCCAGCGACATTAACGCCTCACGATGCGGCAATCGCCATCTCCAACTGCCCAGCGTCCCCTTCAGACAGGGATGTTGGGCATTTTGTATGGTGCTAATTGACAACCGTGCCTAAGCCGGGAATCTTGAAACCGACCTATCTCAATTCATCCAGCGAGCAGCCGAGACCCAACACCATGGCAAAGACCGCATTGATCACCGGCATTACCGGTCAAGATGGCAGCTATCTCACCGAACTGCTCTTGGGAAAGGGCTATGTGGTGCACGGTATCAAACGGCGGGCAAGTAGCTTCAACACCGAGAGAATTGACCACCTTTATCAAGATCCTCACGAACGGGATCCTCGTCTTGTGCTCCACTATGGAGACCTCACAGATTCCACCAACCTGATTCGGATTATCCAGCAAGTGCAGCCGGATGAAATCTATAATTTAGGCGCCCAAAGCCACGTTGCCGTGAGCTTTGAAAGTCCAGAATATACGGCCAACTCAGATGCCCTCGGCACTCTCAGGATCTTGGAGGCCGTGCGCATTTTGGGTCTGATCCAGAAGACAAAAATATACCAAGCATCCACGTCAGAGCTCTATGGATTGGTTCAAGAAATACCCCAAAAAGAATCGACACCCTTCTACCCAAGAAGTCCCTACGGCGTCGCCAAACTCTATGCCTACTGGATCACGGTCAACTATCGCGAATCCTACGGGATGTACGCCTGTAATGGGATTCTGTTCAACCACGAGAGCCCCCGGCGTGGCGAAACCTTTGTGACCCGAAAGATCACCCGGGGCTTGGCCCGAATTGATGCTGGCCTTGAGCAATGTCTTTACATGGGCAATCTGGACTCCCTGAGGGATTGGGGCCATGCCCGTGATTATGTGGAGATGCAGTGGCGCATGCTTCAGCAGGACAAACCGGAAGATTTCGTGATCGCTACAGGGCGGCAGGAAACGGTGCGACGCTTCATCGAACTCACCTCGGCCGAGTTGGGCTGGGGAGGCATCGAGTGGCGCGGGCAAGGAGTTGATGAAACCGGCTATCGGGCCGATACGGGCGCCATGGTGGTGCAGATCGATCAGCGTTATTTCCGGCCAGCCGAAGTGGAGACCCTGCTCGGCGATCCAACCCGTGCCAGGGAACGACTGGGCTGGACCCCAACCACAACACTGGAGGAACTGGTGCAGGAGATGGTGAAAGCCGACCGCGAGGAAGCGGCCAAGGAAGCTCTGCTGCTGCGGGAGGGATTCAAGGTGGTGGGATCGATGGAAAATCCTCCCCAGGTGAGCGTTGTTCAATCATGACCAGATTGATTGATCGCACCGACAAAATCTTCGTGGCCGGTCATCGCGGCATGGCCGGATCTGCCATTGTGAGGCGCCTCAACCAGTCAGGGTACGCCAATCTGCTCACCGTTACCCATGATGAACTTGACCTTCGTGATGCCGTAGCAACGGCAGCCTGGATGGAGAGCCAACGCCCCGATGTGGTGGTGCTGGCAGCCGCCAAAGTTGGGGGAATTCAGGCTAACGCCACCTATCCAGCCGATTTCCTTCTGGAAAATCTGAAGATCCAGAACAATGTGATTGAAAGCGCCTGGCGCTTCGGGGCAAAAAGGTTATTGTTTTTAGGAAGTAGTTGCATCTATCCCAAGTTCGCGCCCCAACCAATTCTGGAGGAATCTCTCCTAACTGGAGCCCTAGAGCCCACCAATGAATGGTATGCGATCGCCAAGATCACCGGCATTCAGTTGTGTCGTGCCCTGAAGCAGCAACATGGCTTTGATGCAATCAGCCTGATGCCCACCAATCTCTATGGTCCGGGCGATAACTATCACCCCACCAACAGTCACGTGTTGCCTGCGCTGATCCGGCGCTTTCACGAAGCGGCCCGCGATGGTCTTCCCACGGTGACCTGCTGGGGTACCGGTTCGCCGTGTCGGGAATTTCTGCATGTGGATGATCTGGCTGCAGCCGCCTTGTTCTGCCTGGAACACTGGCAACCGGCCGCGGACGATCTGCAGTTCCTCAATGTGGGAACGGGCAGTGATCTCCCCATCCGGGACCTTGCCGCCCTTGTGGCCGATGCCGTGGGCTTCCGGGGCAGCCTGGAGTGGGACACCACCAAGCCCGATGGAACGCCCCGGAAACTGCTCGATGTGGGGCGGCTCAAAGCCCTGGGCTGGTCCGCCACGATTCCCCTGGAGGAAGGGTTACGGGCGACTGTTAACGACTACGGTCAGCGTCAGGCCAGTGGTCAGGAGGTGCGGCTGTGAGAGTTCTTGTCACCGGTGGTGCGGGCTACATCGGCAGCCATGCGGTGCGGGCCCTCAGCCGCTCCGGTCATCAACCGGTTGTGCTCGACAACCTGGTGTATGGCCACGCCGATATCGTGCGGAAGGCCTTGGGGGTCCCCCTAATCAACGGCCAGGTTGGTGACCTCCAGGTGATCGAACCGCTGCTGCGGGGCCAGCATCCCGAACTGGTCGGCACCGCATTCGAAGCGAAGCCGATCGAAGCCGTTCTCCACTTCGCGGCCTACGCCTACGTGGGTGAATCGGTGAGTGACCCCGCCAAGTACTACCGCAACAATCTGGGAGACACCCTCACCCTGCTGGAAGCGCTGGTGGCCGATGAGCAACCGATCCCAATCGTGTTCTCCTCCACCTGCGCCACCTACGGACCGCCCCAGGCGATTCCGATGACGGAAGACCATCCCCAGGAGCCGATCAACCCCTACGGCCGCAGCAAGTGGATGGTGGAGCATCTGCTGCGCGATTTCAGCCCTGCCTATGGATTGCCCTGCGTCATCTTCCGCTACTTCAATGCGGCCGGTGCCGATCCCGATGGTGACCTCGGCGAGGACCACAACCCCGAGACCCACCTGATTCCCAGGATGCTGGATGTGATGAGCGGCCGCGAACCCTACCTGCAGATCTTCGGTGATGACTACCCCACCCCCGATGGAACTTGCATCCGTGACTACATCCACGTCAGTGATCTGGCCGATGCCCATGTGCTCGGACTCGAGCGGCTCCTGCGGCTAAGGGAGCGGCAAGAAACCCTGCGGGAGCCGCTGATCTACAACCTCGGCAACGGCACGGGCTACTCGGTGCAGGAGGTGATTGAAGCCGCCAAGGCCGTGACCGGCAGGGGCCTGCTGGCTCACGTGGCCCGGCGGCGGGAGGGGGATCCGGCCCAGCTCGTGGCCAGTGCAACCCGCGCCCGTGAGGAATTGGGGTGGCGTCCCCGCTATCCCGACCTGGGCACCATCATCGAACACGCCTGGAACTGGCACCAGCGGCGCCATTTCCCCTGAGAACCGATCCCATGGCCTTTGGCCAAGGACGGGAAAGAGGTTCACCAATGAACACACCCTGGCCCGGCATCGCAACACTGCGCCAGTAGGCCTCGATCAGCGTGTCTCCACGCCGGTAGTAGCTCAGCACCAGGCCTGGATCCGGGAACTTGGCCGGGAAATTGCAGGGCTCCACCACGGTGCCGTAGCTGGCGGTGGCCCCCGCCTCAAGCCACCGCAGCGCACTCATCTGGGGGCTATCGGTCAGCATGCCCCCGAGCGACGTGAGATGGTCGGCGATGGCACCCGGCAGGTAGTGGTTCGTGGTGATCGCCGGCACGGAGGCCAGACCCGTGAAATAGCCCAGCACATCGGATGCCCCCACCAGCCCATCCTGCTGCAGCAGGTGGATCCGTAGGTCCGATCGGTCGAGCTGGACGGCCCGCTCGTATTCGGGCAGGCGGGCATTGCGCTTGTAATCGCTGGTGCTCAGCAAATAGATACTTCCCTGCGGTGCCGATCCATCCGCGAGGGCACCACGATCGATCAGGGCGCGGCCAGCCGCTTCGTTGGTAGCTGCCAGCAACATCGAGGGTCGGATGCGCAGGGCATCCCAGGGCCGGCTCACCTCTCCCTTGGCAAAATAAGGGCTGAGCCTGGTGACCGAGCAGCCATCGGCGCACCATCCGGGGTGGAGCCCAAGGCTGAAGGCACTGGTGATCGACTGGCAGCCGACCCGGTAGGGAGCCGCCCAGGCCAAGGCATAGACCTGCACCCGGGATGGGGTGTCGCGGAGCAACTGGCGCCGGATCGCCAGGAAGCGGCCCGGATCCAAGCTGGCCCGATGCGGGGGGAAGCGCACCCGCAGCACCTGGTCAGAAGGGATGCGGCGCACGCGTTGGTAGTGGGTGCCGATCGCCTCGCTGAGGGGGTCTTCGCTGTTGATCACCACGGCAACGTGGCGACCATCCAGGGGACCAGTCCGCCCCCCATCGGAACGCATCGACTGGTCGGGCGGATTCTGCCGGGCCAGCCCCAGGAGCAGCCCACTGCAGAGCAAAACCCCAAGCCGTGTCCAGCAGTGCCCTGCAGGGGTTGTCCTACCAGCCATGGGGGTGTCTGAGCCTGGAGGGCTGGCAACTTCCTAGTTTGGCCACAAGCGGAAGGATCGGCAGGGATCCGTCGTAAAAAGGGTGAGATGAGTACCGTCGATTGCGACCTGCGAGGCTGATGCAAGCAAGATCCTCGACGATGAGCTGATCGACGGCATACCGCATCACCCGCTTCAAGGCCCACGTTGCGCGGGCAACAGGACATTCGCTTTAACCAGATCCTCACTCCGCTCATGGTCTTTTCCGGGCATCACCAATCGCACCCAGGCTCCGGATCGGAGCCAACCCAGATCACGCTGCATGGATATTGCGAACTTGATCCACCAGAGCTCCTGAATCTTGCCCAGAAAGCAGACTTTGAGAGACTTCGCAACCTCCGGGGTGAATACACACTGATTGTTGAGGATCGTCAGCTCTGCACGATCATCACCTCGCCGGTCGGGGCAATGCACTACTTCTACACCCAGGCAGGCGACGGTCGGTCTGGTTTTGTGCACGGACGTCGCATTGTTGATATCCTCACTAGGGCTGGACTGGATTGGAGCTGGAACTGGCAGGCCCTCGGTGATTTGTGTCAACTCGAAAATCTCACCGACAATGCCACCCTGCATCCCGACATTCACAGAGTGCCACCCGGCACGGTGCTGCAGGTCGCCAATGGTGAACTGAAGCGCGACACCCGCTCGGCGATCGAAAGCCTGGGTGTTGAATCACCCAATCCCGTGGGCGCCATCCGGGCCCTCAATGCCGAGGTGGCCCGGCTGGCAGGGGAGGCCCCCTATCTCTCACTCTCGGGCGGCTTCGATTCGAGGGTGATCCTGAGCTCAATGCTCAGCCAAGGCATCAAGCCCCATCTGATCACGATGGGCACCGACGAATGCTCCGATGTGTCAGTGGCCCGCGCCATCGCCAAACGATTTGGACTGCAGCACGACCTAGTGCGGATCGAGCTTGATGATTTCCTTACCCACGCACCTGAAGTCTCAAGCCTCACCAACGGCACCAAGACCGCGTGGCATTGGCATACCTATCTCTATCCGCTCAAGGCAAAGATTCCCAGCACAAGCGCATTCTTCGTTGGAACCCTGGGGGAATTCGCCCGCTCCTATTATTTTGATCGAGGTCAACTTGGACGCCTAGGTGATCGATTCCCCGTGCCAGCCCTCAACCGTTTCTGGGGACTGAAACTGCATCGCCATCCCACGTTTTTACCGCAGGAATTTGCGGGTCTTGCGCCCCAGTTTGCAGCCCAGCTTGAGGAGCCCGGCATTGCCTCCCGGGTTTCAAGACTGCGGCACCACTGCCACGATTCCTTCCTGCCTGGCCTGACCCGCTATTACTTTGAACAACGGGTCCCCAATTTCTATGCCAACGGCATCGCGATGTACCAGGCTTCCAGCCAGTGGCGCTCCCCCTTCCACAACCGAGAATGGCTGCAGGCGATCTGGAACCTGCCAGCGGGCTGGAAACTGGGCTCCAACTGGCACCGTTTTGCAATTGAAAAGAACCTGCCTGAGTTGCTGGATTTCTCCGAAGAGAATGGCTGCCAGCCCCAACGGATGCTTCGCAAGGCCCCTCCCTTGTACTGGACACCCCTGATGCGTCGAACCCCCTACATCACCTACGACCGCAGCAGCGGCTGGTACCGGGAAAGGGCCCTTCAGGAGAGCCTGACCTCCAGGGTCGAGTTGCTGAACGACCTGGTGGATCCGGCAACGGTCACCGAGATCCTTCACCAACACAGGGCTGGATCGGACCGCACCCGCAGCCTCGCTTTTCTCCTCACCATGGCGCACTGGAAACAGGTGCTGGCGGAGCGGCCGACGGCATGAATCCGACCATGGCTCCCCATCCCTGCGCACACCTCTACGGCTGGGAGATCCCTAACCATGCGGATCCGCCAAGATCCGGCCCTTTGGCTGAATCAGCGCCCGAGCCACCGCGCTTCTCGGTGGTGATCCCAACCCTGAACCAAGCTGAAACGATCGAGGACACACTTCTTTCTCTGATCCATCAAAACTATCCCAACCTTGAGATCATCGTGGCCGACGGCGGCAGCAGCGACGCCACAGCGGCGATCCTCGACCGCTACCAGGAGCAGCTCAGCGCCGTGCTCCCGGGACCTGACAGGGGGCAATCGGATGCGATCAACAAAGGATTTGCGCGGGCCAGTGGCGATATCTTCTTCTGGTTGAATTCCGATGATTACCTCCTGCCCGATACCCTCTGGCGGGTAGCGTCCTGTTTTCAGGCCGATGCCAATTTGGAATTCGCGGTGGGAGCGGGCGATGTGATCAGCCTTGACCATCGCTTTCTCCGCCACATTCCGCCCCTGCCGATGGACGAGGCCACGATGCTGAACTGGAAGAATGACCAGTGGGTCATGCAGCAGTGCTGTTTCTGGACAAAGAGCCTTTGGCAGCGCGTTGGTGGGGTTGATGAGCAGTTGCATCTCCTCATGGATTACGACCTCTGGTTTCGCTTCTCCCGCAGGACAAGGGCAGCCATGATCAATGAGAAGCTGGCAGTGATGCGCTATTATCCAGATGCTAAAACTGTGAAGCAACGAACCAAAGCCAGCGAAGAACTGGCCTATGTTTATGCTAAAAATGGTGCTTTTGCATCGCTCCGAGAGCAGGTTGCCGACCTCGTTGTTCAGCGCGGAGCCAAAGAAGATTATCTGAATCGCATTCACAGCAGTCTGCCGGTGCGGCTGCTCAAGCGCCTTTCTCTTTTCCCGACCCCAGCCAATCCAGGGCCATGAACGACCCCGATCTCTACGTTGGCATCACCAGCTGGAACAGCGCCCTTTTTCTGCCCCATTGTCTGGACTCGCTACGCCGCACCACCGGTTCTGCTCGGCTGCACATCTGCGTTCTGGATAACGACTCCAGCGATGCCTCCGCCGCGATCGCCCGCGACCACGGGGCGGAGGTTCTCGTTCGCCGCTGCACCCAGCCGGAAGCCCTACAGGAATTCGTGAGACGTTCCCGGGGGACGTACACCCTGCTGGTCCATGCCGACGTGATCCTGCTGGCCTCGGACTGGCTGCAGCGCTGCACGGCCAAACTCACCGGAAACACGGTGCTGATCTCACCCGAGGACATCGGTTGTGGCCCGCTCACCCGCCCCTTCGGCGTGGGCATGCCCGAGAGTTCCTTTCTGCTCTTCACCACCGAGGGGCTGCGCCGCTCCCGCAGGCTCATCTGGAAGCGGCGACGTCGCATTCCTTTACCCCGGCGCGAATTCGATTTCTCGGGCGGTCATGTGACCCACAACATTCCCACCCGCCTGGCCGAACGGGGGTTCACCTGGTATCCGATGAATGTCTATGTCTCCAATGCCGAACCGGAAGCCCTCTTCACGCCGAATCCAGATACCACGCTCTGGAGTGAGGAATTGGGCCACCTGCGCTACGGCCTGGGCAACTTCTATGGGGTTGATGGCGAGATCACGCACTACCACAACTGGTATGACCGGGTGATCACCGCCAGCAATGGGCCCAAGGGCGCCCCGCCTCCCCGCCGCCCCCGCCGGGAGTTTCCCCCCGCCTTCATCAACGCCTATTCCCAGCGCTTCCTCGCGGATTACCAGGCCGGCAGCGTGGACCTGCCCAGGGATCTGAGCACCCACCGGCGGCCGGTGGCCCTGTAACGCCATGCCGAAATCCGAGTCCCATCGTGTGCGCCAGGCGGCCCATTTCCTGCTGGTGCCGGAACTTCTTTATTCCCCGCCCAACCGAGCCATTATCGAGGCCCTGCTGAGCTGCGGCTATGCGGTGCATGTGTTCTCCCCGGGCACGCCGCAGGATCCCGCTGAGTACGGATCCGATGTGCATACCCATCGGGCCGAATATTCGATGCACTGGATCCGCCGCCATCTGCTCAGCCGGCGCTGGTGGAGCTTCGATTGCTTCTCCGGCACCAGCGAAGATCCCCTGGCCCTGGTCGCACTGCTTTCAGCCCTGACGGGCCGCCCCTGTTTCTCGCTAGTGGATGAGATCAAATCCGGCGGCTATCGAGGCAACAGCCCTGAGCGCTGGAAGCAACTCTGCCGCTGGGCCATGCGCCGCTCGCGCTTCACAATCGTCAACGACGACTCCCGGGTGAGCCTGGTGCGCGACTACGCCGGACTGCCGGCTGACGCCAAGGTGGTGGTCTACCCCGGTTGCTTCCATCAGCCCCCCCAACCCGATCCAGATCTCCGCCGCATCCTGCGGCGACGCTGGGGCCTGGAGGAGGATGCGCTGGTGATCGCCTCCTCGGGGGCCTTCAATCTCACCGCCGGCGCCGACTGGCTGGTGCAAGCCCTCCAGGAGGAGCCGGGCCTCCAGGCCGTGATTCAACCGCTGGCGGTCAGCCCCCTGTGCCTGTTCCTCCTGAGGCGCCTCGGGCTGGAGGGGCGGCTTTACCTTCAGGAGGAACGGCTGGGCTGGCAAGAGGCCTGGCGCTCCGCCGTGGGCCTCGACATCGGACTAGCGATCTACACCAACCCCGCCCCCCAGTTCCAGCACATGGGGACCAGTTCAAACCGTCTGTGCATGTTTCTGGCCATGGGCGTACCGGTGATCGCCACCCGACAGCCAAGCTTCCGCTTCATCGAAGACTACGACTGCGGGGTTCTGGTGGAGAATTACGATCAATTCCGCGCCGCCATTCGCCACATCGGTGCCCATCTTCCCGCCATGCGGGAGAACTGCCACCGCTGCTTCCGCGAATACATCATGCCGCCGGACCGCTACCCACGCTTGCGTGAGGCGATCGCGTCCCTACGCGGCCGCTGAACCCTCCGGACTCCCCCTCTCCCAGACCTTCCTTGGCACCCGCCGGCAACCTTCGATATCGCCTTTACTGCGCCGGACGCGAGGCCGGCTGGGCCCTACGCCGCCGCATTCCGACGCGATTCCTGCCACCGCGAAGCGATCTGGCAGGAGCCTTCAGCATCGGAGTGACCACCTACAGCGAACGTTATGAGCGCTATTTTAGGCCGCTACACAGAAAACTAAGCCGTATCTTTCCCGAAGTAAGCATCACCGTGGCCGCCAATGGCCATGGCACTCCAGAGGCGCAGGCCGCCTATCTGGATCGCTTCGAGCGGGAGATTTGCCAGGGCGCGCCGCCCCACCAGCGATTCGTGCTCTACGACCGGGCCCACGGCCTCACCACCCTCTGGAACGCGATGCTGGCCGCCTCCCCCGCCGATCGCCCCCTGCTGATCCTCAACGACGACCTCGCCGTTGATGGATTCTTGCGCCGCTGGGCGGAAGGTTTCAGCTGGTCCAGCGTGGAACTGAGCTTGCTCAACAGCTCCTGGTCGCACTTCGTGATCGCTCCGGCCACCGTGGTGAGGGCTGGAGCCTTCGACCCCGGCTTCCCGGGCATCGGTTTTGAGGACATGGACTACACCGCCCGGGCCGGCCTGGCCGGTGTGGGGATCGCCAACCATCTGTGCGGCTACATCCGCCACCAGGACCACAAACCCGAGGCCACCTCCTTCGACGACATCTCCGGACGGGTCTGGGGGAAATACACCTCGGCCAACCAGTCCCACTTCGCCGCCCAGTGGGAGAGCTGCTCCCCAGGCGAGGGGGTGTTCATCAAGCAGCTCCATGGCCATGTGCGGCCCCGCCGCCCCGTGACCCCTCTGCAGCTCCCACCCCTGCCAGCCGAAGCCTGGGAGGGCTCCGTGCTCCATCCCGATCGGACGGCGTGAACCTTCTCTTCGTGGCCCCATCCGCCTACCTGCTGGGGGGCGTGCAGGACTGGCTGGCGGATCTGGTGGCCGGCCAACGCCAGCGGGGGATCAAGGTGACGGTGGCCGTTCCCGATGACGCGATCCATCGATGGCCCCCCTACGCCGAGCGCTACCCCAGCCTGGCGCCGATCCCCTTCCGCAACCCCACCGGCAGCGAAGCCGGGCGCATCCAGGCGCTGGAAAAGCTGGTGCGGGCCCATCCCGACCATCTGGTGGCAGGGGTGAACATCGCGGCCCTCTACCCCGCCATCCGGCGACTGCGGCGCCGGGGGGACTTTCGGGGCCGGCTGGTGATGACCCTGCACGCGATCGAAGCGGATTACTTCGCCGATCTGCGCGATCAGAACGACATCCTCGATGGCCTGGTGGTGACGAACCGCCTCAGCGGCGAACTGGCCCGCGCCCTCGGCGGCATGGAGGCTGAGCGGGTGTTCTATGCGCCCTATGGGGTTGGGCTGGGCTCCGGGTGGGCGGAGCCGGCTCCTGCCAGCAAAGAGTTAGGCAGCCAACCGCTTCGGATCGCCTGGGTGGGCCGGCTAGAGAGGGCCCAGAAACGAGTGCAGGATCTCGCTCCGATCCTCTCAGCCCTAGACGAGAAGGGCATCCCTTTCCAGCTCACCATCGCCGGCGACGGCCCAGAGCGCCCCCTGGTGGAGGCCTCCCTGGCCGGCAGAATCGCTGCGGGCCAGGTGATCCTCGCCGGCGCGATTCCGCGCTCGGAACTGGCAGAGCGGGTCTACTGCACCCATCAGGTGCTTCTGATCACCTCGGAATGGGAAACCGGACCGATCGTGGCCTGGGAGGCGATGGCCGCCGGTATGGCGGTGGTGAGCAGTCGGTACGTGGGGTCAGGGCTGGAAGGGGCCCTCGTGCAGGGGAGCACCGCCCTGCTCTTCCCTGTGGGCGACGTCCGAGAAGCGGCCGCCCAGCTGGCGTGCCTCAGAAATCCGGTAAGGCTGCGAGAGTTGGGGGCAGCGGGCTTCGAACTGGTGAAACGGCGCTATTCGCGGGAAGCCTCCCTGGCCGCCTGGATGGCCGCCTTCGAGGCTGTGGCGGATCTTGATCCCCTGCCGGCGCCGAACCGGGCCATTCCGATCGCCGCAGCTGGTGGGCTGGACCGGCGACTCGGGCCGGAGACGGCCGAACGGCTTCGCCGTCTGCTCGGCAGAGGGTTCCGCCATCAAGAGGCAGGCAGCGAATGGCCCCACAGCGGCCATGCCAGCGGCGATGACGCCTCGCTGCTGGAGCTGGCCGGGGCCCTCGACCGTGGCACGGGGAGCCATGGCTGAGACAAATTCCCCATCGCTCCGCGAGCAGCTCGGTGTGTGGTTGAAGGACCGCTGGCGCTGGGAGCGGGCCCTGCGCTCTCCCTCCCGCCGCTACCTCGGCCTGGCGAACCGCAGCGAAACCCTGGAAGCCGCTCCCGATGGCGTGGGTTTCGCCTGTCGCTGGACCCACACATCCCGCCTCCATGCGGCCCAGGTCCAGCCCCGACTGGCCCAGCGCCTGCTGCGGCGCTTCCTGGGGGATGCGCCGATCGGACAGCGTCCGGCGCCGGCCCCCTTCAGCGGTCCACCCCAGATCAGCGTGCTGATCGGCCACCGGGGTACAGAGCGCCTTCCCCTGCTGCTGGCCACCCTGAAATCCCTGGCCGCCCAGGAAGGGGTGACGCTGGAATGCCTGGTCATCGAACAGGACGCCACCGCGCGGATCGGGGCCGCCCTCCCCACCTGGGTGCGACATATCCACGCACCGCTACCCGAGCCGGAGGCCCCATACAACCGCTCCCACACCTTCAACGTGGGGGCCCGAGAAGCCCGCTCGCCGGTGTTGCTCCTCCATGACAACGACATGCTCGTGCCCCGCGGCTATGCCCTGAGGATCCTGCAGCGCATCGGCAACGGCTATGCGGTGGTGAACCCCAAACGCTTTATCTTTTACCTCCACCCGCAGCACAGCCAGGCGGTGCTGAACCACGCGGCCCCCTACGACGAGACACCAGCCGATTACATCGTGCAGAACCTCGAAGCCGGCGGCAGCATGGCGATCACGGCCGAGGCCTACAACTGGGTGGGTGGCATGGATGAGGCATTCCGGGGCTGGGGAGGTGAGGACAACGAATTCTGGGATCGCTGCCTCACCCTGCCCACCTGGATCTGGGGGTATGAACCGATCGTGCACCTCTGGCACCGGGGCCAACCCCTCAAGGGCGAGGGCGACAATCCCAACCTCGAGCGGGCCCGCAACCTGATGCGTCGCCCGGCCCAGGAGCGGATCGAGGACCTGCGGCGGCGGCGCCAACACGGCGATGGCGGGAGCTGACGTCATGACCGCAACGATCGGACGGGATCCCGAGCTGGTGAGCACCATCATTCCGGTGCACAACCGTTCCGATCTGCTGCGGGAAGCGGTGGCCAGCGTTCTGGCCCAGACCTACCGGCCGATCGAAATCGTGATCGTGGACGACGGCTCCACCGACGACACCGCCGCCGTGGCGGAGGAGCTAGCCCGCTCAAACCCGGAGTCAATCCAGGTGATCCACCAGCCCAACGCCGGTCCCGGTGCCGCCCGGCAACGGGGACTGGACCGGGCCCGGGGAAGCTTCGTTCAGTTCCTGGATTCCGACGACCTCCTCCTGCCCGGCAAATTCGCGGCCCAGGTGGGGGCCCTGCGCCAACAACCCGACTGCCAGATCAGTTACGGACCGAGCCTGGAGGAAAATCACGCGATGCATCCGGTGCGGCGCCGTGGACCGATGCGCGGCACCGGCGAGGTGCGGGCCACCCTGTTTCCCCACCTGCTGGTGGAACGCTGGTGGACCACGAGTTCGCCGCTCTATCGCCGTGACCTGCTGGATCGGATCGGTCCCTGGCGCAGCTGGATCAATGAGGAGGACTGGGAGTACGACGCCCGGGCGGGGGCCACGGGGGCCCGGCTCGCCTGGGTGCCGGAAGAGGTTTCCGTGCGGCGGATCCATCTGGCCGATGGCCACCTCAGCGATGAGGGCTGCGAAGATCCCCGCAAGCTGGCCCACCGAGCCCTAGCCCAGGCCTCGCTTTTTCAGTGCGCCCGCAGGGCGGGCGTGGCCCGTGAGAGTGCCGAGATGCGTCACTTCGCCCGATCAGCCTTCCTGCTGAGCCGCCAGTGCGGCCTTGCCGGTGTCGACGACGCCTCCCGATCGCTCTTCCAGCTGGCCCGGGCCTCTTCCACTCCCTGGCGGCGTCAATCGCCCGAATTCATGCTCTACGGGCTGCTGGCCACCCTGGTGGGCTGGCGGGGAGCCGCCCGGATGAGCCTGGGGCTGCGCCGCCTCATCCCCCTGCGGGGCAAGCCATGACCCTGCCGACCCCGCTGGTTTCCGTGGTGATGGGCGTGCGCAACGGAGCCGGGACCCTGGAAGCCACCCTGAGCTCCCTCACCCAGGGGCAAAACTTGGACCTTGAGGTGGTGGTGATCAATGACGGCTCAACCGATCAGACCGGCACCCTGCTGGATCGCCTGGCTGCGGAGGACAGCCGCATCCGGGTGCTGAATCGTGAGGGTCGGGGGCTCACCCGGGCCCTGATGGAGGGCTGCCAGGAAGCCCGGGGCACCTTCATCGCCCGCCAGGATGCCGGCGACCGCTCCCTACCGGGACGCCTTGAACAGCAGGTGGCCTGCCTCGAGGCCGATCCAGGGGCCAATCTCTGCTCCAGCCATGTGCGGCTGGTGGTGGAGGAAGGGGCCACCGCCACCGTGAATCGGCTAGCCGAGGAAAGCCTGGCCGATGGACTCACCGGGCCGGCCATCCACGGATCGGTGTTGATGCGGCGCGAGGCCTATGAGCGGGCCGGCGGTTACCGCCCGGCCTTCTATTACGCCCAAGACCTCGATCTCTGGAGCCGGATGGTGGAATCCGGGCGCCACCGGGTGGTGCCCGAGGTGCTCTACGAAGCCACCCTTTCGCCTGGATCGATCAGCGGTTCACGGCGCCAGGAACAGGAGGCCTTCCACGCCCTGATCGTGGCGGCCACCCGGGCCCGGCGGGCCGGGGAATCCGAACTTCCCTGGCTGGAGCAGGCCGAGCAGCTGAGCGAGAGCTGCCGCAACGCCCGCCGCAATCCCCGCCGCGAAGCCGATGGGGCTTACTTCATCGCGGCCTGCCTCGCCGCGGACCATCCCGAGCTCTCCCGCCGCTACCTGGAGCGCACCCTGGAGCTGAACCCCTGGCACCTCAAGGCGCGGCTCCGGCAGCTGAGGGCACGATGAAGCTCACAGTTGCCATCCCCACCTACGGCCGCGATGGTGTCCTCACCGCCAGTGTTGCCGACCTGCTGGATCTCGATCCGCCCCCCTGGGAGCTGCTGATCGTGGACCAGACCCCGCGTCACGATGCCGCCACGGAAGAGCGGCTGGCCCGCTGGCATGACGAGGGCCGCATCCGTTGGCTGCGCCTGGAGCGCCCCTCGATCACCGGTGCCATGAATCGCGCCCTGCTGGAGGCCCAAGGCGATCGCATCCTGTTCCTCGACGACGACATCCGCCCCGCCCCCGACCTGCTGCGGGCGCACCAGCGTGCCGGCGAAAGAGATCCCGAGGCGATGGTGGCCGGCCGGGTGCTGCAGCCTTGGCACAACGAACGGGAGGATCCCCCCGGTGCGCCCTTCCTGTTCAACAGCCTCGAACCGCGCGGCGTGAATGCGTTTATGGGGGGCAACGTGGCCATCCCCTTGACGCGGGCGCGGGCCCTGGGGGGCTTTGACACCAACTTCGTGAAGGTGGCCTATCACTTCGAGGCCGAGTTCGCCCACCGCTGGTGCGACAGCGGCGGCCGCATCAACTACGAGCCCTCCGCCCTGATCCACCACCTGCGGGCCGAACGGGGCGGCACCCGCAGCTACGGCAAGCACCTCACCACCCTGCAACCCGACCACGCCGTGGGGCGCTACTACTTCCTGCTGCGCACCCGGCCGCCGGGCCAGGCCCTGATCGGTTCGATCGCCGCCCTGCTGCAGTCGGTGCGGACCCGCCACCACTTACGGCGGCCCTGGTGGATTCCGGCCACCCTGCTGGCCGAACTGCGGGGCCTGGTCTGGGCGCTGCGGCTCAACGCCGGGGGACCCGCCCTGCTGCCTACGCGCACTCCCAGGCTTCTGGTGGTGGGCAGCCATCCCGTGCAATACCACACCCCCCTGTTCTGCACCCTGGCCGCCGATCCCGCCCTGGCCACCGACGTGCTCTACCTCTCCCTGCCGGATGCACGCACCCAAGGGCTGGGCTTCGGCGTGGCCTTCACCTGGGATGTGCCCCTGCTGGAGGGCTACCGCTGGCACCAGGCCCGCAGCGGCCGTGGCCGAGGCATCACCAGCGGCTACGGCGGCGTGTGGCTGGCCAACCCCCTGGTGGAACTGGGCTGGGGCCCTTCCCGGCTTCGTCCAGACGCGATTTTTCTCACCGGCTGGCATTTCCTGGGCCTCGTGCAGGTGCATCTGGTGGCCCGGCTGCTGCGAATCCCGGTGGTCCTCCGGATGGATTCCAACGGGGCCAGACCCCGCTCCTGGTTGCTCAATCAGATCTATCGCGTTCTGTTCCGGGGGGTGGCGGTGGGGCTGCCGGTGGGGATGGCCAATGCCCGCTGGTACCGAAGCAATGGCGTGCCTGAGGATCGGTTGATCCCTTCACCCCACTTCATCAACAACGCCAGCTTCGCCGCCCAGGCCGCCGAGCAACGCAACCAACGCCAGGCCCTGCGCCAGCGCTGGGGAATCCCAGAGCAGGCCTTCTGCTTTCTGTTCGCTGGCAAGCTTCAGGACAAGAAACGGCCCCAGGATCTGCTGGAGGCGATGCACCTGCTCCAGGAGCAAGGTCCAACAAGCCCCCGCCCGATTCATCTGCTGATCGTGGGCAGCGGCCATCTGGAGGAGGCCTGCCGTGCTCAGGTGGCTGCCCAGGGCCTGCCGGTGAGCTTTGCCGGCTTCCTCAACCAATCGGCCATCGCCACGGCCTACGCAGCCAGCGATTGCCTGGTGCTCCCCTCCGACCACGGGGAGACGTGGGGACTGGTGGTGAATGAGGCCATGGCCTGCGGCCTGCCGGCGGTGGTGAGCGACTTGGTGGGCTGCCGGGAGGACCTGATCGTGGAAGGGAAGACAGGCCTGAGCTACCCCTGTGGCGATTCCCCCGCCCTGGCGTCCTGCCTGGCCCGCATGGCCCTTGATCCGGAAACCAGTCGCCAGATGGGGCAGAGGGGCAAGGATCTGGTGGAGGAAGGGTTCACGGTGGAGGCCGCCGCGGCCGGTATCCGGGCCGGGGTGATGCGGGTGATCGGGAGAACCCCTACCGCCACAGACCGATGAGCGCTCCCCTCCGGGTTCTCCATGTGATCCCTTCGATCAGCCCGCTGCGGGGCGGACCGAGCAAGGCGGTGCTGGAGATGGTGGCAGCCCTCAGAGAGCGGGGCGTGGATGCCTCGATCCTCACCACCAATGACCATGGTCCAGGCGTGGATCCCTCCCTGCCCACCGGGCATTGGATCGAACGCCAAGGGCTGCCGCTGATCGCCTTTCCGCGCTGGAGTCCCCCCGTTCACCCCCTGCGGGAGTTCGCCTTCAGCCCCGACCTGGTGCGGTGGCTGCAAGGCCATATCCATACCTACGACCTGCTGCACGTGCATGCGATCTTTTCGTTTCCCTCCACCTGGGCCATGCGTGAAGCGCGGCACGCTGGCGTTCCCTACCTAGTGCGGACCATCGGCCAGCTCAGTCCCTGGAGCCTCGCCCAGAGCCGCTCCCGCAAGATGGGGATGCTGTGGCTGATCGAGCAGCGCAACCTCAATGGGGCCGCAGCCCTGCATTTCACCTCCGGAGCCGAACGGGATGAGGTTTCAGCGCTCGGCCTGCTCCCCCCAGCGCTGGTGCTGCCCCTTGGGGTACGGCTGAACAACCGAACCAGCCAGCGGGCAAGGGAAGGGAGCGACGGCGCCGCTCGCATCACCCGATTTCTGTTCCTCTCCAGGCTGCATCCCAAGAAGCAGCTCGATCGCCTGCTAGAGGCGCTGGCCCTGCTACGCCAACAACGGCCGGATGGGGCCTGGGAATTACGGATCGCCGGCCAGGGTGAACCCGGCTATGAGCGCCAGCTCCGTGACCAGGCCGAGTGCCTCGGCCTAGGCGATCGCTGCCTGTGGCTTGGCCAAGTGGAGGGCGAACGCAAAGAACAGGAACTCGCCGATGCCGACTGGCTGGTGCTTCCCTCGGCGGCTGAAAATTTCGGCATCGCCGTGGTGGAAGCCCTGGCGGCCGGCACCCCGGCGATCCTCTCTCCCGAGGTGGCCGTGTCCGAGCTGGTGGCAACCGCCGGAGCCGGCCTGGTCTGTGCCAGCACCCCCCCCGAACTTGCCCGTACCCTCGCGGAAGCCCTCGGGGGGCCCAGCCCTGCCACCCGTCAGGCAGCCCGTAGCCTTGCTGAACAGCGGTTGGCCTGGCCAGCCATCGCCGCGGACCTAGATGCCAACTATGCCGAGATCGTGAAGGATCGCCGCCCCAGCTCCTCGGCCTCCGCCCCAGCCCCCCCCGAAGCCCGTCGATGACATCGCTCTTACTGGTTCTGATGTTCGGCAGCCTCGTCCTGGTCCTGCTGGATGGAAACTGGCGAGCAGGATTGCTGATCACCGTGGTGATCGGCTTTCTGCAGGATCCAATCCGCAAGATCACACCGGACCAACCCAGCACCTTCGTGGGCCTGGTGCTGATTGGCTTCGTGCTCACCGTGCTGGTGATCTACGAGCAGAAAAAAGGTGTGGTTGATCTGCGCAGCATGTTCTGGACCGTACCAGAAATCCTGGACTGGATTCCTATCTACTTCGCCGTGATCGGAGCCCAGGCGATGAATTCCTTTCTCCGCTTCGGAGACATCCGCCTCATGGGCACGGGCATCGCCTTCTACGTGGCACCCGCCGTGGCTATCTGGGCCGGCTATGAAGTGGGATGCAATCCGAAAGCCTTGCAAAAGGTGATCATCACCTATATGGTTCTGTGCAGTCTGTTTGGCATATCGGCATGGCTCGACTTCAGGGGTCTCGATAGCATTCTCTTTAAGGAGGTTGGCCAGGGCATTTTGATCACCTTTGAGGGATTTTCCGCCCAAGGGATCTCGGGCCTCTGGCGGACAAGTGAGGTGGCCGGCTGGCACCTCGCCGCCGGAGCCTGCTTCTCCATCATCCTGGCGGTGAGTTCCCAGCGGCGGGAGAATCAAATTCTTTTCATTTTGCTAGCCGCAGCCTTCGCCTATCTCACCATTCCCACAGGACGCCGTAAATCCCTGGTGCTTGTGCTGGTGTTCACCGCCTTCTACTTGCTGCTGTTCAGCCGCAGGGCTTCCCCCGCATCTCGGGAGCGGGTAATCAGCAGCGTGCTGGGGGGAGCCGCCATGGCCTACGGGGCCTATGCCCTCTTCCTGGTCACGGCCAAAGGGGATTCCTTCGACATCTACCTGAATCGATCCCTCAGCGCCAAGGATGACCTGGTTAACCGTTTCCAGTCCCAGGGAATCGGTGCTCTGATGAGGGCCCTCGATGTGTCCCAGGGCTTTGGGCTGGGGGTGGGGGCAGGGGCCAATCTGGGGAACCTCAAGCTTGATGCTGCCGCCCAGGCAGCCCGTCAGGGCATTCAGAGCCTGAGCTATGTATCGGAAGGGGGAGGTGGAAGAATCGTGGCCGAATTAGGCCTGCCTGGAATTGTTGTTGGCGGTGTACTTGCCGGCCTCATATTGCTCACTTTGTGGCGAAACTTCCGGTTACTAAGCCTGCTGCAACCGCAGCTCGCCTTCCTGTTGCTGGGCCTAGTAGCCTTCGGCCTCGCCAACGTGGTGTTCTTCTTTTCGGCTGCGCAGGTCTACTCGGATCCATTCATTCTGATCATGCTAGGGATCTGCTTCGGATCCTTTCTCGCCGTGCCAACCCTGATCGCTCGCCAGCAGGCCCAGCTGGCCTACCTGCAATCCCAGGCCCCACCACTCGGCCAGTCCTTCCCGTCGCCCCGATGAGATGACCTCGCGTCCGTTCCCGCCAACGCCTGGAGGCACCTCCTCCGCAGGCCGGGCCCCATCGCTCCCCCTAACGGCCCTGCTACTCACCTGGAACGAGACCGCCAACATCGGCCGCACTCTCTCGGGCTTGCTGTGGCTCAAGACCATTCTCGTGATCGACAGCGGCAGCACCGACGGAACCCTGGAGCTGCTGGCTGCCCACCCCAACGTCCGGGTCCTGCACAGGGAGTTCGACAGCTTCGCCGGACAATGCAACTTCGGGCTCGAACGGATCAATACGGAGTGGGTGCTCAGCCTCGATGCCGACTACGGCGTTCCCGCGGAGCTGGCCCGCTCGATGCCCACCCTTTTGGAGCGAGCCGATCGGGAGAATCTTGCCGGCTTCAGTCTCCCCTTCCGTTACTGCATCGACGGCCAACCGCTGCGGGGCTCCCTGCTGCCACCGAGAACCTGCCTCTACCGAACCCGACGGGGGCGCTACCACGATGAGGGCCACGGCCACCGGGTGGTGGTCCAGGGCGAGGTGGCTCCGCTGGCCCTCCCCCTCCTCCATGACGACCGCAAGCCGCTGGAGCGCTGGCTCGGCTCCCAGCAAAAGTACCTACGGATCGAGGCGACCAATCTTCTAGGAACATCAAGCAACCGGCTCTCCTGGGTGGACCGGCTCCGCAAGCACACACCCCTTTCGCCCCTGGCAGCCCTCACCTTCTGCCTGCTGCTCCGCGGTGGGCTGCTCGACGGCAGGGCGGGCCTGATCTACGCCCTGCAGCGGACCTACGCCGAACTGCTGCTGGTGCTGATGCTCCACGACGAACGCAGCAGGCAGATGCAAAAGAGCGAGCTCACCACTGCGGGAACGGTTTTCGGGGGTCCCAGTTGATCAGGCGGCTGCCGTCCTCGAGCGCAGTAAATCCGGGCCAGCCACCTACGCTCGACGAGTTTGTTTCCCAATCCCTGCGTCGCGGTTGATGGCTTCGATCCTGATCACCGGCGGCGCCGGTTTCATCGGCACCAATGCCGCCCTCCACTTCGCCTCCAGGGGCTGGACGGTGAGCATCGTGGACAACCTCTCGCGGCGGGGCACCGAGAAGAACCTGGCCTGGTTGCTCGAGCAGCGGCCCGATATCGGCTTCCACCAGGTCGATATCCGGGATTTCGAGGCGCTGGCAGCCGTGTTTGCCGAGCGCAGGCCCGACATGGTGCTTCACCTCGCCGCCCAAGTGGCCGTGACCACCTCATACACCAACCCGAGGGAAGATTTCGAGATCAACGCCCTCGGCAGCTTCAACGTGATGGAGGCCGTGCGGCTGCAGGCGCCCGAGGCTTTCGTGCTCTACGCCTCCACCAACAAGGTGTATGGCGGAATGGAAACCGTGCCGGTGGTGCTAGGGGAACACGGCTATCGCTTTGCGGATCTTCCCCTCGGGGTCCCGGAGCACCAGCCCCTCGATTTCCACTCTCCCTACGGCTGCTCCAAGGGGGTGGCCGACCAATACACGATCGATTACGCCCGCATCTACGACCTGCACACCTGCAGCTTCCGCCAGTCCTGCATCTACGGAGTCCGCCAGTTCGGCATCGAAGACCAGGGCTGGGTGGCCTGGTTCAGCATTGCGGCCCTGCTCGGCAAGCCGATCACCCTCTACGGCGACGGCTGGCAAACCCGTGACGTCCTGAACGTCAAGGATCTGGCCCGGGCCTATGAGGCCGCCTGGGACCATCGCAGCTCGGTCAGCGGCCAGGCGTTCAACATCGGGGGAGGCCCGGCCAACACCCTCTGCTTGCGGGATCTGCTCGGGTTCCTGCAGGAGGAGCTGGAGATCACCATCACCCCCCGCACCGGCGCGACCCGCCCGGGCGATCAACCCGTGTTCGTGTGCGATATCCGCAAGGCGGCTGAGCTGATGGGCTGGCAGCCGCAGATCGGCGTGAACGAAGGCGTGCGCGACCTGATCCGCTGGGTGCGGGAGAACCGCGAGCTGTTCGACTTTCTCAAGGGATGAGCAGCCCAAAGCTGAGGGCGCTGATCAGCACGATCGAACCGATCGATGGTGGCGTTCCCACCATGACCCGCTGCATCACGGGCCTGCTCGAAGAGCTCCACATTGAACCTGTGTATGCCTGGTACGCGCCCTGGAGCCAGCATCCGTCCCTTTCGGTGCCCCTGTACGCCCTGCCGAGCGGGAGGCGGCCAGCCGCCCTTGATCAACGGGCCTACGGCGACCATGAAGCCCATGCCCTGGGCAGCTGGTTGCCGGAGCTGGAGTTCACCCACTACCTGCCCCGCCGGGCCTGGCGCGATCGGATCGCCAGCTGCCAGCTGCACCTCTCGGTGACAGGCAACCCCCTCTGCGCCCTGCCCTATGCCCGGCTTGGTCTTCCCTTCCTGGCCTGGGTGGCCACCCCGTGGGAAGCGGATCGTGCCAACCGGGTGCGGGGCTTCAGCCTGCCCCGCCGCCTGCTCGATCGGGGTCTGAACGGACCGGTGCTGCGGCGGCTGGAACGGCAGGTGCTCCAGGCTCCCGCGGGCAAGATCCTGGCCCTGAGCCAGTACACCGCCGACGCCCTGGGCCAGGTGGCCGGGCGCCCCATGGCGGATGTGCTGCTGATGCCAGTGGACAGCGCGATCTTCCGGCCCCAACCCGCCGCCGTGGTGCCCTGGCGGATCGGCTTTGCCGGCCGTTACGCCGACCCCCGCAAGAACATCGACCTGCTGTTGCGTTCCATCCAGCTGCTGCATCAACGGGGGGCGCCGGTGGAGCTCCACCTGGCCGGAGAGAAGGATGTGAACGTGCTGCAATCCCGACTGCAGCAACTGGGGATCCCGCACCAGGTGCACTGCCATCCCCCCCTAGAGCCCCCGGAGCTGGCGCTGCTGCTGCAAACCCTTGATGTCTTTGTGATCCCCTCTCACCAGGAGGGTCTCTGCATCGCAGCCCTGGAAGCCATGGCCTGCGGCACGCCTGTGGTGAGCACCCGCTGTGGTGGTCCGGAGCAGTATGTGCTGAACGGCAGGACCGGCCAACTGGTCGACTCCGATCCCCAGGCCCTGGCCAGCGCCATCGCCGCCATGGCCGCCGACCGCCCCCGGCGGGATCAGCTGGCGCGGGGAGCCCTTCAGTGGATCTCCGACCACGCCAGCACCGCTGCCGCCCGCGCCACCTTCCGCCGCCAGCTCAAGGCCACCTGGCCCCATCTGGCCATGCCGGAGCTGGAGGCAAGCTGATGTGTGGCATCGCGGGCCTGCTCGGCGCCGAACCGGGTTCCTTCGCCGAGCGGGTCCGCCCGGCGATCGGTCACCGGGGCCCCGACGATGCGGGCACCTGGCAGAACGCCACCACCTGCCTGGTGCAGACGCGCCTGGCCATCCTCGATCTCTCCCCCAGCGGCCACCAGCCGATGGCGTCCCCCTGCGGCCGCTGGCAACTGGTGTTCAACGGCGAGATCTACAACCACGCCAGCCTGCGCCAACGGCTTGAGGCGGAGGGCGAACGGTTCCAGGGCAGCGGCGACACCGAAGTGCTGTTGCGCTGGATGACCCGCCGGGGCCGCGCAGGGCTGGCCGATCTGCGGGGCATGTACGCCTTCTGCCTGGTGGACACCCGCGAGGGCACCGCCCTGCTGGCCCGCGATCCCCATGGCATCAAACCCCTTTACATCTGGCAGGGCCCCTCCGGGGAGCTGGCCTTTGCGTCGGAGCTGCGGGCCCTACTGGCCAGCGACCGGATCCCCCGGCGACCCGACCCTGAGGCCATCGCCGCCTACCTGGCCAGCGGCTCGGTGCCCGAACCGGCCACCCTGGTGGCCGGGGTGAGGCGCCTTGGAGCAGGCCACTGGCTCCACTGGAGGGATGGGGCGAGCCGGATCGAGCCCTGGTGGCCCCTGCCGGAGAGCCTGCTGGTCGGGCGCAACCCGGAGGGCTCCAACCGCCCGACTCCGATCAACGACCGGGAGGCGGCCATTCAGCTGACCCGCTCCGCCCTGCGGGAGTCCGTGGCTGCCCACATGGTGAGTGATGTGCCAGTGGGGCTGTTTCTCAGTGCCGGCCTGGATTCGGCAGCCCTGCTGGCCCTGGCGCCCCCCGGTCTTCACACGTTCACGATCGGCTTCGATGACCCTGGCAGCGAGGGGTTCGATGAGTCCGAGCCGGCGGCGAAGATTGCGGCCCTGTTCGAGGCCGACCACACGCCCCTGACCCTGCGCGCAGACCAGGCCCGCACCTGGCTCCCCGAATTCCTGGCCAGCCAGGACCAACCCTCCATCGACGGCTTCAATACCTGGTGCGTGTCGCGGCTGGCCAGCGAGCGGGGGCTGAAGGTGGCGCTCTCCGGCCTCGGGGGTGATGAACTGTTCGGGGGCTACCCGAGTTTCCGCACGGTGCCCCGTTTGCATCGTTGGCGG
>Ga0209401_1000185_pt1 | contig 42614 bp, 41 predicted proteins | sample M_140807_MF_Meta_FD_187318 | JGI IMG/M metagenome (GOLD analysis project Ga0209401, IMG submission 187318) | Freshwater microbial communities from Lake Montjoie, Canada to study carbon cycling - M_140807_MF_MetaG (SPAdes) (version 2) | ecosystem: Environmental > Aquatic > Freshwater > Lake... | reverse complement strand
GGAGCGACGCCCCGCCCATCTGGATGTCATCCTGACGGGCCCCTCGATGCCCGCGGCCCTGATGGCGATGGCCGACCAGGTCACCCAGCTCCGCCGTGCGCCTTAGACAGCGTCGCCGCGCGCCTTCCCCCCAAGCCGATGCTCAAGAACGACCGCTGGATCAACGAGCAGGCCGCCGCCGGCATGCTGGAGCCTTTCCAGTCCACCCTGGTGCGCCACCTCGATCCTGAGGCGCGCAGCGGCCCGGTCCTGAGCTTCGGCTGCTCCTCCTACGGCTACGACCTGCGGCTCTCAAGCAAGGAATTCCTGATCTTCCGCCATGTGCCCGGCACGGTGATGAACCCGAAGCGGTTCAATCCCGCCAACCTCGAGCCGGCGCCGCTGCACCGAGATGCCGATGGCGAATACTTCATCCTTCCGGCCCATTCCTACGGCCTCGGGGTGGCCCTGGAGAAGATGAAGGTGCCCGCCAACATCACGGTGATCTGCCTGGGCAAGAGCACCTACGCCCGCCTCGGCATCATTGTGAACACCACGCCGGCTGAGGCCAGCTGGGAAGGGCACCTCACCCTGGAGTTCAGCAATTCCTCCGGCGCCGATTGCCGCATCTACGCCAACGAGGGCATCTGCCAGCTGCTCTTCTTTGAGGGTGATCCCTGCGACACCACCTACCAGGACCGGGCCGGCAAGTATCAGCACCAGCCGGAGCGGGTGACCCTGGCCAGGGTGTGAATCTGCTCGAAAACCCAGGAGGTGTGCCAGCAAGCTGTGCCGAGCGGATCATTCCGGAATGAGTGACCCGCCGAGGGGCCGTTACCACCGGCCAAGGCAGCAGGCCCCAACCGGCGCACAGCGGCACCGATGACGGGTCCGTCGGTTCAGCGCCTCTGTGATGCCGGTTTGCCAAAGGGATTGCGTTCGAGCAGCGCCGTGAGACCCAACTCCTCCCGCCATTCGGCCAGGGGCAGCTGCCAACCCCCCTCCCACCGCTGGGCCAGCAGCGGGCTCGTCGTGCTGGCTCCCAGCTCCAGTCCGTAGGCGATCGCCAGGCCCACATCCACCCCGGTGCCGCCAGTGGTTTCCGCATCGTGAACCCGATGGATCAGATCGGCCGCCAGCAGCAGGGCGCTGCCGGGCCAGCGCAGCTGCTCGGTGGTCACGCCATTCATGGCGGATCCGCCGCTGCAGGTAGGTGTCATCGCCATCGGCCCCCGCTGGAAACTCCGGAGGCGGCAGAGGTTCCAGGCCCTGGTCGGCCAGCAGGTGCCCGTAGGCATGCCCCAGGCTTCCGGGCGGTAGCCCGGCGAGGGCAAGGGCATCTGGCCAGGGACCCCAGTACCGCTCCCGCACCAGGGGTGCGATGGCGGGGTCGGCTTTCAGGCGGACCCGGGCTGCCGCGGCGGCCGGCGTGGAATAGCTGGCGTTGAGCAGATCGAGGGCGTGGGGCACGTCGCCGGGATCGCTGCACACAACAAGCATGTCGGCGGCGAGGCGCCGGAGCTGGGCCGGGGTGTCCAAGGCAGAACGGTTGCGGATGGAATGGGGGGTCAGGGCGCCAGCCGCGCCTTGTGCAGCCGGCTCTTCTCGTACCAGGCGGCGAATTCGGGAGCCCAGGCCAACAGGTGGGGCCACATCAGGTCGCAGAGTTCGCGGATCTCCTGCTGGGCATCGAGCTTGGCCCGCAGGTCGAGGAAGTGCAGGAAGGCCCGCAGGCTGAAGCTCACCACGAAGTGCTGGCGGTAATCGAAGGGCAGGATGCCGCGGGCGTGTTCCTCGGCGAAGCCGGCGGCGAGCAGGTCGCGGTAGCGGCAGGCGGCGGCGCGGCAGTGCTCAAGGTCGAGGGCGCGCTGCGCGGCGGTGTAGGCGTACTTCTTGCCCTGGCGGTCGCTGTAGTCGCCCACCGGCCGTAGATAGATCACCTCTTCCAGATCCAGCTCGCCGTTGGCCGCCTTGCAGATGCGGTCGCCCGTGTACCGCATCGATTGCACGTCGAAGCTCACACCTACCCGGTGGGTGCGGGCCTGCTGCATCACCGAATGGGGAAACCAGCCCACGTTCAGCACGATCTGGGCATGCTCCAGGGGGCCGTAATGGCCCCGCTCGCCGGCCAGCAACCGCTTCACGCAGATCTCGCCAGCCCGCTGTTCATCGGGCCAGTTGGCCCGATCGTCGGCCACAAAGCCCTCGCTGTAGTCCTGGTGCATGCCGGCATACACGCACTGCTGGGGGTTGGGCGTGGCGGCGATCAGGTCGACCCGGAAGCGGGGATCCATGGTTGATCGGGCGATGGACGAGGGGGAAGGGGAGCGGGAGCGCGGTGCTCAGCCGTGGCTGCGGGGACCGATGGGAGCGCGGCGGGCCACCTGGGGGGGCGGGCCGCTGTCGGCGATGGTCGACTCCATGGCAGCGGATGCGTCCCCACTGGCAGCAACGCGGCCCAGAGCACGGTCGGCCGACCCGGGCGGGCCGCTTCCGCCGGAGCCTCCGGAGGCGGAGGGGGCGCTGGAGCTGGCCGTGGCCTCGTCCAGGCTGCTGGTGGCGCCCACCCCGATCAGCTGCGGCAGGGGGCTGCCCTCCACCAGAGCCGTGGTGAGTGCCTCGAGTTCCTCGGGGCGCCGGGCTCCGATCGAGCGGCCCACGGAGCGGCCGCCGGCATCGAACAATTCGAGCTGGGGAATGCCGTTCACGGCGTAACGATCCAGTTCGGGTTGCCAGCGCGGGTTGTCCACGTTCAGCAGCACCACGTCGAGCGCCCCCCGCCGCTTCTGCTCGATCGCTTCCATGGCCGGGGCCATGGCCCGGCAGGCTTCGCACCAGTCGGCGTAGAACTCCACCAGGGTGGGCCGGCCATCGCTCAGGGCCGTGGTCAGCTCCGGCGACTGGCGGGCCAGCCGTTCCAGAGGTGCCGCCGGATGCAGGCCGCCCCGTAGCCAGAACAGCAGCACCGCCAGCAGGGCCGCCACGGCCGCCAGCACCATCCGCTCACGGCGGCCAAGGCCACCCGGGCTGGCGGGATCGCCTGGGGCAGCCGCGGCGCTGGCGCTGGCTTCGGCGGTGGAATCCGGGGGGGAGATCATCGGGGGCGGGACCGGCCCAGCTGGCTGGCACTCTGGCAGGACTGGATCGGGGCTGCAGCCAGGCCAGGTTTCGCTGGACAGGCTTGCTAGCTTCCGCTGAGCGGGACGTTCCCGGTGAAACGGCGCCTCACCCTCCATTTCCCCCGTGAGGCGGTCCATCAGCCGATCACCTACCGGCTGGCCGTTGATTTCGATGTGGCTGCCAAGATTCTGCGCGCCCAGGTGGCGCCCAACCAGCTCGGCACCATGGTGGTGGAGCTCTCCGGCGACATCGACGAACTCGATGCCGCCGAGCTCTGGCTGGAGCGCCAGGGGCTCGGCATTAACCGGGCCCCGGGAGAAATCCGCATCGATCCCCAGCGCTGTGTGGACTGTGGCATCTGCTCCAGCGTCTGTCCCAGCGGGGCTCTGCACTTTGATTGCTCCACCCAGCAGCTCCGCTTTGAGGTGGCCCGCTGCCTGGTCTGTGAACAGTGCATCCCGAGTTGTCCCCTGGAGGCCATCGCCCTGGTGCTTGAACCCCAGCCAGCCCTGGGCCCAGCCGTGACCCCGTCGTCGCGATGAGGGCCCTGCTGAGCCTGTTGCTGCTGCCCCTGAGGGCCCCGATGCTCCTCTGGCTGATGGCGGTAAGCGTTTACCTCGGCCTGCACTGGGGTCACCCCTATGAGGGTGTTTCCCAAGCTTCGCAGCCACTCGCTCCGCTGGTCTGGTCGGCCCAGTGCCTGCAGGCTGTGTTGGTGGTGATCTTCTGTTGCATGCCCGATCTGCTGTTACGGCGGTTCTCGGTGATGCTCGCCGCCAGTCGGGTCGTGACGCTGGTGGCCACCCTGCTGTTGGTGACCATCGGTGGGCTGTATCTGCTCCACCTGGATGTGTTCTCCAACGTGCTCATCCTGGCCACCTCGGTTCTGTTGGCCCGGCTGGATCTGGTGCGGATCCGGGTGGTGCCTCCTTCTCCTCTGCTGGCGCTGATGCTCGCCGTGGTCGTGCTCGTCGGGGCCGGGGTCGGCCATCGTCTGGATACACCGCTCTCCCAGGCCGAAGCCCTGCCGCGGGATCCCGTTCCTCATCTCCTGAAGCCCCAGCGCCTGTCGCGCCAGCTCCAACGCATGCCAATCCTTGGTCGGGTCCATCCCCCAACCACCCAGCCACTCCAATCCCGCTGAGCGCCGACCGCCTTCGTTTCAACAGCCCGGCAGCCCCGGTTTCCTGTAGCTCCAGGCATTGCCGAGCACCTTCTTCACATAGAGCCTGGTTTCGGGGAAGGGAATGCCCTCCACCCACAGCTCAGGCGCTGCGCTCAGGCGCGTGTTGATCCAGCCTGCCACCGCGCCGGGACCAGCGTTGTAGCTGGCTACGGACGGCAGGGGATTTCCCTGCCATTGCCGCAGCAGACCCTGCAGATACATTCCCCCCAGCACCACGTTGCGATCGGGGTTCTCAAGATCCGCGATTGACACGGGCCCGCCGGCCAGTTCCGCCGCGGTGTCGGGCATCAGCTGCATCAGCCCCACCGCGCCGGCGGCGGAATGCACCGTGGGCGTGAAGCGGGATTCCTGTTTGGCCAGCCCCTGCAGCAGCTCGATCGGCAGCTGCCGCCGCTCGGCCACCGGCCGGAAGGCTTCCAGGAAGCGTGGGGGGTGGAGGCTGCGCTCAAGCTGAGGCAGCAGGGCGCACTGGTCGGGCCGCAGCCGCAGGGCGGCCTGCTCCAGCTGGCCCAGGCCGGTCCAGTCGTCTCCGACGCCCTGTCGCAGCCGCCCTTCCAACAGCAGATCGGCCCCATCGCGAGGGGGGGTGCTGCCCCGCCGCGTGCGCCAGAGTTCCCAGGCTTCGTTGCGCTGGTCCAGGCGCCAGAGGCCATCGAGCAGGGGGTCGCCGCTGGCCAGGGGTTGCCAGGCATCCCCGGCCTGGGAGTTCCCTTTCCCTCCGCGGGCATGGGGGCCGGATCTGGCTGATCCGTCGCTCTCCCCGAGCTGCACCGCCGCCCGCCAGCCGTAATACCCGCCCGGGCTGTGGAGCCGCAGGGTCTGCCAGGTGGCGGTGGCGGCGGCCCGGCCGCCGCGATGCTGTTGGATCATGCCCAGCCAGAAGCGGGAGCGGGCCGCCAGGGGGGCCGGCAACCGTTCGGCCGGGATCGTCTCGAGCAGGCTGGCCGCCGCCGCCCCCTGGCCGGCCAGCAGCTGCCGCCGCGCCAGCTCCCACTGCAGGTCCCAGCTGGCTGGATCGTCCGGCCAGCGACGCAGCACCGCGGCGGCACCTTCTGCCTTCGGATCGCTCAACACCCGGTGGGCCGCCACGGGGGCGCTGTCGCGCCAGGAGGCCGGCAGGGCCTGGAGGGCCTTCTCGGCCTCCGGCCCTTGCTGCTGGGCCAGCAGCCGCACGGCTTCCTCAGCGTCCGCGGAGGCCCCGTTCGCTCCACCCTGGCCGGCCAGCTCCACGAGCAGCCCCAGGGCCTGGGGCTGCCGTTCCGGCTTGCCCTGCAGCAGGGCCCGGGCCAGGTTGAGGCGCGCCTCCCCCGACAGGCTGGCCAGGGCCGTCGTCAGGGCCTGTTGACCGGCGCCGCCGCTGCCATCCACTCGGCTGCCGCCATCGGCTCCTGCGGGTCCGCCAGGCCCTCCAGCCAGGCAGGCCAGGGCCGCCTCGCCATCCCCCAGCTGGGCCAGACCGCCGGCCAGGGTTGCCCGCTGCTGGGGTGTCGCGCCCTGCGATCCCGCTCCGCAGGCCTGCCGCAGCCGTTGCTCAGCCCCGGGCCAGCGCGCTCCCCAGCGGCCCAGGTGCAGCGCCCCGGCGAGGCGTTCGGCCGCGCCGGGGCCGGCCTCCACGGCGGCGGCCAGGGCCGCCGGATGGGCAGGGAAGCGGGCCATCAGCTCCGTCCGCAGGGCCGGCTGCTGGCGCCCGAGGGCGTAGAGCGCGTCCGCACTGAAGGCTGAGCCTCTGAAGCGGCGCAGCAGGCTCAGCCAGAGCCCGTGGGCCTTCTCAGGCTCGCCCAGGGCGGTGGCGTTCTGGGCGGCGTTCTTGAGCGCCACTGCGGCCACCGGCTCGCTGCCCCAGCCCTGGTTGCGCAGCAGGGTGCGCTGCAGCTGGGGATCCTCCGGGAAACGGCCCGCCAGCAGCAGGCTGGCGTCCCGCCGCACCACCGGATCCGGGGACCAGCGCCGCTGCCGTTCCAGTTGGCCCGAAGGGGTGGCGGGAGACAGGGCTGGCAGCTGCGCCAGAAGGGCCCTGCCCCCCAGCAGGGCGGCACCGGTGCCGAGGCAGGAGGCAGCCAGCAGGAGGGAGAGACGGGTCAAGGCCGAGGGGCACCGCAGCCGGCATTCTGGAGAGGCCCCCCCTCCCTGTCCCGGTGCGCCTGCCCTCCCTGCCGCGTCCAGCCCGGTTCGGCCGTCTTCTGGAGGCCGAATCGAGGTGGCTGCGCCCCTGGCTGGTGGATCTTCCGGGGGCGGCTCAGCGCCGCCGGGGCCTGGTGGCGGCAGGGTTGGCGGCCGTGGCCCTGCTACTGCGCCCCTGGCCCCCACTGCTCTGGTTGCCGGGCTGGTGCGTGGGCGCCCTGGTGCTCTGGGCGATCGCCGAGGCCTTGACCGGGCTCTGGAGGCCGCGCCGCTGGCGCTGAGCCGCGGCGACTCCGCGTAGCCTGGCCGCCGTCTGCCGCACTGCGCCGCCATGGCCGAGTCTCCGGCCGCCGTGCCCCCGGCCCCCCTTCCCCTGGTCCCGGCCTCCCAGCCGAGCGAGATTCAGTCCCTGCGGCAGGAGGCGGCTTCCGCGGCCGCGGCGGGCTTCTTCCCGATCGGTCCTCCCCTGGAGGGTGCCCAGGCCAGCTTCGGCACCGACGGCATCCGTGGCCACGTGGGCACCACCATCACCCCCGCCATGGCCCTGCAGGTGGGCTACTGGTGCGGCCGGGTGCTGCCCCCCGAAGGACCGGTGCTGATCGGCACCGATTCCCGCAGCAGTGGTCCCATGTTGGTGGCGGCCCTCACCGCCGGTCTGACCGCGGCGGGCCGCCAGGTGTGGCAACTGGGCCTGTGTCCCACACCCGCCGTGCCGGGCACGATCCGACGCTGCGGTGCCGCCGGCGGCCTGATGGTCTCGGCCAGCCACAATCCTCCCCACGACAATGGCATCAAAGTGTTCGGGGCCTCCGGCGCCAAGCTCGGCCGCAGCGCCCAGCAGGCGATCGAAGCGGGCCTGCGCGGCGAGTCCGAGGCCGTGGCCCTGGCCGAAGCGGGCTTGGCCCATGCCCGCGCTGATCTGCTCGATGTTTATGCCGATGCCCTGATCGCCAGCGTGGCGGGGGCCCGTCTGGAGGGCTGCCGGGTGGTGCTGGACCTCTGCTGGGGCTCAGCCACCGCCTGCGGTGAAGCAGTGTTCCGGGGCCTTGGTGCCGAGCCGCTGGTGCTCCACGGCGAACCGGATGGCCGGCGCATCAACCAGGGCTGCGGCAGCACCCATCTCGAACCGCTGCGACAGGCGGTGCTGGAATCGGGCGCCGCCATGGGCTTTGCCTTCGATGGCGACGCCGACCGGATGCTGGCCGTGGACGGCCGGGGTCGGGTGGTGGATGGCGACCAGATCCTCTACCTCTGGGGCTCCGCCTTGCGGGATGCCGGTGCCCTGCCCGACAACCGGATCGTGGCCACGGTGATGTCGAACCTGGGCTTTGAGCGCGCCTGGACCGAGGCCGGTGGCGTGCTGGAACGCACTGCCGTGGGCGATCAGCACGTGCATGCCGCCATGGAGGAGTTCGGCGCCGGCCTGGGCGGCGAACAATCGGGCCACATCCTCTCGGCCCGCCACGGCATGAGCGGCGATGGGCTGCTCACGGCCCTGCAGGTGGCCACCCTGGTGCATGGCCGCGGCCAGACCCTGGCTGATTGGATGGATAGCAGCTGGACCCCTTTCCCACAGAAGCTGGTCAACGTGACCGTGCCCGATCGGCAGCGCCGCACCCAGTGGCAGCAGTGCGAGCCGCTGCGCCAGGCGGTGGAACGGGCCGAGCAGGCCATGGCCGGCTCCGGCCGCGTGCTGGTGCGGGCCAGCGGCACCGAACCGTTGCTGCGGGTGATGGTGGAAGCCGCCGAGATGGAGCAGGTGGAGCACTGGGCCGGGCTGCTGGCGGCCGCGGCGGAGGAGCAGCTCAACGCGGGCTGAGGACGGCCCAAGGCGGCTGAACGGTCACGATCCCGCCGAGAGTGTCATCCAGGCCTGTCAGCCAGGCTGGAACAGGCCGGTCGGTTCGGAATCTTGAACCCGTGCCCAGCGAAGAAGGCGGCGGTACGGGGGTTCTCCAGCAGAGGCGCATGCGCTTGGAAGACGACGATGCCAGGTGGTGTGTTGGCCTCAAGAATGCTGAAACCGTCGTCGGTGATGAGCAGATCCCAGCCGACGCAGCGTGCCTCGGGAAAGCATCGCGCTGCCGCGAGGACCCCCTTGAGCGCCTTCGCCAGCCCGGGAATCAGCACCCCCTCGATCGGGCTGGCTGTCTCCGGGTGGACGCTGTGCCACTGGGGGCGATCGTGCCGGTCAAGTGACACGGCCTGGCCAAGCCGCTGCGTGGCCTCATCCACCGCGGCGCAGATCCCGCCACGTCCCTGGTGGAAGTTGTCGACCGGCAGAGACCGCGACGTGCCAAAGCGGTGCGCGACGTTGGCGATGAATGGCCCCGCGTCGTCGACGAGGGTGAGGACGCGGATCGTATTGGTGCTTGGGGGATGGATGGCCCGGGTGTAGGCAGCCTGGTCAACGAACGCCGTCGCGATGTAACGATCAAGCCCTCCGATCAGGGCCATCACATCGGCTTCGGCCGCGTTGCGACCATTCACGAACCAGCTGTCGCCTTCCCGCCGCACGAAGAAGACGCCCTCACCGCCCCCCGACCAGTGCGGGCGAAAGACCACCGGCCGGGCGTCGGCGGTCCAGGCGTGCAGTGACTCTGTGGCGCCGCCGGGGCTGCCAGGGGCCACAGCGAGCATCCGGCCGTGGGTCACCACCCCGAACACGTGCGGGTGTGGGAGGCCATGGGCGGCGAGCACCTGTGACAGGACCAGCTTGTTCCCCACGATCGGGTTCCAGAAGCCGTTGATCGCATAGCTGCGCCAGGCATAGGAAAAATCGGGCACGTAGCCGGCCGCGTTCCCCGTGTTGATCTGATAGAGGGCGGCGTGGCTGGCCCGGAAGCCCATGCGCCAGGCCATGAGCCTGCGGCCCCAGGGGATGGCGCTCCTGGATCGGGACTCGGTGCGGATCTCACGCAGCAGCCTCACGAGGCATCGCAGCTTCAGTTCAAGTGCACCGGACGAGCGGACGTTGTGATCAATGCCGAAACGACGGAAGAGTGCGGCTGTGTCGCGGTCCGCTGGCTGGCTCATCACCAGTCCTCTTGCGGCCGCTGCAGGTCGACGGCGATGGGTTCAGGCCCTTCCGGGGCAGCCTCCGAAAGGTATTTCCAGCCGCCGTCGCAGGCGAGAAACCCGAGCGTGCCCTCCGCCATCTCCGCGGCCACGTCCAGGGCGGCGGCGAGTGCCATGCCGGTTGACGGTCCTGCGAACACGCCGCACTGACGCGCCAGCAGGGTCCTCATGCGCAGGCTCGTGGCGTGTTCGACCACGCGTGTCGCATCCACGAGCGTGCGGCCCTGCCAGGCCGTGAACAGAGGCGGCAGATCGCTGTCGGTCACACTCCGCACGCCTTCGATGTGTCCATCGCGCTGCGGCTCAGCGGCAACGATCGCATCCGTGCATCCCGCCCTTTGAGGTGGCGGCCAACGCCCAGGATCGTCTCGGCGCTGCCGATACCGGCTACGAAGTGCGTGATCCCCGGGATGTCACGCCACCGTTCCGGGCCCGTCGTCTCCTGGTGGGCGATTGGATTCACATCGTCGCTGTATTGATTCAGCAGGCACCATTCCGGATGTTCTTCGGCCAGTTGTTCCGCCCGCAGGATGGTGCCGCTCGAGGCGAGACGGGCCGGCTTGAAAATCACGTCCGCGCCGAGTGCCGCAAGCGTCCGGCTCCGCTCGGGCGAGGCGTTGCTAGGCATCACCACTGTGACCGGGTGGCCGGCGAGGCTGCCGATGCCAGCCCGGACGAGGTATGAGTACTCTGACATCAACGACCGGCGTGTTGCCGATCAGTTGCAGCACGTTCACGTACGGCCCACAGGCAACCGGGAGGTTCGCATTGGGCCGATTGTCCGGTGGCACCTTGAGGAATCCTGGTGGAATGACGGCGCTTGCTTTGGGTGGGGGGGTTTCCGTTCCCGGGCCGACAACACCTGTCGGTGTCGGTGTCGGAAGCGATGGCGATGGTATCGGCAGCGTCGCGTCGGCTGAGGCACGGCTGGTTGATTGGTCGATTTGGTGTCTGCTGTGGAGCGATCAGGCCTTCGAATCGCGATGGCGGCCTTGATGATCGATGTTCAGGACTATTGGGATGGCGTGGGTGTCGCATGGACGGCGAGGCGGCCCCAGCGGCTATGGCGGGAGTTCACGGACCGCCACCAGTTGTCGCTTGTGGATCGCTGGCTCACTCGCGTCGCCTCGGCCGGCGGCCGGTCGAACCGGCACCCCGGTCGAGGCACGCTGCTGAAGACCGACCTCTTCGATGAGGTGGCGGGTCGCGGAGTGGTGGCCGCTCTGACGGCGGCTGGTCTGAGGGTCACTGCGGTCGACATTTCGCCGGTGGTCGTCGCCGCCGCCGCCGCCCGGAACCCCGGCCTGGAGGTGTTCGTCGCTGATGTGAGGACCCTGCCGTTCGGCGAGGCGATGTTCGATGGGGTGTTGTCCTGGTCAACGCTCGACCATTTCGAGTCGACGGCCGACATCCAGAGGGCACTGGTTGAGATCCGCCGCGTGATCCGCTCCGGTGGCCGGCTGATCCTCACCATGGACAACCCGGCCCATCCCCTCATCCGGCTGCGGAATGGTCCGCTTCTGCCGGTGCTCCGGTGGCTCGGGATCGTCCCTTATCAAGTCGGTGCAACGCTGGAACAGCGTGCCCTGGCCGCGATGGTGTGGGAAGCGGGCTTCGACCTCCTAGATATCACGGCGGTGATGCACTGCCCGCGGGTGATCGCCGTGGCGCTCGCCGGCCTCGTCGAGCGCATGCCAACCGTATGCCGCGGGCCTCTGTTGCGCTGCCTCGCGGCGTGCGAAGGGCTCGAACGTCTGCCCAGCCGCTGGATCACCGGTCACTTCATTGCCGTTCATGCCCAGGCGCGCTCATGAGCCCGTCACTCCCTCTCCGCGCCTGGCGGACATATCGAGAAGAGGGTCTTCGCGGCATCTGGTTCGGCGCATTGGCTGTACTCGGTTACAGGCGTCTGTTCCTCATGCGCAGGCCGCTATGCACGCCGATCCCGGCGAGCACGTCCTCGCTCCCTTTGGCCATTGCGTGGTTGGGTGCCGGCGATGTGGAGGCTTACCTGGCGTTTCGCGGCGGGATGCGGGCTGAGGCTGTGTCTGCACGGTTGGATGCCGGTGATCGCTGTCTTGCGGCCTGGCACGCCGGATGCATCGTTGGGGCCATGTGGGGCTCAACCAGCGGCGTGCGATCGCTTTATCTAGGAAGGGATCTGGATCTTGCCCCAGGAGAAGCCTTTCAGTTCGATGTTTATACGGCTCCGGCGGCTCGCGGGCAAGGTATCGCCCCGTCCCTCACCATCGCCTGGCTGAGATACCTGCGAGAGAAGGGCTACTCGGCCGCCATTCAGCTGACGCTCCCCGAAAACCGCTCGGCCCTACGGGCCCACGCCAAGGTTGGCTATCGCGTCATCGGCATCGTACGCAGCATCCAGCTGGGACCATGGCGGGCCCACGCTCTCAGCCGGCCAAGGATGCTCTCAGATTCTTCGGTACGCCGGCTGAGGTCACGCGGCTGCCAATGACCTGGCCTTCCTCAGCCCAGCCGCTCCCTGGCTAGCGCCAGGGCCCCTGTGGCGGCATCGTCGGCGGGCTTCCCCAATGTTGCGCCAGGCAGGGTCGCCACTAGGGCGGCGCTGAAGTGATGACGGAGCGTGGACAAATGGGTGAACACGCCCCCCAGCATGGCTACCGGGGGGGATTTGAGCTCCAACGCCTGGGCCACCGCCGCCGCCATCGCCGCCAAGGCTGCGGCGTTGTGCTCCAGGATCGCGATCGCCTGCCGGTCGCCCTGCTCCGCCAGGCGGTTCACCAGCGGTGCCAGGCGGGCAAAGCCCGCAGCCCCGAAGCCGGGATCCACCACCATCGCCTTGATCCGCTGGGGCGCCTGGGGGTCGGAAGGATCCAGCCCCAGGCCTTGCCATAGGGCTGCCAGCAGGGGCGAGACCGGTTCACGGCCATCGGCCATCCGCAGGCTCAGGGCCAGGCCATCGCGGCCGATGTCCATGGCGGAGCCGGCACCATCCAGCAGCCAGCCCCAGCCGGCGCAGCGGTGTTCGCGGCCATGGCCGTCGCGGCCCACCGCGATCGTGCCGGTGCCGCTGATCACCACGATGCCGGGCCCCGCCGGAAAGGCCCCCCGCAGGGCAGTGCGCTCATCGCCGGTCACGCTCAGCCGCGTCAGGGGCAGCTCCAGGGCCGCCGCCGCCAGGGCCTGCCCTTCGGTCTGCACCGGGCTGCCGGCCTCGATGCCGCTGGCACCGACGGCCGCCGCGTCCAGCGCCGCCGCGCTCCAGCCTTCCGGCAACCGGGCCCGGGCTGCCTCCAGGCTCTCCCGCAGGGCGGCGGTGAATCGTGCCGGACCCTCCGGCGCCGCAAGATGCACCACCCCGGGTCCCTCCCCCTCCGCCAGCACCGAGCCGCCGCCATTGGCCAGCCGGCAGGTGGTGTGGGACTGGCCGGCATCGAAGCCCGCCAGCAGGACTGGATCAGATGCCGCTCCGGCGGGAGCCAGTGGGGATGGGTCGGCGGTGGCCGCCATGGTGGGCTCTGCTGGGGCTGGGGGTGGAGAAACGAGCGGCCGCGCGCGGGGCGTTCAGGCGGGATGGGTGGCTTCGGCGCTCCGAACTGCTCGGCCGCCAGCGGCGGCACGGGGGTCGCCGCTGGCGGCCACCGCCAGGGTGGCGAGGCTGAACAGGGCCACCAGCTGCACCTCAGGCCGGAAGAAGATCGTGTCGGTAAGGCCCTGCACGCCCAGCCCCACAAATACCGACACCGCCGCGAGGCTCGGCAGGGCGAGCAGCCCGTGGCCGCTGCCCTGGCTTAGGCCCGACCGCACGGCGGTCAGCAGGAGCCCTAGGCCCGCCAGTAGGCCCGGCACCCCCGCTTCCACCAGCAGTTCCAGGGGGATCGAATAGGCACTGAGGGCGTTGAACTTGGGCTGCTGGTAGAGGGGATAGATCAGGTTGAAGGCGGTGTTGCCCGGTCCGATCCCCAGCCAGGGGCGGTCGTGGATCATCTCCAGAGCAGCGGTCCAGACGTTGATGCGGAAGTTGTTGGAGCTGTCTTCGCGGCCGGCCACCAGGCTCATCACCCGCACCCGCAGCGGCTCCACCTGGGTGACCAGCACCACCAGGGCCACGGCCGACCCCACCAGGAGGAGCAGGGGCAGGGTGCGGCGCCAGAAGGGCGGCCAGTGGCGGGTCTGGCGCATCGCCAGCAGCAGCCCCAGCAAGCCCAGGGACGCCACCATGCCCATCCAGGCGCCGCGGCTGTAGGTGAGCACAAGCGCCACGATGCCCAGCACCAGCGAGGCCAGGGCGAAGAGGCGGCGCGGCAGGCCCTGCCAGCGCAGCAGCGCCACCACGGCCAGGGGCAGGATCGGCAGCAGGTAGCCGCCCAGCAGGTTGGGGTTGTCGAGGCTGCTGTAGATGCGCACCGTTCCCTCGGCCACCGAGTTGTTGTCCGACCAGCGGGCCAGTTCGCTGGAATCGGCATACAGCTGGCGGATGCCGATCACGCTGGTGAGCAGTTCGCCCGCCAGCAGGGCAGCCACGAGCCGATCCCACCAGACGGGGGAGCTGGCCAGCAGCTGGCGCATCAGGGCGTACACCCCCAGGTAGCTGGTGAGTTTCATCAGCCCCTTGGCCGCGGCCATCGGCACCGGTGAGAAGCCGGTGGCCAGCAGCGCCACGGCCAGCACCGCCAGCAAGGCCAGGTTGATCGGGCCAATCCGGCCGGGCGGGGTGCGCAGGGCCCAGAGCACCCAAAGCAGGCCGCAGGCGGCGATCAGCAGGCTCAATCCTGCCCGGGTGACCAGGGGCAGGCCCGCCAGCAGGGCAGCGAGCACAAGGCCGGAGATCAGTGGCAGGTGCTGAGTGAGGCGGCCCGCCGGTGAGCCCGCCAGCAGGCCCTGCCAGCGCAGCAGCAGGGGCGTGGGTGTGGCGGGTGAGAGCACGGAGAACCGGCGGTTTGCTGGGGATTATCGGTGCCGTCGGCCCGCCTTTCCACCTGGCTCACCGCCACGGTGGTGAGCCCCGGCAGCCCCGCCAGCGGTACCAGCCCGTTCCCCTGGCGATTTCAGGCGGTCGCCGCCCGGGCTGCGTCGGGACGGGAGGTGCCGCTCGCCCGACTGGCCCCACGGAATCCCCCCGGCCCTGGCCTGGCTCGGCGGCAAAGGGTTGGGCCCTGATCACCGTTTCACTCGGTTCCGCATCGGCTCTCCCCGTCCATCGATCTCCAAACGCGCCATCGGCCCGCTCCCCGCATCCAGCCCGGCAGCGTTCTGATGTCGGTTCTGTCTGCAGAGGTTTTATTGGACCCGATCCGCGGCCTTCGCGGGGCCTCACACGGGGTCTCTGGGAACTGCCGTTTCAGGGCGCGCCGCCTTCCGCCCCCGCCGCTCCTGCCGCCTGCTCCAGCGTTTCCAGCGATGGCACCGCCGTGTGGTTGCGCCGGTAGAGCACCCGGAACACCGGCAGCCCCTGGGTCAGCACGAGGCGCTCCCGTTCAGTCGGCACCGGCAGCGGGTTGGAGGCCCGCCAGGGCCGGCTGTCCTCGGCGGGCCGCTCAAAGCAGCCGCTGGCTTCGCTTAGCGCCACCATCGGCGCGATCACGGCCTCCACATCGCTCTGGAGGAAGAGCTCCGCGCCGGGCTGCAGGGCCGCGGCGATCGCCCGAAGCAGGGGAGGTTGCAGCACCCGCCGTTTGTGGTGGCGCACCTTGAACCAGGGGTCCGGAAACTGGATCGACACCCGCCGCAGCAGGCCGCTGGGGAGGGCCGCCAGCCAGTCCTCCAAGCTCACGTTGGCGTTGCAGAACAGAAAGTGCAGGTTGGTGAGGCCCAGGCCGATCCGCTCGGCTTCGGCCGCCTCCACCAGGGGCCGGCGGATCTCCACGCCCAGGTGGTTGTGATCGCTCTGCAGCGGTGCCAGGTCCAGCAGGAAGCGGCCGCGGGCGCAGCCGATGTCGAGAACGATGGGTTGATCGGGCTGGGCGAACAGCTCGGTCGGCGGCGGCAGGGGCCGCGGCTGCTGGTGGACACGGCTGAGCGGGTTGACGTGCTGCCGCACCCCTCAGCCCTCCGGCACGAGGAAGCCCCAGCTGGCGGTGTAGCCATGCAGGTGGGTGGTGCCACCCACCGGCCCGATTTCACCATTGCAGAACACACCGGCGATCGGCAGCTGGTCAAAGGCCTCGCGGCAGAGGCTCACGTCGCCATCGGGGTGCCCGTAGAGGCCCCGGCCCCGGCCGAGGCAGGCGAACAGCAGGGCGGCCAGGGGTTCGGCAGGCCGCCGCGCCGCCTGGCGCAGCAACTGGCGTGATTCCTGCCGGGAGGCGTCCGCATCTCGCAGCTGGAACTGCACCTTCTGGCCCACCCGCATCCGTTCGCCCACCGCCACGGCGCCGTTGCGGGGGTCCACGCCGATGAGGTTTCGCACCAGGAAGGCCGGCGGCTGCTCCCCGCTGCGGTCCAGGCTGAAATCACTGCGGGCCACGCCCAGGAAGAGGGAGTGCTTCACCTGCTCCCGCTCGGCCGGATTCAGCCCGCTGAGAATGGCCTGGAGTGCCTCCACCGGGCTGCGGCGCTCGTCCCCCTGGCTCACCTGCAGCACCACATTGCGCTGGGCCTGCTCCACCTCCAGCACCGGACCGATCGGCCGACAGCCCTGGGCCACCATCGGTTCCAGCCGCCAGGCGCCGCCGATCAGGCAGCCCACCGCTCCACCGCGCACCTGGTCGCCGAACAGCAGGGAGCCATGGGGAGCGCTGTGCTGGCCGGCGATGCCACCCACCTTGGCCACGTCGGGATAGGCGTAGTCGAGGCCGCCGATCAGGTCGTTCACCGCGCCGCAGCCCGGATCCACCAGCAGCAGCATCGCGTTGATGGTGTCTGCTACGGCCCCCACCTCTGCTCCGGCGCCCACGGCCGTGCGCCACGGTTCGGCCGGGCCATCGAGGTCCGGCAGGTCGGCGGTATCCAGGCAGAAGGGATGGAGCTCGGCGCCGGGCAGGCGCAGCAGGGTGAGGCTGAGGGCGGGCTCGTGCTCGAGCTCCCGCGCCACTCCTGCCGCGTCGGTGCCGACCACGCCGCCGCCCAGGCAGCCGATCCAGTGGCGGGCCTGGAGTTTCTGGCGCAGCAGCGGCAGCAGGCGGGGCAGGTCGCTGGCGTAGCTGGCCGAGGCGAACACCAGGGCCAGATCGGCCGGGCCAGCGCCCGCCAGCTGGCGGGTCAGATCCTCCACTGCCGCCTGCAGGGAGGGGTCGCGGGCCAGGCCGGTGCGACACCAGGCGCCGCTTTCACGCCGCGCCAACCAGGGGAAGGAGGGGAAGGCAGCCATGGCCGGACCCTAGGCCCTGGCGGGGTGAGCGGATAATGGCGCCTTACCGCCCCTGATTGTCCGTGCCGGATCCCTTGTATCGCTCCCTGGTCTGGCTGGCGGTTCGGTTGGGGTTGCTGTTTGCCGTGGGCTTACCGCTGGTGCTGCTGGTCTGGACCTCGCTGCGACGGGAGGGGGCCCTGCGGCGGCTGCTTGGGCTGTATTGGAAATCGGCCAGCTTGCTGCTGATCGGCCTGCTGCTGCTCACCAACCAGGCCCCGCTGGGCTTCGCTCTGCTGGTGGCGGCCCCCCTGCTGCTGGTGGTGGTGCTCTGGTTCTGGGTGGATCTCAACGAGGAGCTGGCCGATTTCCCCACCTGGCGCGGCCTGCCGCTCACCGTGCGGATCTGGCGTTGGAGCCTCACCTTCTATTGCCTGGCCCTGGCAGCCCTGGCCAGCACAGCTCTCTCCTGCCTGACGGGCGGCTTGGACCGCCCGGTCTGCGCTGCCTGGCTGGAAGCCCCCGGCCAGCTGCACGGCGTGCTGGCCCAGATCTTCGGCTTCGTGTTCGGCGGTCGCTGGACCCCGGGGGTGGCCGGGTTCCTCGGCTACGCGGGCCTGGCGGGCTACGCGGTGGGCCTGCTCCAGTGGCTGCTGGTGCGCCTGCCCCGCCAGGGGCGCGTGGCCGGCGAGTTCTGAGGGCCCCCGTTGCCATGGACCCCTTGAAGAGCCCCTCACCACCGGATCCGCCGCCCGGAGCCACCATCGCCACCGAACGGCTCCTGGCCCGCCTGGAGGCGATCAGCCGAGAGCGGCCCGATCGGGTGTTGCGGCTCTACGGAACCGTGCCGGCCCTGACTGCCGAAGCTGGCACGCAAGCCGGCGAGCACTCCGAAGCGGTCACCTCGTCCGTGGAGCCCTTCGAATTGGTGATCTACCGGGGCTTCTCCAGCAGCACCACCCACCCCACCGCCTTCGACCCCGACCAGCCGGCTCTCGGCACCGCGGCGCGGATCGAAGCGGCCGAGCTGCTGCGGGGGCCGCTCAATCCCGCCGCTGAGGAACGGCTGGCCGGCCCGGCGGCAGTGGAGGCCTTTCTGGAGCCGACGGGCTGGGGCTGATCAGCCCTCCAGCACCGCCACGCAGCGGCCGCACAGAGTCGGGTGGGCGGCGTGCTGGCCGATGTCGGTTTCGTAGTGCCAGCAGCGCTCGCACTTGCTGCCCTCGGCGCGGGCGATGCGGGCGGTAAGGCCGGCTTCGCTTGCTTCGGCCAGCACTTGGGCCGGTGCCTCGCCACCGACCCGCAGGGCGGAGACCAGCAGCCAGTCGGCCAGGTTGTCGACCTCGGGGTGATGGCTGTGCGCCAGCAGGGCCAGGGCCTCCGCCACCGGGCGAGCTTCCTCGCCGGGAGTCAGCTCCAGCTGCACCTGGGCCTCCAGGGAGGAGCCGATCGCCTCCACGGCAGCCTGGTCTGCACCGCTCGTTTCGGCGCCTGCTTTCACCGCCGGTTGGCGCCGGCAGGCCTCTAGGAGTCGGTTTACCCGCGGCCGCAGGGTGAGCAGCAGCTCGCGCACGGCGGCATCGGTGGCGGCGCTGTAGCCCCCGTCAGCGCCCGCTTGCCACTCCGCCGGCACCGTGGGCCAGCCCCGCTCGAACACCGAGGCTTCGGCCACCGGATAGGGCAGGTTCTGCCAGATGTCCTCGGCCATGTGGCAGAGCACCGGCGCGATCAGGCCGGCGAGGCGCTCCACCACCAGGTGCAGCACGGTCTGGCAGCTGCGGCGGCGGAAGGAATCGGCCGCACTCACATACAAACGGTCCTTGGCGATATCGAGGTAGACGTTGGAGAGATCCACCACGCAGAAGTTCTGCAGGGCCTGGAAGAAGCGGTAGAACTCAAACCGCTCAAAATCGGCACTCACCCCCTCAATCAACGCCGCGGTGCGCTGCAGCATCCAGCGATCCAGCAGGGGCAGCTCGGCGATCGGCACCGCATGGCCGCCATCGGTCTGGGATCGGGGATCGAAATCGTGCAGGTTGCCCAGCAGGTAGCGGGCCGTGTTGCGCACCTTGCGGTAGACGTCGGCCAGCTGCTTCACGATCCCCGGCCCGAGCGGCACGTCGGCGGAGTAATCCACCGAGCTCACCCAGAGGCGCAGCACATCGGCGCCGTAGGCCGGATCCTGCTTCTCGTTCTTGCCGCCCTCCACCAGCACCGCCGGATCAACAACGTTGCCCAGGGATTTGCTCATCTTGCGGCCTTTCTCATCGAGCACGAAGCCATGGGTGAGCACCCGCCGGTAGGGCGCATCGCCGGTCACGGCCACGGCGGTGAGCAGGCTGCTCTGGAACCAGCCGCGGTGCTGATCGGAGCCCTCCAGGTAGAGGTCGGCCGGGAAATTGAGGGGGGTGCTGGCGGAGGCTTCCGCATCAGTGCCATCAGCAGACCCGGCCTGCCCGGGGTCAACGCCGGCCGAAACACCCGCCGCGGCCTCGCCCGCTGACGTAGGCCCCGCCTCAGAAGTCGCCTGCGCCGCAGCGACCCCAGTCTGCGTCAACGCCCCGACGACGGCTGCCGGGCCAGCGAGGGTGACACCCCCTTCTCCCGCAAGCGGAACCCCGCAGCTGCCGCCAACGGCGTCGGCAGGCTTCGCCGCAGCCGCCAGCCCCCCCAGCACCCCCGCCCAGGAGGAGCCGGAGTCGAACCACACGTCCATCGTGTCGGTGCCCTTGCGCCACTGGTCGGCCTGGTCGGCCCAGGCGGGCGGCAGCAGGCGGGCCTCGTCGCGCTCCCACCACACGTCGGAGCCGTGTTCGGCGATCAGGGCCTGGATGTGGGCGAGGGTGTCGGCGTTGAGCAGCACTTCGCCGGTTTCGCGGTGATAAAACACTGGGATCGGCACGCCCCAGGTGCGCTGGCGCGAGATGCACCAGTCGCCGCGGTCGCGCACCATTGCCTCGATCCGGTTGCGGCCGCTCTCCGGCATCCAGGTCACGGCGTCGATCGCCGAGAGGGCCTGGTTGCGGAAGCCCTCCACCGAGGCGAACCACTGCTCGGTGGCGCGGAAGATCGTGGGTTTTTTGGTGCGCCAGTCGTAGGGGTAGCGGTGGGCGTAGCTCTGCTCCGCCAGCAGGGTGCCGGTGTCGCGCAGGGCGGCCAGGATGGCGGCGTTGGCGTCCTTGAGCACGTTGAGGCCGGCGAAGGGACCCGCTTCGGCGGTGAGGGTGCCGCCCTCATCCACCGGGCAGAGCACCGCTAGGCCGTGCTTGCGGCCGGTGTTGAAGTCGTCGACGCCATGGCCCGGGGCGGTGTGCACCAGGCCGGTGCCCGATTCGGTGGTCACGTAGTCGCCGCCCACCAGCACCGGCGCGGTGCGATCCAGCAGGGGATGGCGGTACTTGATCCCCTCCAGCGCCTTGCCCTTTACGCTGAGCAGGGGCTCTAGGGGGCGCTCCAGGGTGCTGCGCAGGCTGTCCACCAGGGCCTCGGCCACCACCAGGTAGCGGGGGGCGTCGGCGGGGGCGGAGCCATCGCGGCAGATGGCGTAGTCGAGCTCGCCATTGACGGCGACGGCCAGGTTGGCGGGCAGGGTCCAGGGGGTGGTGGTCCAGATCGCCACGAACAGCTGCTCGCGGTGGTGGTGATCGGTGGGGCCCTCGATGCCGTGGGGCCGCAGCTGACCGGCCAGGGCGGCGGGCAGCTCCACCACCGGGAAGGCCACATAGGCGCTCGGGGAGGTGTGACCGTCGGGGTATTCCAGTTCGGCCTCGGCCAGGGCGGTGCGGGAGCTGGGGCTCCAGTGCACCGGCTTAAGGCCCCGGTAGATGTGGCCGGCCAGCACCATCTGGCCGAACACGCCGATCTGGGCCGCCTCGTAGTCCTTGTTCAGGGTGAGGTAGGGCTGGTCCCAGTCGGCCCAGATGCCCCAGCGGCGGAAGCCTTGGCGCTGGCCCTCCACCTGCTCGAGGGCATAGGCGTGGGCGCGGCGGCGCAGGGAGAGCGGGGTGAGCTCGCGCCGCTCCTCGCTGGAGAGCCCCTGCAGCACCTTCAGCTCGATCGGCAGGCCGTGGCAGTCCCAGCCCGGTACGAAGCGGGCCCGCTTGCCGTTGAGCAGGGCGTGTTTGTTGATGATGTCCTTCAGCACCTTGTTGAGGGCGTGGCCCACGTGCAGGGCGCCGTTCGCGTAAGGAGGCCCGTCGTGCAGGGTGAACATCGGCCCGGGGTTGATCTGGCTGAGCTGTTCATAGAGCCCCTTCTGGGCCCAGAAGGCCTGGATCTCGGGCTCCCGCAGCCGGGCGTTGGCCCGCATCTGGAACGGCGTCTCCAGCAGGTTGAGCGTGTCCTTGTAGGAGGCCGGGCCGGCGGTCACAACGGCGGGGTGCGGGAAGGGTGGATTATCCCGTCCCGCCTGGCTGGCCATCTTGGCCGGCGCCTGGAGGGCCCCGTCGGTCGAGCTCGTGGGCCCTTGGCCCCAGCACTCCGGGTCCTTGATCCGCGGGCTCCGGGTCTCCCGGCTTCGCCCCTGGTCCCGTGGAGGTCAGGCTTCGGATCCCAGCTCGCGGGAGGGCGATGGGGGCGTGGCCGGGTTCGCGGCCGCGGCGGGCGAGGAGGACTCCGGTTCGGAAGCCCCCGGGGCGGCATCGGGTTCTGGAGCCTGGTCAGTGGCTGCGGGGGCAGGAAGCAAGCCTGCGAGGCTGGCCGCGGTGGCTCCCGCCGTGGCGGTGGGCACAAACTCAGCGTGGCCCGGCATCTCGGAGGGAGATAGCGGGCCTTCGGCCGCTTCGGGGGCCGGTGCTGCCGCGAAGGAGTTCGGGGCTTCGGAGCGGGCGGCGTCCTGGCTGCCTTGGGTGATGGCGACATCGCCACCGGCCAGGCCCGTCGCGGCGGGGATCGGTCCGTCGTCCGCCGCTGGGGATTCAGCCGGGGTCTCCGGCCGCACCCAGCGTTTGCCCTTGCGTTTCCCGCCGCTCCTGGCTGAGGCCCCACCGCCCGGGCCGGCTGCGGCGGTGGGCATCCGCTCGCCGGCCCCTCCGCCCTTTAGGCCACCGAACCCCGCGGTGAGCTGCCCGAATCCCTTGGTGAGATTGCCGATTCCTGAGCCGGCCCGCTCTAGCAGGCCGGCGGAGGTGAGGGTCAGCTGGCGAAAGCTGGTGGTCCAGCGCTCCAGAGACCCCAGCCGCTGTTGTTCCTCCTCGCTGAGCTGGCGCCAACGGCCCTGGCCCACCTCCAGGCCGAGGCGGCCGATCAGCAGGGCGCCGCAGAGTACGCCGAGCATCGGCGCGCCCGTGAGCCGCTCGGCACTGGTGACCAAATCGAGCCCCAGCAGCAGCAGCACGGCGCCCCAGGCCGAATCGCGTGGCCGGCTCAGTTCCGGCGCCAGCAGCGGCAGCAGCAGCATGGTGAGGCCCAGGGGCAGGGCCAGCAGTCCCCCGAGGGTGGCGAGCATGGCCGAGGCCGGCAGGGTCCGGCTCCATTGTGCGTGCTCTGCTTGGGCCGCGCTCTGCCTAAAGTTGGCGCCTGCCCACCTGGCGGAATTGGTAGACGCGCTGGGTTTAGGTTCCAGTGGCTTAGGTCGTGGGGGTTCAAGTCCCCCGGTGGGCATTGACGAGTCGGTGAGGCGTGCCTCCCGGTGAGGTGCTCGGCAGAGCCGTTTCCCGGTGTTGCACTCCCCTTGTGTGCGGGGCTTGCTCACCTTCGTTGGCATCCCGGGCAGCGGGTGGGCCCAGGCATCAGGTGACCGGATCGGCGGGGCGCCACGGCGGAAGGGATTGCCCCAACCCTGCCCGAGCGGTCCGTCCATGCCAGGGTCGCGGGGCGACGCATGCGACTGGATTGTGGCTGAATCGCACGGCACCACACCCATGTCAATCCGGATCGAAGTCGTGTTTCTTGCTGGGCGCTTCAGCCAGGATTTGCTGAGATTTGTCTCGCGGTGTGATCTGACTCACTGACAGACGCACCGCAAAGTCTCCAGATTTTTTGTTTGCTCCGAAGCCCTTGTGCTGCCTAGGCCGAAGCCGATCCGGCTTTAGCCTGACAGCATGCGATTTTGTCTGGTTATGATCAGAATTGCTCGCAGATTGTGCCGGATATGGTGGGCGTCGAGGAGTTGGCCTCACTCGATTTCGTCCTCTGGCACCGCACGGGGCAGCTGGCGGCGCGGGCCATGGGCTGCAACCAGAGCACGGTGTCTCGCCGGCTGGCCCGCTGTCTGGCAGTGTTCGGCCTCCCGATGACCCGTCGTTACGGGGAGTGGGAGGTGCCGGCCTCGCCGTTGCTGCGCCTGGAGCGGGAGCTGCACCAGCTCTGCCGCATGCTCGGTCACCATCCCCTGCGACTGGAGGCCTGTCCCCTGGCCGGGCCCCAGCTGCTCCATCCCCTGCCCGAGGGTTGGGTCGGCGGCTGTTTCGATCACATCGGTGTGGACCGCCCCCTGCAGCTGCTGCAGGACCGGGTGATCGATGCCTGGCTCTGTGATGCCACCGAGGACCTTCCCCCTGACGCCATCGGTGATGAGCTGGTGCTGCTGCCCCTCTGGCGCAGCCCCGTGCAGCTGCATGCCGCCAGGGGCCATCCCCTGGCCGAGGAGCGGGCGCTCACCTACGACGATCTGCGCCGCTTCCCCTGCCTCGACATCCCGGACAAGGGCTTCCAGCGTTCCCGGGCGCTGCTCCACGCACGGGGCCTGGGCGATTGCCCCAGCAATCTGCAGCGTTACGACCGGGCCAGCTGGGAGGGGCGCAGCACCGATCAATCCACGCTGCTCTGTTTCACGCCGCTCAACCGTCTGGCCAGCCCGTGCCTGGTGCCCTTGGATGTGGAGTCGCCATTCGGCAACGGCGGCGGCCTGATCTTCCACCGCGAACTGGCCGACCATCCCACCATCACGGCCCTCCTGGGCACCCTCCGTCTTCGCCTGGCGCGGCTGGCGCCGGCCGCCCTTGAGCTCGAACGGCTCTGAGCCGGGCAGCGAGCCCCCAGCACTCCTGCCCAGGTTCTTCGTAGTCTGGTGGGCCTTCCGGTGGTCCGGCTCCGGTTCAGGTCCCATCTCCGCTGATGTCCCAGGCCCTGGCGCGTATGCCGGCTTCCCCTTCCGTTCCCTCTGCCGTCCCTGCTGCTGACATGGCCGGTGCGGGGGCGCCGATCTCGGCCTCGGTGCGCAGCGTTCCCAAGCAATTCCTCGATCCCCCGGCGGCCTGGAATCCCACCGTGGGCCTGTTCTTGGCCGGCTATGGCCTGGCGGCTCTCACCATCTGGGGCTGGTTCGTGGGCGGCTGGCCGCTGCCGCCGCTGTTGGCCCTCGGCTTTCTCGCCCTCCACCTGGAGGGCACCGTGATCCACGACGCCTGCCACAACGCCGCCCATCCCCACCGCTTCTGGAACGCGGTGATGGGCCATGGCGCCGCCCTGCTGCTGGGCTTCAGTTTTCCGGTGTTCACCCGCGTGCATCTGCAGCATCACGCCCACGTGAATGATCCCAAGCACGATCCCGACCACATCGTGAGCACCTTCGGCCCGCTCTGGTTGATCGCGCCGCGCTTCTTTTATCACGAGGTTTTCTTTTTCCGCCGCCGCCTCTGGCGACGCTATGAATTACTCGAATGGGCCATCGCGAGGGCCGTTTTCTTCCTGATTGTGTTCCTGGCGGCCCGCCATGATTTTCTGCCCTTCGTCTTCAACTGCTGGTTTGCGCCGGCCCTGATGGTGGGTGTCACCCTCGGCCTTTTCTTTGACTACCTGCCACACCGTCCTTTCAACTCCCGCAACCGCTGGCACAACGCTCGCGTTTATCCGGGGCGCGTGATGAACTGGTTGATCATGGGTCAGAACTATCACCTGGTTCACCATCTCTGGCCTTCAATCCCCTGGTTCGAATACCAGGGTGCCTACCGCTCCACTCGCCACATTCTTGATGCCAAGGGATCACCCCAGCGCCTCGGTTTGTTCGAGAGCCGCCGAGATGGATTCAATTTCCTCTACGACATTTTTCTCGGTGTACGCAGCCACAAACGCCAGCGCAGCAAGCTGCGACCCCTGGCCGCGATGATGCCCACCCGCCATGCCCGGCGTCGGGTGCTTGATCTGCTCCATCGCACCGCGGTGTCACCCCACCGCTGAGGTCGGCTTTGAATCTCAGCAGCCCGGATCTGGCCTGATCAGTCGGCCAGGATCTTCGGCACCCGCAGGAAATCCCCTTCGCGTTCCGGCGCCAGATCGAGCAGCTCCTCGCGCACCGGCGTGGGCGTCACGGCGTCGTCCCGGGTCACGTTCACCACTTCCACGGCACGGGTGGTGGGAGGAACGCCTTCGGTGTCCACCTGCTCAAGGTGGGCCACGTAATCGAGGATCCGCTCCAGTTGGCCGGTGTAGGTGGCGATGGTCTCATCGGCCAGCTCCAGCCGGGCCAGCTGTGCCACCTTGCGCACGTCATCCGCGGAAATCCTGCCCATGGCCTGCCTGGCAACACACTGGCCCTGAACCTAAACGGGCCGCCGATCCGGCGTCGAGCTGACCGGCTGATCCGGTCGCGGACTGGCGGAGTCGTTGTTCAGTCCGTCGTTAGCCCGTCGTCAGTCCGCCGTCGGGCCAGGCGTGAGTTGGTGCCTGGCCGGCGATGGAGCTCGGGAGATCGAGCGCCTCAGAGCGGTTCGGCCAAAAAGGCGCGCAAGTCCTCTATCAGGGCCGCGGCGGCCGTGTCGAGGAAGCGGGCGCCATGGTCGGCGCGGGCCAGGTAGGGGTCGGAGCCCATGCGGCCATCGGGGTGGCGGCGACGGAAATCCTCCGGCCCGTGGATCGGTCCGGCCGGGGCGGCCTCCGGCAGAGGGCGCTGGGCCGCTTCCAGACTCGGCTCCAGATGGAGGGTGAGGGCGATCTCGCTGGGGGTGGCGTGGTGACCCTCCCGCTCGCCGTAAAGCTCCCGGGCCAGACCCATCACCGGCGCGGCGGTGAACCAGTTGGCCAGTCGGCAGCGCAGGCCCGCCGCCACCGGCAGCCCCCGCGCTGCGGCGGTGCCATAGGCCTGGGTGAAGGCGGCGCGGCTGGTGGCGATGTTGCCGCCGTGGCCGTTCACCACATAGATGCGCTCGAAGCCATGGCGGGCCAGCGAGAGCACCACGTCGTGGAGCACCGCCAGCAAGGTGGCGGGCTGGAGACTCACGGTGCCTGCGAAGCCCAGGTGGTGCTCAGCCATGCCGAAGGCCTGGGCGGGGGTCACGAGCACCCCGCTACGGCGGCCTACCTCCAGGGCCACGGCCTCGGCGGTGAGGGCATCGGTGCCGATCGCACCGGTGGGGCCGTGCTGCTCCGTGGACCCCAGGGGCACGATCACGCCCTTGCAGGACGCGAGATAGCGCTCCACTTCCGGCCAGGTGCGCAGTTGCAGGCGGATCGCCTCAAGCGGCAGAGGCTCGGCCGGGAAGGTGCCGCCGGCGGCCGGATCGGAGCTGATCGGGGATGGGGTCGTCACGCGAGCGCTGCGCGGTGATGGCATCGACCCTAGGGGGCCTCCGCCGGAGACAGGGTTGCAGCTTGAGGGCCTCAGTGGGCCGTGCCGTTGCCGTCGTAGGCGTCGGTGTCGTAATAGCCGCCTTTGGTGCCGAAGAAGAGGGTGGTCAGGCAGAAGAGGCCGCTGGTGGCGATCAGCACGCTGGCAAGGGTGAGACCGGTCGTGGTGTCCATCGTGGCTGGGCTGGGCGCGAAAGGCCCACAGGGAGTTTCAGTCTGGCGGGAACTGCGGGGCTCTGCCCGAAGATCCTGGCCGTCCTGCGGCGTTGTTTCTGGCAGGAGCCGGAATGGGCAGCTTGGATGGGGATCGTTTCGCGCTTGCCTGCCGCACATAGCGCGGGTGATCAACAGAACATCGCGACGACGCGACGCGGTCCGCTACACGGTCGTCACAATGATCTGTGAGCCTGCCTTGGCATACGGGCATGACATGGGACGGCATCATTTGATTTCGCCGCATCTCCACCTTCTGAAAACCTCGATCTTTAGTTCATCGGCATTGATTGCATAGCCTTCGCGATTCGCTATGGCTGCAATGTGGTCTGGACCTCCTTCGGCGGCTTTAAGCGTTGTCTGGAGCCCCTTATCGAGAGCAACTCTTTCGAGAAATAATCTGAGGCTCTCTCTGGCTGTTTTCTTTGCATCCATCATGGATAAGTCTGCTCTTGGGGCCAGCTGTTTCCACCAGTGGCCACGAGCCTTCAGTTCCTCAACAGGAATGTCAAACCCTGCTTCTTTTGCAATCTCGGTTATGATTTGTTTGGAGAGCGTGTAGAAATAGCGCGAGCTGATGTTCGGGCATTGTCGGTGAATGCATCGAGCTTCTGACTTTAGATTCGTTGTCCTTCCAAGCCCCTCCCATCGTCAGCCAGCATCTGCCCCAAAGCTTCTTCGCCCGCCCCGCCGAGCGGGTGGCCCCCGAGCTGATCGGCTGCCTTCTGGTGAAGCGTCAGGCCGATGGCGCGCTGCTGTGGGGCGTGATCGTGGAAACGGAGGCGTATTCCCAGGCGGAACCCGCCTGTCACGGCCATCGCCGCCGTAGTCCCAGCAACGAAACGCTCTTCGGCGAGCCCGGGCGCTTTTATGTGTATGTGAGCTACGGCATTCACCACTGCGTGAACGTGGTCACCCATCGCACCGATTGGGCCAACGGGGTGCTGCTGCGGGCCGTGGCCATGCCGGGGGAGTCGGAGCGGGTCGCCGCCGGTCCGGCCCTGCTGGCGCGGCGTTTCGGCATCGATCGCCGCCGCGATGCCGTGCCGGCCACGCCGGCGGAGGGCCTCTGGCTGGCGCCCCGCCCGGAGCCTCTGGCGACCTGGATCGCCGAAGCAGCCACCGAGCCCTCGGCTTGCGAATCCTCTGCCCTGGTGAGCACCGGCCGGATCGGCATCAGCCAGGGTCAGGAGCTGCCCTGGCGCTGGTATCTGCGCGCCAGCCGCAGCGTGAGTCGCCGAGCTCCGGGCGACCGCAGGCCTCCGCTACAGCAGGCCTGGTGGCCCCAGCCCTCTGGCACGATGCAGGCCCCTGCACTCGCCGGCTGATCGATCGGCCGCCGAGAGGATCCTGGGGGGGCCAGGTCGTCGCACCAGGGACATTCCCGGAGCGCTCAGTCCACCAGGCTGGCTTGATTTCCTTGGCTCAGCTCCGCCCGGTTGCATCCCTCCAGCGGAGCCAGCCGGTGGAGGTTTTCATGCAGCGTAGATCCGGGGGGTCGGGGTCTTTGGTCTCCCAGGGATCGGGGCCCCTTGGTCGCCTAGGGGATGCAGGTCCCTTGCTGGAGCTGGCGATCTGCTGGCCCGATGACCGCCTCCCCCTTAGGTTGTGGATCGGTGCGGCAGCGACTGTCTTGAGCGGCTGGAATCACCGCCATGTGATCGATCTGGCGGCCTTTTCGCTCGCCGACTTCAGCACCGTTCTGGAGCTGGCCCAGCGCTTCCGGGCGATGCCCGTGGCCGGTGCCCGCAAGCTGCCGGCGTTACAGGGCCGGCTGATGACCAGCCTGTTCTTTGAGCCCAGCACCCGCACCCGCAGCAGCTTTGAGTTGGCGGCCCGGCGGCTCTCGGCCGATGTGCAGAGCTTCTCCCCCTCCTCCAGTTCCCTGAGCAAGGGCGAGAGCTTCCTCGATACGGCCCGCACCTACGTGGCTATGGGCACCAACGTGCTGGTGGTTCGTCATCGCTGTGCTGGCGTGCCCCAGACCCTGGCCCGTGATCTCGACCGTAGCGGTGAGAGGGTGGCGGTGCTCAACGCCGGCGACGGCCTGCACAGCCACCCCAGCCAGGGGCTGCTGGATCTGTTCACCCTGGCCCGCCATTTCGCGCCCGAGGCTCCTTCCCCCGAGGCGCTGCGGGGCAAGCGGATCGTGATCGTGGGGGATGTGCTTCATTCCCGTGTCGCCCGCTCCAACCTCTGGGCCCTCAGCGCCTGCGGGGCCACCGTGGTGCTCTGCGGGCCCCCCACCCTCCTGCCGGAGGGCTTTGCCGCCTTTGCGGACGCTCCACCACCCGGTCAGGGGCACGATCCTGTCGAGCAGCGGGGCCCGATCCAGATCTCCCGCCATCTGGAGGAGGCGCTGCCCGGCGCCGATGCGGTGATGACCCTGCGGCTCCAGAAGGAGCGCATGCACCAGCACCTGCTCACCAGCCTGGACAGCTATCACCGCCACTACGGTCTCAGCCACCGCCGGCTGGAGCTGTGCGGTCGCCCGGTGCCGGTGCTCCATCCCGGTCCGGTGAACCGTGGAGTGGAACTGGCCGGGGAGCTGCTCGATGATCCGAAGCGGAGTCTGGTGGAGGAGCAGGTGCGCAATGGCATCCCGATCCGGATGGCCTTGCTCTACCTGTTGGCCGCCGGTGGCGATGGCATCAAAGCAATTTGAAGCCGTCCAGCATCAGTCCGTAGAGCACGCCCATCCGGGCCATGTCGAGCAGCTGCAGAGCCAGCCGGTCCTGACGGCCCCGCAGCAGTCCGGGCCGCAGTCGCACGGCCAGCTCCAAGAGCAGCACGGTCACGAGGGCGGAGATCGGATCGAAGTAGGCCAGCGCGCCGCTGATGCTCCCGAGGGTGCCCCCCACAACCACGCCCAGCAGCAGCACGATCAGCAGCAGCGAGACGCGCCGCCATGGATTGATGGCCCAGCTTTCCAGGGATCGGCTGGCTTCCGCGATGCGGCGCTGGAAGCGGGTCTGCTGGAAGGGACGCTGCGGCGTGCGCATTGGTTCACGAAGCCAGAGAGGCTATCGGCGAACCGGTGCCTGCTCGGCGGCGGAAGGAAAGGGGGGCAGGGCGGTATCGGTCCAAAGGAGACCCTCCCTGGCCGAGGCGCAGGAGAGAAGGCTCCGGTGGTGATCCCCATCACCCGGCCCGGGGCCCTGCTGGGACATGTCTACACCATCTCTGGGGTATTGGCAGTGCTTTCACCCCACCGATAGGGGATGCCAATAAAAAAGCCCGTGGCCGAAGCCCGGGCGGGTGATGGGGACGACCCCAGCAAACCAGGCCCTCGGGGTCCGGGCAAGGGGTAGGTGCCGCAACACGGAGCGGCCCGGCGGATCTGGACTGGAGAACCGCTGCGGCCCAGGGGCAGAGCGGCTCGGCCTGCAGCGTTCAGGTCTCCCCATCCTTCTTGCGGGAACCCTTGCCCTCCAGCAGCTCCAGCAGGGCTTCCATCTGGGCCATCACCCCGCGCACTTCACCGGCTTCCGGCAGCAGTCCGTCCTCCATCACTCCCTGATGCATCTCGCGGAGCTCCTGGCGGATGTAGCGCAGGTGGCTCACCACCTGCTCACGCTTGGACTGCGACATCGGCTGGGGAACGGATCAACCTACCCTTTTAACCCATCACCCTCCACAACCCTTCACTTTTTGCCGAAGCGGGCTTTGGCTTCCTCATAGAAGGCGCCATCCACCTCGCTCCGGCCCGCTTCGGCGGCCAGGCTCTCGATGCGGCGCCGCACCACCGGCCGCACAAAGAAGGGCACTTCCTTCAGCCGTTGTTCGGCATCGCTGGACCACTGCATGGGCTGAACCAAGAGGCAACGGCTCCCAACTCTGCCTGGAGCCGAAAGGGAATGACTCGTGCGGCGACCCTGGGCCGGGTTCCCGTGCTGAAGTGCAGGCATCGATCACCCCCGGAGCGCAGCCACGATGGCGTTGGATCAGCTCAGGCAGTTCCTGGTCCGCATGCAGGATGATTCGGCCCTGCGGGCCCAGGTGGTGGCCGCCGCCACCGCCGACGACGTGGCCCAGATCGCCGCCGGCTTGGGCTACTCCTTCTCCGGCGACGAACTGTTGCGCTTCTCCGGCAAGAAGGTGGGCCGCGTCACCGTGAGCAAGCAGGACCTGCCGGGCGAATACAACTGATTCAGCGTCAGCCACCTGAACCGCAGCCAGTTCAGTCCGATCGTTCTGGCATCCTGCCCGGCAAGCCAGCGCGTAGAAGGCCTTTTCCCCCGGCATGCCCGCCAGGCGCACCGCGATGGTGGAGGCCCCGAGCACCGGGCGCAGAGGGCGTGTGATCTGGCGTTTGTAGTAGGGCGTCCGCGCTACGACCCGCCACAAGGTGGGACACCAAAGATCCCAGTGGTCAAATGGTGTGTTGGGGGCCAAAGTGGAGAATAGGGGACTCGAACCCCTGACCTCTGCGGTGCGATCGCAGCGCTCTACCAGCTGAGCTAATTCCCCGTCACCCGCCATTATCACCAGCGAACCCCCGTGCGCGGATCCCCCCGTGAGCGATTCCATGGCTGATGCCGGCACCCCTCCCCTCGATGGCGGCAGCGAGTCGATCACGGCTGAGCGGTTGGAGGCCTTCGATGAGGACGCCATCGCCGAGCTGGCCCGCCGCCTTGAGGACGACGACTACCCCTCTCCCTTCGCGGGGCTGGCCGACTGGCATCTGCTGCGGGCTTTGGCGATCCACCGCCCCGAGCTGGCTCGCCCCTACGTGCACCTGGTGGATCAGGAACCCTTCGACGAGGATTGATCCCCTTGCCATCCCCGGCTGATTCTCCCGGCCCCGCTCACCAGGACAGCCTCGAGCCCGGCGCCGGCCTGCCCGCCACGGTTCCCGATCCCCTGGCCGGCCGTCGGGTGCTGGTGCTGATCAGCGGCAGCATCGCTGCGGTCAAGTTGCCGCAGCTGGTGAGCGCCCTGGTGAAGCGTGGCGCCTTGGTGCGCTGTGCGCTCACCCCGTCGGCGGCGCGGCTGGTCAGCCCGGTGGCCCTGGCCAGCCTGAGCCGTCACCCCTGCCACGGCGACGACGACCCCTGGAGCCCCGCCGCCCCCCGGCCCCTGCATGTGGAGCTGGCGGAATGGGCCGAGCTGGTGTTGTTGGCGCCCCTCAGTGCCACCACCCTGGGCCGCTGGGTGCACGGGCTGGGCGACACCCTGGTGGCCTCGGTGCTGCTGGCCTGTGAGGCGCCGGTGCTGGTGGCGCCGGCCATGAATACCGCCATGTGGGGCTCCCCCGGTGTGGCGGCGAACTGGCAGACCCTGCAGCGCTGGGAGCGGGTGGTGACCCTGCCCCCAGCCAGCGGCCTGCTGGCCTGCGACCGGATCGGCGATGGCCGCATGGCGGAACCTGCGCGACTGTTGTTGGGCCTGGAATCCCTTGCTGTCTGGGGCTGGCGGCGCGACTGGATTGGCCGCCGCCTGCTGGTGAGCGCTGGCCCCACCCGCGAATCGCTCGATCCGGCCCGTTGCCTCACCAATCCCAGCACCGGCCTGATGGGGCTGTGCCTTGCCCAGGCCGCCTTGCTGCGGGGCGCCCTGGTGGATCTGGTGCATGGTCCGCTCACGGCGCCGGATGCTCTGCGGGAGGGCCTGCGTTGCCATCCGATCACCACCGCTGCCGAGCTGGGGGCGACCCTGGACCAGTTGCAGCCTCAGGCCAGTGCCATCGCCATGGCTGCGGCGGTGGCCGACCACCGCCGCGCCGCTCCCCGGGCCGACAAGCTCGCCAAGCAGGAGCTGGAGGCGGCCCTCAGCGCCGGCTGGGAAGCGGTGCCGGATCTGCTGGCCGGCCTGGTGGCCCGCCGGCCCGCCGGCCAGCGGATCCTGGGCTTTGCCGCTTACAGCGGCACGGATCTGCAGCCGGTGCGCGCCAAATTTGCCCGCAAAGGCTGCGATCTGCTATTCGCCAACCCGATCGACGGTCCCGGCGCGGGCTTCGCCGCCCCCACCAACGCCGGCTGGCTGTTGGGGCCTGGCCCGCAGGAAACACCGCTGGAGCCCGCCTCCAAGCTGGCGATCGCCCACCGGCTGCTCACGGCCTTGGCGGCGTCTCTGGAGGCGGCGCAGCCATCGGGAACCTGATCGATCCCCCCGGACCCCGAGGCTTGGAGAGGCGCTGAGGGAACGAGGCCAAGGTCTGAGCGCAGCCATCGGGAACCTGCATCCGCCCGCCGGATCAACCAGCCGGTCCTTCGGCGGGGCCAAAGCTCAGCCGGTCCAGACCCAGCCCCCAAGCCCTGAACGTGAGCCCACAGTCCAGCACCTCAGAACATCGAGGCTCGCGGCAGGAGTTTCGCTCAGGCCGCCAGCGGCTGCTCACCTGCTGGTCCCGTCGTCTCCCCTGAGGCCTCCCGCTGCAACAGATCCAGAAAAGTGCGCAGCTGCAGACGGGGGATGTAGGGCCAGCCGCCGCTGTCCTCCATCGATTCGAGCAGTTGGTAAAGCCGGTTGCGATCTTCGGGCAGGCTGTTGCGGAAGGAGCTGTCTTGAATGGTGCGGTGCAGCTTCTCAAGCCGCCGCAGCAGATCAAGCAGGGCCACGGGATCCCCTTCCATTCCCTCGGCCAGCGCCTGCAGAGCAACAAGTTGTTCCTGGCCGGGGGGCTGTTCCTGGAGCTCAACGTCCCCGCCGTCGTTGGCGGAGGGCTGGGCTGCGGCCGAATCGTGGGGAGGCTGGGACGGCTCGTGGATCATTGGCCTCTCATACAGGTTGTTGAGAGCCGCTGCAAGCTATCAGGAGTCGGCGTTTTGCACCGGTAGGATCCCGCCCAGCCAAGTCCTTGTCCGTCTCTGCGGCATCTCCCCATGCTTTTTCGTCCCCTGCTGGCCCTCGTGCTGGCGTTGTGCCTGACCCTGGTCACCGCATGCAGCGGCGGGGCCAAGGCTGTCGATCGGGCCAGCCTCACCTACGACGACATCCACAACACCGGACTGGCCAATAGTTGCCCCACCCTTCCCGATTCGGCCCGGGGCACCATCAGCCTCGACCCCTCGGCCCGCTATCAGCTCCGGGAGATCTGCCTGCACCCCTCCGAGGTGTTCGTGAAGGGTGAGCCGGCGAACAAGCGCCAGGAAGCCCAGTTCGTCCCTGGCAAGATCCTCACCCGCTACACCTCCAGCCTCGACCAGGTGTATGGAGAGCTCAAGGTGAATGGCGACCAGCTCACCTTCACCGAACTTGGCGGCATCGACTTCCAGCCCGTCACCGTGCTCCTCCCCGGTGGTGAGGAGGTGCCCTTCACCTTCTCCAGCAAGGAGCTGGTGGCCACCTCCAACGGCAACGCCTTCACCACCAGCACCGACTTCAGCGGCCCCTATCGCGCCCCGAGCTACCGCACCAGCAACTTCCTGGATCCCAAGGGTCGCGGCCTCACCACCGGTTACAGCAGCGCCGTGGGTCTGGTGCCCGCCGGTGACGACGAGAAGCTCCGTAAGGAAACGATTAAGCAGTACGTGGATGGCACCGGCACCATGGATTTCTCAATCACCAAGATCGATGCTGAAACCGGTGAGTTCGCTGGCGTGTTCATCGCCATCCAGCCCTCCGATACCGACATGGGCACCAAGGACGCTGTGGACGTGAAGATCACCGGTGAGCTCTACGGGCGCCTCGAGAAGGCCTGATCCGCTAGCGCGCCGTTCTTCGCCTCCAATTCGCTAGGCAGGATCCGCTGAAGCATCCCTTCTCTTGAGCGATCCGTTCTGCCCTCGGGATCGATTTTCCAACCAGGCAGCAGGCTCCCTTCGGGGGGCCTTTTTCATGGCCGTTCGCCAGGGCGCGGAGGCTTTCCAAGGCACCACGCCAGCGGGTGCCCGCCCGCGGCTTCGCCTGGAGGCGCGGACGGCCACCGTCTGGGAGAATCACCCCTCCATGCTTGCCTCTCCGGCCATGACGATCGCCGCGCCCGGTCTCATCCAGCCCCATGGAGGCTCCCTAGTGGATCTGATGATTCCCGCCGACCAGCGGGAGACGGTGCGCACCGGGGTGGATCGGGTGGTGGCCTGCAGCGACCGCAACGCCTGCGATGTGGAACTGCTGGTGGTGGGAGGCTTCTCGCCCCTGCGCGGCTTCATGCACCAGGAGGACTACGAGGCGGTGGTGGCCAACCACCGCACCAGCAGCGGCCTGCTGTTCGGCCTGCCGATCGTCTTCGACACCGATGACGCCAGCATCGCCGTGGGCGACCGGCTGCTGCTCACTTATCAGGGCCAGGACCTGGCCGTGCTCACCGTGGAGAGCCGCTGGGAGCCCGACAAGGTGAAGGAGGCCAAGGGCTGCTACGGCACCACCTCCCTGGAACATCCCGCCGTGCGCATGATCGCCACCGAGCGGGGCCGCTTGTATTTGGGCGGCAGCGTGCAGGGTCTTGAACTGCCCGAGCGCGTCTTCCCCTGCCGCACACCGGCCGAGGTACGCGCCACCCTGCCCGGCGGCGAGGACGTGGTGGCTTTCCAGTGCCGCAATCCGATCCACCGAGCCCACTACGAACTGTTCACCCGCGCCCTTGAGGCCACCAACGTGAGCAAGGGCGGCGTGGTGCTGGTGCATCCCACCTGCGGCCCCACCCAGGACGACGACATCGCCGGTGAGGTGCGCTTCCAGACCTACGAGCGGCTGGCTTCGGAGGTGAACAACCCCCGCATCCGCTGGGCCTACCTGCCCTACTCGATGCATATGGCCGGCCCGCGCGAGGCGCTGCAGCACATGATCATCCGCAAGAACTACGGCTGCACCCACTTCATCATCGGCCGCGACATGGCCGGCTGTAAGTCGAGTCTGAGCGGCGAGGATTTCTATGGCCCCTACGAGGCCCAGGACTTCGCCCGCGACAACGCCACCGAGCTGGGAATGGAAACGGTGCCCTCGCTCAACCTCGTCTATACCGAGGAGGAGGGCTACGTCACCGCGGAGCACGCCGAGGCCCGCGGCCTGCATGTGCGCAAGCTCAGCGGCACCCAGTTCCGGGCGATGCTGCGGGGTGGGGAGGAGATCCCCGAGTGGTTTGCGTTCCGCAGCGTGGTGGAGGTGCTGCGGGCCGCCTCCTGAACACCCCGGCAGGTGATCCGTGGGCCAGACTCAACCAGGCCACCCGGCCTGCGGTTAACATTCCGTAACTACCGTTCTCATTGGGGAGGCACGGCCTTGAAGAAACGCTGGCGTAACGCAGGGCTCTATGTCCTGTTGGTGATCGTCTTCATCGCCCTGGGCACGGCCTTCCTGGAGCGTCCCGATCCGGTGGCAGCTCCCCGCACGCTCCGCTACAGCGATTTTGTCGAGGCCGTTCAGTCCAACGAGATCTCGCGAGTGCTGATCTCTCCCGACCGCGGCACCGCCCAGGTGGTCGAAAACGACGGCCAGCGCGCCGTGGTGAACCTCGCCCCTGACAAGGACCTGCTCAAGATCCTTACCGATCACAATGTCGACATCGCGGTGCAACCCAGTCGCGAACCGGCGGCCTGGCAGCAGGCGGTGGGCAGCCTCCTGTTCCCACTGATCCTGCTCGGCGGTCTGTTCTTCCTGTTGCGCCGTGCCCAGGGTGGTGGCGGCAACCCCGCCATGAACTTCGGCAAGAGCAAGGCCCGGGTCCAGATGGAACCCCAGACTCAGGTGACCTTCGGCGATGTGGCCGGCATCGAAGGCGCCAAGCTTGAGCTCACCGAGGTCGTCGATTTCCTCAAGAATCCTGATCGCTTCACCGCCGTCGGCGCCAAGATCCCGAAAGGCGTGCTGCTGGTCGGCCCTCCCGGCACCGGCAAGACCCTCCTCGCCAAGGCCGTGGCCGGTGAGGCCGGTGTGCCCTTCTTCTCCATCTCCGGCTCGGAGTTCGTGGAGATGTTTGTGGGCGTCGGCGCCAGCCGCGTCCGCGATCTGTTCGAGCAGGCCAAGAAGAACGCCCCCTGCATCGTGTTCATCGACGAAATCGATGCTGTCGGTCGCCAGCGTGGTGCCGGCCTCGGCGGTGGCAACGATGAACGGGAGCAAACCCTCAACCAGCTCCTCACCGAGATGGATGGCTTCGAGGGCAACACCGGCATCATCATCGTGGCGGCCACCAACCGTCCTGATGTGCTCGATGCCGCCCTGATGCGTCCGGGCCGTTTCGATCGCCAGGTGGTGGTGGATCGGCCCGACTACCAGGGTCGCCTCCAGATCCTCAAGGTCCATGCCCGCGGCAAGACCCTCGCTGCCGATGTTGATCTGGACAAGGTGGCCCGCCGCACCCCTGGCTTCACCGGCGCGGATCTTGCCAACCTGCTGAATGAGGCCGCCATCCTGGCTGCCCGCCGTCAGCTCACCGAGATCGCCATGGATGAGGTCAACGACGCGATTGAGCGCGTCATGGCCGGCCCGGAGAAGAAGGATCGGGTGATGAGCGAGAAGCGCAAACGCCTGGTGGCCTACCACGAGGCCGGCCACGCTCTGGTGGGCGCTCTGATGCCCGACTACGACCCGGTCCAGAAGATCAGCATCATTCCCCGCGGCCAGGCCGGCGGCCTCACCTTCTTCACCCCCAGTGAGGAGAGGATGGAATCGGGCCTCTATTCCCGCGCCTATTTGCAGAACCAGATGGCAGTGGCCCTGGGTGGTCGCGTCGCCGAGGAGATTGTCTACGGCGAGGATGAAGTCACCACCGGCGCCTCCAACGACCTGCAGCAGGTTGCCCGCGTTGCCCGCCAGATGGTCACCCGTTTCGGCATGAGCGACCGGCTCGGTCCTGTGGCTCTCGGCCGCAGTCAGGGCGGCATGTTCCTGGGCCGCGACATCGCCGCTGAGCGTGACTTCTCCGAGGACACCGCTGCCGCCATCGACGAGGAGGTGTCCCAGCTGGTGGATGAGGCCTACCGCCGCGCCACTGAGGTTCTCGCCGCCAACCGCCCTGTTCTCGATGAACTCGCCGAACTGCTTGTGGAAAAGGAAACGGTGGATGCCGAGCAGCTCCAGGAACTGCTCCTCAGCCGCGATGTGAAGGTGGCCGCCTACGTCTGACCCCGGCGCTGCCTTGATTCAGTCCCTGCGCCACCAGCCCCTTCTGGTGGTGCTCAGGCCTTCCAACCCCCAGCAGGCTTTCACGGCGATCACCGCCTTGGAGACCCTGGGGGTTCACCATGTGGAGCTGGCCTGGCGAGCCGATCCGAGCTGGGTCGGCGAGTGCCGTGAGCTGATCGAGGCTTTCCCCACGATGCATCTTGGGGCGGCCTCCCTCTGCAACGCTGCTGCTGTGGAAGATGCCCGCCGGGCTGGCTTCGCCTATGCGGTGTCGCCGGTGCTGGACCGCGATCTGGTGGAGCGGGCCGGGCCGGATCTGGTGCTGGTGCCCGGCGTGATGACGCCGACGGAGGTGCATCAGGCCCGTGCCTGGGGCTGCGCTCTGGTGAAACTGTTCCCCGCCGCCTCTCTGGGAGCGGGGTACTGGCGGCGGCTGGTGACTCCGCTGGGCGATCCCCTTCCTTTCTGCATCGCCGCCGGAGGGCTCAGCGCGGCGGATGTGCCCGAATGGCTCTGCGCCGGTGTGGATGCGGTAGCGCTGGGGTCCAGCCTTGTGGTCAGCGAAGCAGGCGAGGTGCAGGGAGAGGGCCCCCTGCGCGCTCTGGTGGAGAGTTTGACGGCTCGGTCCTTCTGAGAGCTCCTCGTGCCGATGGGCACCCAACGCAGAGCGCCATCACGGAGCACAATCGCGGAACCCAGTCCCCTGCTCCAATCCGCCGAGCGGCAACGCCGCTCAAGACATCGCCAACCGCCCACGCAGCCGCAGGGGTTCTATCGCCAGCCCTGCTCCGCCAGCCCTGCTTGATCCGAGCCGTTCCTCTGGCCAACCCGCGGCGCTGTTGCCGTTGCGAGTCTGCAGTGCTACTGATGAGATAGGTGATTCTCAACCATGTCTCAGCTCACGATCACGCTTAGCGACAAGGCCGACGCCCTGATCGCCCAGCTCCAGAAGGAGATCTTCAACCGGCGCCGCAAGAAGGTGACCGCGGCCGGCGTGATCGAGACTCTGGTTGAGAGCGGCGCCAAGTCCCAGTCCGACAAGCGCTTCGCCACCTCCTGGACCAATCTGGTCGCCGACATCGAAAAGGCGGCGCGGGTGGCCCATGCCCATGGCGCCAAACCGGCCAACCTCAGCGACGAGGAGTGGTCCCTGGTGCTCTCCCACCGCACCCGCGTCGTGGGGCCCGCCGCACCTCGCACTGCCGTCGCCAGAGCCCGCGGCGCCACCTCCAAACGCGTTGCCAAAGCCGCTGCCAACGCCAACACCACCTCCATCGACAGCCCCTCCAGCACCGCCAGGACCCGGCCTTCCCGCACCGCCGCCCAGGTCTCAGGGCGACGCTCCACCAAGGCCAGCAAGGTATCCAGTTCCGCTTCCACGGAGTCTTCCACGGCGACAGCTGCGCCTCCCGCAGCGCTGAAGCGAACCCCCAAAGCGAAGTCCTCGGCGAAACCGGCCCGCACCGTGAAACCATCCTCCGCGTCGGCGAAGGCTTCGGTGAAGGAGTCGGCCAACACAGCGGTCGAGGCGCCGGCCAAGACCAGGACCACTAAGCCCAAGGTCGCAAAGCCGAAGGTGGCCAAGTCCAGGACCAGCGCCTCGCAGCCCAGGACCACCGCTGCCAAGGCCGCGCCGAAGTCCACCTCCGTGAGCCCATCCTCCACGAACTCCCGTCGCTCCACACGTCGCGCCACCCCCGCCGCGGTTGATACCCCAGTTGCTGAGGACGTCGCCATCGCCTCCACGGCAGCGGCAGCCACGGCAGCCACCCCCACCAGAAACCGCCGCAAGGCCAGTTCCACCACAACCCCGGTGGCCCGCACCCGCTCGCCGCGCGTTTCGGCGGCCACCCGCATGGCGAAGGCCGTCAGTCGTCTGGGGGCCACAACCAACCCAGCGCCGGTTGAGGAGCCCGCTCCGGTGGCCCTGGCCGTCAGCGCCAATGGCAGCAGCCCATCGCCGGCGGAGCTGGGCTGACCCGGCGGAGCTGCTTTAACGCAAGGTGGCTTCAGAGCGCATCCTTCAGAACAGGCTGCACTGCCCCTGTTGCCGTAACAGGTGGTCCGCCAGCACCAGGGCCACCATCGCCTCCACCATCGGCACGGCCCGTGGCAGCACGCAGGGGTCGTGCCGGCCCTTAGCTGCCAGGGTGGTGGCTTCACCGGCCGCGTTGATCGTCTGCTGCTCCTTGCGGATCGTGGCGGTGGGCTTGAAGGCCACCCTCAGGGTGATCGGCTCACCGTTGCTGATGCCGCCCTGGATGCCGCCGGAGTTGTTAGTGGCGGTGCGCAGGCGGCCATCCTCGCTGGGAAGGAAGGCATCGTTGTGCTGGCTGCCCAGCAGCAGCGTGCCCTCGAAGCCTGAGCCGATCTCGAAGCCCTTCGTGGCCGGCAGCGACATCATCGCCTTGGCTAGATCGGCTTCAAGCTTGTCGAACACGGGCATGCCGAGGCCCACCGGGGGCCGCCGAACCAGGCATTCGATCACGCCGCCGCAGGAATCGCCATCCCGGCCGATCGCCTCGATCCGCTCGATCATCCGCTCGGCCACGGCGCCATCGGGACAGCGCACGATGTTGGATTCCACCGCCTCCAGGCTCACCGAGGCCGGATCGATGCTGGCCTCGATCGTATGGATGCGCCGCACCCAGGCGACCACCTCGGTGCCGGCCACATGGGCGAGCAGCTGTTTGGCGACGGCGCCAGCCGCCACCCGCCCGATCGTTTCGCGCGCCGAGGCCCGGCCGCCACCGCTGCGGGCCTGGATGCCGTACTTGGCCTGATAAGTGGCATCAGCGTGGGAGGGGCGGAAGGCCACCTCCATTTCGCGGTAATCCTGTGGTCGCTGGTCCTTGTTGCGCACCACCATGGCGATCGGCGTGCCGAGGGTGACGCCGTCGATCAGGCCGCTGAGGATCTCCACCTGATCGTCCTCCTTGCGGGGGGTGGTGATCTTGCTCTGGCCAGGCTTGCGGCGGTCGAGTTCGGCCTGGATGGCCTCCTGATCCAAGGGCAATCGGGGCGGACAACCATCCACGATCACCCCCACACCGCCGCCGTGGGATTCGCCGAACGTGCTGATGCGGAAGAGCTGGCCGAAGCTGCTGCCCATGGGAAAAGCCTTCGTGGCTGGAGCCTACAGGCGGGCTCCGGCCGGATCAGCTGGCCTGATGCGGGGAGCTGTTGAGCATCTGCTGAAGCAGATGGGGCAACTCGGCTTCGGGCTTTGGCCGGCTGAACAAGTAGCCCTGGCCCCGGATGTAGCCCAGTTCCGTAAGGATGCGGCGCTGTTCTTCCGTTTCCACTCCTTCCGCGGTGACCTGAAGGCCACAGGCTTTGCCCATTTCCAGCATGGCCCGGCAGAGCGCCGAGGCTTCCTGGGATAGCCCCAGGCCTTGCACGAAGGAGCGGTCCACCTTCACGTGGTTGAAGGGGAAGGCCCGCAGCAGCACCAGGGAGGCATAGCCGGTGCCGAAGTCGTCGAGGGCCAGCAGGAAACCGCGATCCAGCAGGCGGGTGAGCACCCGGCGGGAAGGGCCATCGGTATCGAGCCAGTGGCTCTCGGTGATCTCCAGGCAGATCCGGTGGGCAGCCACGCCCTCGGCCTCGATCAGGGCGGTGGCCTGGTCCACCAGCTGCTCGCGCATCAGCTGATGCACCGAGAGGTTCACGTTCACCACCATCTGGCTGTGGGCCACGCGGGGATCGCGCAGCAGGGTGCAGGCCGATCGCAGCATGTGCAGACCGATCGGATCGATTAGACCCGTTTCCTCCGCCACCTGGATGCAGCGCTGCGGGCTCACCCCGTCCAGCACGCCAGGACTGGGGCGAAACAGCATCTCCATGCCGATCGGGGCGCCGGTGCGCAGATCCACGATCGGTTGCCCGTGGGGATTGATCAGGCAGTAGCTGGTGGCGTCCTCAAGCTGCTGGGCCACCTTCAGGCGCGCCTGCACCTCGTCGAGCTGGGCCTCGTCCACCAGCACTGTGCGGTTACGGCCGGTCTCCTTGGCCCGCCGGGCCGCCGCGTCGGCCTGCACGATCGCCCGCGCCAGATCCCAGTCCACAAGCGCGCAATCCACCAGACCGCTGGAGAGGCTGAGCCGGGCCGGGGCATGCTCCACCTCCAGCGGCTGGGAGGCCAGTTTCCGGGAGAGGGTCTCCAGGCGTTCGCTGGCCTCGTGAGGGGTGGCCTTGATGAGCGCCACGAACTCATCGCCGCCGAAACGGGTGAGTAATTCGAAGGGCTGCAGATCCTCCTGCAGCTTGCGGCTCACCAACTGGAGCAGTTTGTCGCCGAGGTGGTGGCCGAAGCTGTCGTTGAATAGCTTGAAGTGGTCGAGGTCGAGGAAAGCCAGGCAGAGGGGGGAGCCATCCTGTCGACACTGCTCGAGGATGCCGCCGGCCCTGGCCTGGAGCTGGTGGCGGTTGCCCAGGCCGGTGAGGGCGTCCTCCCAGGCCTGGCGGCTGCGTTCCTCATCGCGGCGGTGCCGCTCGGTGGCGAGGCTGGCCAGGTGGGTGAAATGGTCCACCAGTTCGAGATCCGCCGCCGAGGGAACGCGGGAATCGGGGTAATACATCCCGAAAACACCGAGCAGGCTGCCGTCGGTGGGGGACATCAGCGGCGTGGACCAGGCCGAGCGGATGCCGTACATCCGGCAGAACTCGTGGAAGTCCTCCCAGAGCGGATCGGTGAACACGTCCTCGCTGATCACCCTCGAACCTCGGAAGGCGCAGGTGCCGCAGCTGCCGCTCTTGGGCCCGGGCTCCAGCCCATCCACCGCATCCTGGAAGGTCTGGGGCAGCCGCCCGTAGCCACCGCGCCGAAGGCAACGATCGGCGGGGTTGTAGTAGAGGATCGAGGCGAGCATCTCCGGCAGACAGCTTTCGGAGAACTCGGCGATGGCGCGCAGGCTCTGGTCCAGGGGTTTGCCGCTGGCCACCATCTCCAGCACCGCCTGCTGACCCTGCAGCAGCCGTTCGGGGGGAAGGTTGTGGCGGGGCGAGGGCTGGGCGGTCGACCCGATTTTCCCAAGGGCCTGGGCAGTCATGGACGTCGGATCTGGTAGTCCTGGGCAAATTAATCGTTCTTCCAGGAAGAAGGACTTGCTGGACCGCAGTTCTCAACCTCAATATCAG